>JACCDH010927453.1_pt1 | contig 37385 bp, 22 predicted proteins | sample 7442481 | NCBI WGS metagenome assembly JACCDH01 (sample SAMN15323433, study PRJNA562643) | freshwater metagenome | isolation source: river surface water | place: USA:Blue River Watershed | collected 2017-08-15 | reverse complement strand
TCGATGGACAACGACCACAGAAACAACGTATTTGATTATGGTTACATCGGTTCTTTCAAACACTACCCAACAGAATTCTACTCTTATTATGGTAGCTTGAACAACCCAACAGGTCAGTCAAGACGCTTCATCGACCAAAACGGTGACACTGTTTTCCTGAGAAACTTCTGGGAACAAACAGGTTTCAGAGATACTGCCATCCGTTTCACTCAGGCAGACATCAATACAGTTAGAGGTAACTACACCCAAGCCTTGTTCAATAAATATGGTGAGTTCGGTGCAAACGTTACCAGTGATGCACAAATCTTACAAGGTTTAGGTTTGTTAAACGGTTACAGTCCGAATAACATCTACTCTTTATGGAATACCCCAGGTACGCCATTGTCAGGTTTTAGCAAATCTCAAAGCGAACGTTACACTTTATTCGCAATGGGTGAAACTGAAGTAAAAGGTGCTTTAAGTTCAGCTAAAAAAGCCGCTTCTGGTCACAAATTACAATTCGGTATCCAATACGAGCAATCGGTAACAAGAGGTTACGGTTTAGGTGCTACCAACCTGTGGCGCTTAATGTACCAATACGCTAACAGTCATATCGCTGAGTTAGATAAATCTAACCCAATCTTGTCTTACGATGCCAACGGTGTATTCCAGGATACAATCCGCTACAACCGTTTAGTAAACACTGCAAAACAATCTAACTTCGATAGAAACTTCAGAAACAAATTGATCTCAGAAGGTGCTACCGATGTATATGGTAAAAAAGTAAACGAGCAAACCTTTATCGACATCAACGCATACAAGCCATCTGATTTCTCTTTAAATATGTTCAGTGCTGATGAGTTGTTAAACAATGGTAGTGCTATCGTTCAATACTATGGTTACGATCACCTTGGTAACAAATTAAGAGGTAAGCCAAGTGTTAACGATTTCTTACAGGATCCAAGCAGAAAAATTGGTGCTTTCATGCCAATCTACACTGCAGCTTGGTTCCAGGATCAGTTCAACTTCAAAGACCTTGAGTTCAGATTGGGTCTGCGTTTAGAAAGATACGATGCTAACCAGTCTGTATTAAAAGATCCATACTCATTGTATCCAGTTAAACAAGCCGGTGAAGTAAGTGAGATCGATGGTAATGCCATCACCCACCCATCCAACATTGGTTCTGACTATGCTGTATACGTTGACGATGTTAAAAACCCAAGAAAGATCTTAGGTTACAGAAAAGACAATGTATGGTACGATGAAAACGGTACTCAGTTATCAACCCCTGATTACATCGCTAACAGAACCAGCAATGGTAAAATCGCACCTTACTTAGTAGATCCAAACAACCAGAACGTAACAGCTGAGTCTTTCAAAGATTACAAGCCTAGAGTGAACATTTTGCCACGTATTTTCTTCAAATTCCCTTTGAACCAGAAATCACTCTTCTATGCGTCTTACGACGTATTGTCTCAGCGTCCAAATGCTAACTTTGCAACCATCGACGATTATGTATTCATGACACAAAAAGCGACTGACGCGATCAGCAACCCGGCCCTGACTTCAAGATTGACTACCGATTATCAGATTGGTTTCAAACAGCAGTTATCAGAAAGCACCTTGTTAAACTTCATCTCTTATTACAGAGAAACCAGAAACGACATCAGCGCCTTCCAGTACAACAACGCTTACCCTATCACTTATATCTCTTATAACAACCTCGACTTCTCAACTGTAAAAGGTTTGATCATCGAGATGAACTATACCAGCGATAAGAACATTTCATTAACTGGTAACTACACCCTTCAGTTTGCTGACGGTACAGGTTCAAACATCAACTCTCAAAGAGCTTTGATTGCGTCTAACCAACCAAACTTAAGATCATTGTTCCCATTGGGCGATTTAGATATCCGTCACCAAATCAAAACCATCTTCAACTGGGAGTTCTTTGATGACAAAGGTGTAGGTAAAAAGAAAAGAAAATACTTAGGTCCGGTAATCGGCAAAACTAAGATCTTCTCTAACACCAACTTCAACTTAATCTTCACTGCTACTTCAGGATTACCATATACCGCTACTTCACAACCAGTTCAATTAGGATCTGTAGACAGAGCGCCAATTAAAGGTACACCATGGGGTTCAAGATTGCCATGGCAGTTAAACACCAACCTGAACATTCAGAAAGATGTGCCATTGACCTGGAAAAACAAAGATGGCAAAACTAAGAATGCTTACATGCAGGTATACTTCTACTGCACCAACTTGTTCAACACCAAAATCGTTTACTCTGTTAACCCATACACCGGTGCAGCTGATGATGATGGTTTCTTGAACTCACCTAAAGGTCAGCAGGCTTTACAGAACACTTTAAGCGCAGACGCTTACAGTTTCTACTACAGAACCGCTGTTAACAGTCCGTTCAACTACCAGACACCAAGAATGATGTACCTGGGTGCTAAGTTTTATTTCCAATAACCAACTATTTAAAAATAACGAGAAAGAATATGAAAAGTGTTTATCTTAGAATCGGATGGATGTCTCTGGTCTTGATGACTCTGACAGTTAATGCTGCAGAAATCAAGAACCTTACCAGAAGGACAGGTACAACCACCGGCAGAACAGGAAATGGTATGGCAGAGTTTGCCAATACATGTAAAGCGGCTTCTCAGAGTGCCGACTTAGATATCAATAACGTGCGTACCAGAATTTTAAATGGTGGTGACATGTGGTGGGATTTAAACAACCCTAAATATGAAATCCCTAAAGTAACCGATGCCAACAGCGTGAGAAAACATGCCTTGTTCTCCGGTGCACTTTGGATCGGTGGTCTTGGTAGAGGTGATGGTAACTTGCGTATGGCGGCCATGACTTACCGTCAGCGTGGTAACGACTTCTGGCCAGGTACCCTGGATATGAACGATGTTAGTACCGATGCATCCCGTTGCGAAAGCTGGGACAAAATGTTCAAAGTAACCAGAGAAGAATTGCTCAGACAACAAAGCTCAGGTAACGTTGATATTGCTAAAAACATCCTGGAATGGCCTGCAGGTGGTAGCTCAAGTACCCCGTTTGCCAGCAACCAAACCAACGACTTAGCACCATACTTCAACGCTGATGGTGTTCCGGGTTACAACCCTTATGCTGGCGACTATCCAATCTTGGATCCTAGCCGTCCAGCTGATAAAAACTTACCTAAAGATCAACCGGATCAAATGATTTGGTTTGTATACAACGACCGTGGTAATGTGCACTCTGAAACCGGTGGTATTCCAATCGGTCTCGAACTGCAAACAACTGCATTCGCTTTCCAAACCAATGATGAGGTAAACAACATGACCTTCTACAAAACGACTATCGTAAACAGAGGTTTTGAAAACTTAGACGAAACATACTTCGGTCAGTGGGTGGATGCCGACTTAGGTAACTACTCTGACGACTACGTTGGTTGTGACGTTGGCAGAAGCTTAGGCTATTGCTACAACGGTGACGATAACGACGAAGGTGTATTGGGTTACGGTTTAAACCCGCCAAGTGTTGGTGTGGATTTCTTCCAGGGTCCAAGAGATACCAGCGGTAACGAATTGGGTATGGGTGCTTTTGTATACTATAACAACACCAGCGACCCGGTGAATGGTAACCCTGATAACGCAATCGACTTCTACAACCTTTTAAAAGGTAACTGGATGAATGGTGTTTGTATGAAGTTTGGTGGTAACGGTGTTAATGGTAGTATCTGTACCAAATACATGTTTGACGATGGTACTAACCCTGCTACTGCTTCTTTACCTAGATGGACTGAAAAATCTGCCGGTAACCAACCTGGTGACAGACGTTTCTTACAATCTGCTGGTCCGTTTACCCTTGAGCCAGGTGCTGTTAATACAGTAACTGTCGGTGTGGTTTGGGCTAAAACTACTTCAGGTGGTGCCACAGGTTCTTTGGGTCTGTTGAAATTAGCTTCTGATAAAGCACAAAAATTATTCAACAACCAATTCGACTTACCAGATGGTCCGGAAGCACCAACTGTAGAAATGCAAGAACTTGAAAACGAATTGGTGTTGAAATTCTTAAATACAGATGTAACGGAAGGTTACTCTGAAAACATCAAAAACGAATCTAACCAAACCATCGAATACAAATTCCAGGGTTATATGGTATACCAATTGAAAGATGGTACTGTATCTAACTCAGAATTGAACGATATCGAAAAAGCCAGATTGATTTTACAGTGTGACGTTAAAGATAACATCACTACTATGATCAATCAGGAATACGATGCTGATGTATCTGCTAACATTCCTAAACTGAAAGTTAACGGAGCTAACGAAGGTATTCAACATACTTTCTCTATCACTGAAGATGCATTCGCTTCTGGTTCAAACAAAACATTGGTTAACTTCAAAACTTATAACTATCTGGTAATTGCTTACGGTTACCCTTCTAACGACCCTCAGAAACTTGAACCAGTTCAGTTCCTGGCCGGTAGAAACACTGTAAAGCTCTCTGGATACCCTCACAAATCTTCTCCTGAATTTGGTGGTAGCAAACTACAAGCCGGTTACGGTGACGGTCCGATGCTGAAACAAATGTCCGGTAGAGGTAATGGTGGTATGGTGCTCGAGTTCACTAAAGAAACCATCGACAGAATTTTAGCAAACAATGTAGACAATGAGCCTGTATACATGGGCGGTAAAGGTCCGGTTAAAATTAAAGTTGTAGATCCACTTTTAGTGCCAAATGCTAACTTCGAATTCAAATTCATCGAACCTAAACCAGTGGCTGCCAGAGGTACTACCTTGAAATACCAAGACTCTATCAACGCGAAGAGCTATTGGGTACTCACCAATCTTACTACCGGCGAATCTGTGTATGCAGATGGTACAATCGAAAGTAAAATCGAAACAGTACAAGGTAAAGTAAGCTTCGGTGGTGCAACTAAAACCATCAATAACTTAAGAGACTGGGGTCTTGCTGTTGAAATTCAGCAAACACCTGCTCCGGGTAGAAACCCTTATGGCGAACCTACCAACGGTTTCGTTGACTACGATGTAACCTTTGCAGATGACAACAAACGTTGGTTAACTGCACTTACTGATGTTGACGCTGACTACTCTTCATTCAACTGGATTCGTTCTGGTACAAATGGTTTGTCTGCTGCATCTTTAGATCCATACTTACACGACTTCTATTCTGATTTCGATCCTAACCATACTGGTAACGATTCTTATGATCCATATGAAGTATACGAAAAGATCTGGGATAGAAGAATCGCTCCTTATGCTTTGTGTGCCAGAACCGAAGGTCCTAGTTCTGCAAACGGTGCCATCTTATACAATCCGGCATGGAAAGGTTCTCAGGTAACTGATAACCCGATTGCAGAATTGGCAAGTGTTCAATTGGTCATCACACCGGATGTCACTAAGTGGACCAAATGTGTGGTGTTAGAAATGGCAGAAAGCAAAGACTTGAGTCAGGGTAATATGGAGAAATTCAACATGCGTTGGCACAACTCTGTTAATCCGGTTGTTAAATCTAACGGTGATGTTGATTGGGTAGAAGATCCGAACGAAAAAGGCAGATCATGGTTCCCAGGTTATGCAATTAACCTCGAAACCGGTGAGCGCTTAAACATCATGTTCGGTGAAGATTCTTATTTACCGGAAGCAGAAGGTGGTAACGATATGATCTGGAATCCAACCAGCAAATTCTCTGATGGTACATATAACTACTTCGGTGGTAAACACAACATCTACGTGATGGGTTCTTATGTGGGTATGTCATCAAGAAACTACAAAGGTCCAATCTACGATGGTGGTGCCGAATACAAATCATTATTAGAAGTAGGCGCTATCAATACTTCACCAACACAAACCAATAAGAGAAAAGTGATGTCGCAAGCTATGTGGGTAATTCCGGCAATGGCTGCTCCAAGCTTCAATCTGAAAAATGGTGTACCTCCAACTGAAGTTAAAATTACGCTGAATATGCGTAAGCCTTATACCAAATCATTGCCTGGTGGTGATAGCACTTACCTGCCAAGATATACCTTCTCTACAGAAAGTATCTATAACAACATCAACAGTGAAACAGGTAAACAATCAGTTGACAAAATCAATGTAGTACCAAATCCATATTATGCAACCAGCGGATATGAATCAAGTGCAATTGATGCAAGAGTAAAAATCACTAACCTTCCTCCAAAATGTACCATCTCTGTATACTCATTGAACGGTACTTTGGTAAGAAGAATCGAAAAAGACGATGAAGAAACATTTGTAGACTGGGATTTGAAAAACAACGGTAAAGTTCCGGTGGCCAGTGGTTTCTACATCATCCACGTAGATTGTGGTGATTTGGGAGAGAAAATTTTGAAATGGTATGGCGTGATGCGTCAATTAGATCTGGATACGTATTAATTATAATTTAGAAAAATCAGTATGAGAAAAAATATAATATTAGCGATCACTTTCCTTTGTGGACTGGCTGGTTACGCTCAGATGTCAGCACCTGCCAGAACCGGACAGTACGGTTTCACACAATTGATGGTGAATGGCTGGGCGCAGTCAAGTGGTATGGGAAATGCAAACTCTGCAGGGGTTTCTGGTGTAGAATCTTTCTTCTGGAACATCGCAGGTTTGGGTAAAGTAAACGGCACCGAGCTGGCTTTCAGCAGATCAGCATGGCTGGTTGGTACCGGTATTAATATCAATTCATTCGGTTTTGCTCAGGCAATCGGTAAAGATAAAGATGGTGTCATCGGTATGAGCGTGTCTTCGTTCTCTCTGGGACAAATTCCTATCACTACCTACGATCAGCCTGATGGCGGTATCGGTACTTACAAACCTTCTATCAGTAATATCAACCTGGGTTATGCGTATAACTTCGGTGAGAAAATTTCTGCTGGTATCAACGTGAAACTGGCTTCAGAATCTACGCCTGATATCAGAGTAAGTGCTTTGGGTATCGATGCAGGTTTACAGTACGCCGACTTGATGACCAAAAGAACAGAGAAGTACAAAGACGCTGAGAAAAACCCAGCCGCTGGTCGTGGTTCTGATATCCGCTTCGGTGTGAGTATCAAAAACCTTGGTACAGACGTGCGTTACTATGGTGATGGTTTGGCTGCTAAATCCAACCTGAACGATAAGAACTTCACCACTACCACTTCTCAAAGATCAGACAAAACACCTTTGCCTTCATTCATTAATATCGGTTTGGCTTATGATATCCGTTTGGATAACCAAAAAGATGTATACTGGCACAGATTGACCACTGCATTAAGTTTCACCAGCAACACCGCTTCAAGCAATCAAACTGCTTTTGGTTTGGAGTATGCTTACAAAGAAATGTTGATGCTGAGAGCAGGTTACAACTACGAAAAAGGGATCTTTAACTACGACACCAGAAACAATGCCTACACAGGTATGAACATGGGTGCCACCGTTCAGTTGCCAATCAAATCTAAATCAGCTGAAGGTAACAACTCTGTTGTAGGTGTAGATTACTCTTACAGACATACCCGTCCTTTCTCCGGAACGCATACTTTCGGTTTAAGAATTAGTATTGATTAATTAATAAGAAATTTTATTAACTTTGCGCAAGTGCTTTCATTTTGGAAGCACTTGTTTTTTTTAACAGCTATAAGAACATGAGTGAAATCGTTTATTTAACCAAAGAAGGATACGACAACCTAAAAAAGGAAATTGAACACCTGCAAAAAGTACAACGCCCTTTAATCAGTGCGCAAATTGCAGAGGCAAGAGATAAAGGCGACTTATCGGAGAATGCCGAGTATGACGCCGCTAAGGAAGCACAGGGATTACTGGAAGCTAAGATTGCCAAACTGAATGATATGTTTGCCAATGCCAGAGTCATTGACGAGAGTAAACTCGATATCTCTAAAGTAAATCTCCTGAGCAAAGTGAAGGTGAAAAACCTGAATGCGAATCGCGAAATGGAGTACATGATTGTCTCTGAAAAAGAAGCAGACATGAAACTGGGTAAAATATCCAGCAAATCGGCTATCGGTGCAGGACTTATGGGTAAATCCAAAGGCGATGTGGTAGAGATCAATGTGCCAGCCGGAACGGTTAAACTCGAAATTCTTTCCATATCCCTCTGATATGTCTACCATCTTTTCTAAAATCATAGCTGGCGAAATTCCTTGCTATAAAATTGCAGAAGATGATCAATTCCTATCTTTTCTGGATGTGAATCCAGTTGCGGTAGGGCATGCATTGGTAATTCCAAAGCAGGCTACCGACTATATTTTTGATATGGAAGATCAGGCTTTGGCCGATATGCATTTGTTTGCTAAAAAAGTAGCCAAAGCCCTCAAAACTGTTGTGCCATGCAAAAAAGTTGGTGTGGCAGTAGTGGGATTAGAAGTGCCACATGCCCATATTCACCTGATACCAATGAACAGCATCGGTGATATGAATTTTACTGGCGAGCGCGTTAAAATGGAAGCAGAAGCTTATCAGGCACTTGCTAAGGCAATCGCCGAGGCCCTCTAAATCTTTCCTCGGAAAAAATACCATCTTCCACGAGCAGGTTGGCAGCATGTAACATTTTGTCTTAAATTGCGTTACTTCATCTGAACTTGTTTAAATTTATCAGACATATCTTTCTTTTATGTGCCTGGCTGATGGCAGGGCAGCTGCAAGCTCAGTTCTATAACATCAAAGGCACTGTTAGGAATTCGCTCAATGAGCCAGTCGCATTTGTGCAGGTCTCTCTTGAAGACAATAGTAGTATGCGCGCCAGTACGGATGTGAAAGGAAATTATACTATACAGGTATCAGAGGGTGCTTACGTCGCCATCTTTACTATGGAGGGTTTTAAAACCCTCAAGATGCCAGTGATTGTGGGCAAGGCCGATGTTGAACTCAATGTTATTTTAGAAGAGTTTCATACAAAAATGAATGGGGCCAGAGTATCTTCTAAGAAAGTAGACCGATCAGAGGAAATCATCCGTAAGGTAATAGATAATAAATACAAGTTTAATCGTATGGAAGCTTATTCGGTGGACGCTTATATCAAAGCCACTGAAACCGCAGAGACGAGTAGAAAGAAAAAAGATACCACCATTACACAAAGTGGAGGTTTAAATATCGCAGAAGTGGCATTGACTGTGCATTTTTCGCCGCCGGATAAATTAAAGGAAGAACGCAATGGGGTAGAGGTGCACGGCAGTAAATCTGGTTTGTTTTTTCTGACACATACAGATGGCGATTTTAACTTCTATCGCAATTTGCTCGAACTCCCTGCTTTGTCGGAGATGCCCATCCTGTCTCCGGTGAGCAATAGTGGCTTAATCGCTTATAAATTTAAGATGATTAAGATCTTTGAGGAGAACAATATCACCTATTACAAAATTCGTGTGACTCCGGGAATGCTGGGCAATGCCTTGGTGTCTGGCGAGTTGGTCATACAAGACAGCGTGTGGAGCATACATTCTTTGAAACTGAGCTTACCTAAATACCATATGGTAGAGTATGATGCATTTGAAGTGCAGCAGGAGTATGAGCGTATCGACTCACATTATGTGCTCAAAATGCAAGCGTTTAATTACCATGCTAAATACGGTAAAACCACCAATAGCGGTCGCACTGCAGTGTATTATTCCAATTACAAATTCAATCAACAATTTAAAAAGCGCTTTTTTAATAACGAGCTGAGTAGCACCAGTCAGGAGGCCTACGAGCGCGATAGCAATTACTGGAAGTCGATTAGGTTAGAGCCATTTACAGCCAAAGAAATGGCCTTTTTAAGGCGCAGTGACAGCATGCGTGCACTTGTCTCACAAAAGCATTGGCAGGATTCAACAGACAGTGTATTCAACAGAGTAACTCTGAAAAAGGTATTCTTGACAGGGCAGGGCAATTACCTGCGCAGCAAAGAACGCAATTGGTTTTTTAAACCACTTATAACGTCTTATACGCCTTTTTATATTGCAGGTCCTCGTATTAACTATTGGGTTTTTTATTCTAAGGAGTTTAAAAACAAAAAGTTCATCAGCATACATCCTTCGGCAAACTTTGGTACACTCAACAAAGATTTAAAGGGTAGTCTGACCGTCTCGCGCTTATACAATCCTTTTAAGCGGGGCTTTTATACGGCTAGCGCCGGCTCTGATTTTGGGATGATCAATCCGTTTAACTCATGGCTCAAATTGTTTACGCGTAACAATTTTTACGCCCACGATTTTGCCAGTTTCTTCCACCGTGTAGAATTGTTGAATGGTTTGTATCTGGGCACTGGTGCCGAATACTCCAACAGAAGAGCTATTGACAATATGAAGTTTGATACCCGCGGTGATAGTTTATGGGGTGGTAATACCGATATCGTTAAGTTTAATTTGTATAAGGCGTTTTATGGCACCTTGTCGCTATCCTATGTACCATTTCAAAAATACATCAGAGAGCCTTATCAGAAATTGATTATTGGGTCATCATGGCCCGAGTTCACTGTGCGTTACCGCAAAGGCTTGCCTGTGATGGGCAGTGTTGTAGATTTCGACTACCTGGAGTTTTTAGTAGAACAGGAAGTAAAGGTTGGTCTGGCAGGTATCAGTAAGTACCGCGTCATGTCGGGAGAGTTTTTAAATACCCGGGATTTGAGATTGGTGGATCAACGTTTTCACCGGAGCGCGGGACCAATATTTTTCACAAATCCACTGTATTCTTTTCAGGGAATTGATACCTCTTACTCGACTTTAAAACGGTTCTACGAAGGGCATTATTTGCACAGGTTTAACGGCGCTTTGCTCAATAAAATTCCGATTTTAAAGAAGTTGAATTTAATAGAAGTTGCCGGAGGAGGTTTCTTATATACCCGTGATATGGTGCGGCAGAACACCGATCCATTGGTGAGTATCGACAAGAGTTTGTTTTATGCCGAGGCATTCTTTGGTTTCGAGAAAGTGGTCCGTCTCTGGAAAGAGCGCCTAAGAATTGGTGTCTTTGTGGTAATGGCCGACAGCAACCGATTCAATTTTCCGACCCAACTCAAATTCACCATCGAAAGTTATAGCAATACGGCAAATAAATGGCCTTATTGAGTCATTAGGAATTAGGATATAGGATATAGGAATTAGGGGGCTGGCGCACGAGAATAATCCGTATAAAGGGATTGATTGTTAATGGTTATTGGGTGTTTGAGGAATTAGGAAAGAGGATATAGGATATAGGGGGCTGGCGCCAGAAGAATCATAGATGTGCCAGCGGCACTGAATCATCATACAACAAGAGAAATATTATTTTTAGTAGCTCCTGTACCAGAGCTCCTGCGTCGCACGGTTACAGGACAAAGACGGTCGACAGCGACGCCGTCACTGAATAAAGTCAACCCTAATAACCAATAACTAATAACTAAAACTCAAAGCATTTTCTCTTGCCATTGATGCCGCCTCTTGGACGTTTGCCAGAGCCAAAGCTATAGCCACCTTTGCCGGCACCAAGTGTGATGTTGTAAGAGAATGAAAAGAAGAAATATGAATCCATGTCTTTAGGGTCGCCACGAATGGCTCCGGGATCACTAAAGCCAGGGATGTCAGAAATATTGCGATCGGCCAAGGCTGCAGCGGTAGGACCTTTAGCGGCGATCAATAAGTTTGGGTCGACATAGCGTGTGCTAACATCATCGATGTAATCGGTTTGGGATTTACGTGAATTGACCTCCACGGTTAAGAACTCGCGTTTGCTGAGCTTGAATTTGTAGCCGAAGCCGATAGGGAAGCAAACAGAATTGAGTGAATAAGGTGATTTGCCGGCAATGGCATACTGACCTTCAGTACCGTAATCTCTTAATTCGTAGGTCTGTCCGTTTAAACGGGTCTTTGGGTTAAAGTGGAAATAACCTACACCTCCAAATACATATAATATCTTTTTGCGGTCTTGACTCCTCCAAACGTTCATCTCTAAAACAGCATCCGCTTCGTAAATGCTGGTAAAGAAGTTAAGGTTTCTGCCATGTCTTTCGCGGTTGGTGGTGTATTTGTCGCTACCCGCTAAACGCGCATACCATAAATTGGTTCTTAAAGAAAAAGTACGGTTAAGATTAAATCGAACGCCTGCTGTAATGGCGTATCTGGTAGAAGGTAAATCTAAGTCAGAGATGTCGTTAGTGCCAAGCGAGAACTTTCCACCCAGGTCGCCAAGAAAATGGCTGGTGGAAGCGCCAGCTATAAAGTCTATAGACTGGGCCCTGACAAAGCCAGTTCCAAGCAGGAAAATTAACATCACACATCTGTACAATTTGCACATCATAATTTGGTTCTTTAGTTGATTTTTAACGCTTTTTTTATGAGTTTTTTTACTTACTGAGTAATTAAACTCACTCATAAACAACACGTTATACACAAATATACGAAACCGTCTATTTAAATTCAATTCTAAAAGTAAAAAGATTGTTATTTTTTTTAGAGGTGTGATTTTCAGGCCTATAAAAATTAATTTCAGGCATAATATTTATGCTTTTAAAGAAAAAATCTCGGTTTTGTGGAGATATTCCACTTTTACGAGGCCATAATGGATGAGTTTGGCGAGGCTATAAATGACTCGGTTTTTCTTAATTTTTAACAAAGCGACCAAATCGCCTAAAGTAATGCCTTTTTCCTGGGGTAAAGTGTTTAGTATTTCAGACTCTAAAAAACTATAGGTACTCAATTCGTCCTGATGTCTGTTTTGTTTTTTGAGTACCTGAAACATCACCGGACTGGCTTGAAGGCTTTCGTCTTTAACACGGTGGTAAACCCACCAGCTGCCGTCTTCTGATTTGGCATAATAGGGCTTGTCTTGTCCTTCGGGTATATGTGCCTCTATCACTATTTTTCGGTCGATTTCGTGCTCGACGTATTGAATATCAATTTTAGGGGAGCAATAAAAAGTGCCAGCCAGTTCTAACATGTACTTTTCATCTTCAGAACGGATGCCGGCGATGCTGCCATTATCGCGAACGCCAATCAAAAGTGTACCACCTTTATTATTGGCAAACGACACAATGGTCTTCGCTATTTTGGAGGCGTCAGAGATGGTTTGCTTGAAGTCGAGCGTCTCACTCTCTCCCGTAGCGATGAGCCTGATGATCTTATGCAACATTTTCATAAGTCCTATTCAGAATGATATGCAAGATAACTCAATTGTTCAGGATCAAAAATTTCGTGCGCGATTTCCTGAATTTGAGTCGCCGTAATCTGATTGATTTTGTGCATAACTTCACCGAGTGATTCAATCGGATAATTCTGAGCAATGTTTTTGCCCAGCATCAGCATAATATTCATTCTGTTTTCTTCAGATAGTGCTATTTGTCCGTTGAACTGCATCTTGGCATGCTTGAGCTGTGTGCTGCTTAACGGCACCTCTTGAAGTTTCTTTAATTCTTTCTTAATCAGGTCTACTGCTTTCTTTAAATTCTTCTTTTCGGTAGACAGATAGCAATGGAACAAGCCTGTATCTCTGAAAGCTGTATACCCACTTTCTACATTATAGGTATAGCCATATCGCTCGCGCACACTGAGGTTTAAACGCGAATTCATACCCGGACCGCCCAGTATATTGTTTAACAACAACATCGGTAAACGGTTGTGGTGCATTTGCGGGTAACAGATATTGCCTAAGATGGCGTGGCACTGCACGTGGTCGGTGCTCTTGGTTTCTGTTTTTGCGGCGTATACTTTAAAAGACGAACGGGTAATTTCTGTGAATGAATTATTGCCTGCCTGAACATGCTTTTCTGCCCATTTGATAAACTGTTTTAAGGGTAATGCCGAGCTGATGCTCAGTACAATATTTTGAGGATGGTAATACCTTTGGTGAAAGTTAATCAAATCTTTAGCCTGTATTTGTTCCAAACTCTGAGGAGTCCCTAAAATATTAGGAGCTAAAGGATGGTTAGCAAATACCATTTCCTGGAACTCATCAAAGATGTTCTCTTCTGGCGTGTCCAGGTACATATTGATTTCTTCGGCAATCACTTTCTTCTCTTTGTCCAGTTCTTTCTGAGGAAAGGTAGAATTGAAGGTAAGGTCGGATAATAATTCCAAAGCTCTCTCTGCATAATCGTTGATGATGCTGGCATAGAGCACAGTGATCTCTTTGGTGGTAAAGGCATTCATCTCTCCACCTACTATTTCGAGTCGGTTGATGATGTTGAATGCATTGCGTTTGGTGGTGCCTTTAAACAACATGTGTTCAAAGCAATGCGCTGTTCCGGGTAAGATGCCATCATCTCTCGAACCAGCGTCAATGGTATAGCCAAGATGCGTTACCGCAGTGGCAGGAGCCTGTTTGTAAACGATGCGCAGGCCGTTATCCAGGGTATGGATTTGAAAATCTTCCATCAAAAAGGTTTAAGCTGAGGGATGCATTGGTTATAAGTACGGACCAGTTTAGCCATGATTTCGGCCGCTGGTAGTATATGGTGGATGGTGCTGGAAACCTGACCAATTTCTAATTCGCCTTCTTCCAGGTCGCCTTCGAACATACCTTTTTTAGCGCGACCCCTACCGAGGATTTGCGCAAGTTCTTCGCTGCTGGCGCATCGTTGTTCGGCCATTTTTACCGTTTGGTAGAAAGCGTTTTTTACCAATCGCACAGGGGTTAGTTGTTTTAGAGATAATTCGGTATCGCCATCTTTCAGGCTGGTAATTTTTTCTTTAAAATGCATATGGGCACTGCTTTCTTCAGAGGCGGCAAACAAACTGCCAATCTGAGCGGCATCTGCACCAAGCGCCATAACAGCAGCAATGGCTTCGCCGCTGCCAATGCCACCTGCGGCGATTAGAGGTAAATCGCAAACCTCTTTGATGGCCGGAATCAGGCACAGCGTAGTGGTTTCTTCTCTGCCGTTATGACCGCCTGCTTCAAAGCCTTCGGCAACGATAGCATCCACACCTGCTTCAGCACATTTTTTGGCAAACTTGGTATTGGCAATCACGTGCACTACAGTGATGCCATGGTCTTTTAAATGCTTGGTCCACGTAGCTGGATTGCCCGCAGAGGTAAACACAATTTTAACCCCCTCTTCGATGATGATGGCCATGTGTTGTTCGATGTCCGGATAGAGCAGAGGTACATTGACACCAAAAGGTTTGTCGGTGGCTGCTTTGCATTTGCGAATATGTTCGCGTAGAACATCTGGGTACATACTGCCCGCGCCAATCAATCCCAAGCCTCCGGCATTGCTTACGGCTGCAGCCAGTTTCCAGCCGCTGCACCAAATCATGCCAGCCTGAATAATGGGATATTGAATATTGAAAAGTTGGGTGATTCTGTTCAAAGTGTTTGTCAATTAGAGTTGCGAATTTAATGCATTATCGCGAACTTATAGAAGCATCAATATGATTTATCACAGTCGCCGTTTTTTTTCTAACAAAATACGTTATTTTCGCAATCTCAAAAACAACCTATACCATGAGCCATTTATCATACATAGAAGCCAACAAAGACCGTTTTCTGAATGAGTTATTAGACCTGTTAAAGATTCCATCTGTAAGTGCAGACAGCAAATTCGCTGCTGATGTAGCGCGTACTGCCGAGTTTGTAGCAGAGCGTCTTAAAGCGGCAGGTGCCGACAATGTGGAGATTTGCCCTACTGCCGGTCACCCAATTGTGTATGGTGAAAAATTTGTTTCAGCTGAATTGCCAACCATTTTGGTATATGGTCACTACGATGTGCAACCAGCAGATCCGGTTGAACTGTGGCATTCACCACCATTCGAGCCGGTGATCAAACAAACAGAAGAACATCCTGAAGGTGCTATTTATGCGCGTGGTGCCTGCGACGATAAAGGTCAGATGTACATGCACGTGAAAGCATTTGAAAGCATGATGCAAACCAATACATTGGCTTGTAACGTCAAGTTCATGATTGAAGGTGAAGAGGAAGTTGGTTCTGCAAACTTAGGGACTTTCATCAAAGCCAATAAAGACAGACTGAAAGCCGATGTGGTTTTAGTCAGCGATACCAGTATGATTGCCAATGATACACCAAGTATCGACGTTGGTTTGAGAGGTCTGGCTTATATGGAAGTGGAAGTGGTTGGTCCGAACCGCGACTTACACTCAGGTGTCTACGGTGGTGCAGTAGCTAACCCTGCTACTATCCTTTGTCAGATGATTGCTTCTTTACATGACGAAAACAACCACATCACTATCCCGGGTTTCTACGACGATGTGATCGTTGTGAGCGATTCTGACAGAGCTGAAATGGCTAAAGCGCCATTCAGTTTGGATGCCTATAAAAAAGACCTTGCCATCGATGATGTTTGGGGCGAAAAAGGCTATAGCACAGTAGAAAGAACCAGCATCCGTCCAACTTTAGAAGTGAACGGCATCTGGGGTGGTTATATTGGCGAAGGTTCTAAAACCGTATTGCCAAGCAAAGCCAATGCTAAAATCAGTATGCGTTTGGTACCTGGTCAGAACTCGCACAAGATTTCTCAACTGTTTAAAAAACATTTTGAGTCTATCGCACCTGCTTCAGTAAAAGTAACTGTAACTGAGCACCACGGTGGCGAGCCGGTGTTAACACCAACAGATAGCATCGAGTTCCAGGCTGCATCAAAAGCTATGGAAGCAACTTTCGGCAAGAAACCAATTCCAACCAGAGGCGGTGGCAGTATTCCAATTATTGCTTTGTTCGAAGCAGAGCTGGGCATTAAGTCGATGCTGATGGGCTTTGGTTTGGACAGCGATGCACTGCATTCTCCAAACGAAAAGTACGGTCTGTTTAACTACTACAGAGGTATCGAAACCATTCCATACTTTTATAAGTACTACGCAGAAATGAAGAAATAATTGGAAGTTTTGAGCGGTTTCATTAACTTGCCGTCATATATTTAAAAATTATGTTTGTAAAAAATCTATTATTATCAAGTGTGTTTGCTTCGGCAATTTTAATCTCAGCCTGCGATACAGAGACGCCTCCTGAGCCGGCTGACGCATGTGCTTCTAAAAACATTCAATTAACCGCCACTACAGTAGCAGCGGCTTCTTGTTCAGCTAATGGTAAAGTGACCTTGAGGGCTAATGGTTCTACAGGCTTTGTGTTTCAACAGGGTAATGGCGCTTTTCAAAGCGATTCTGTATTTAGCGGATTAGCTGCAGGTACTTATAGTTTCACTGTAAAAGACGCAGAGGGTTGCACCAAAACAACAACTGTAACAGTGGGAGAGAATTCTACCAAAGGTGCTATGTTTACGGCAGTATCTGCCTTAGTGGCCACCAAATGTAATCAGGCTTGCCATACTGCCGGTACCGATGGTGCACCAAGGAACATCTTCGCTACAGATTGTGATATCGTCTCCCGCAAGGGCATGATAGTGGTTAAATCTGTTAACAGCTCAATGGGAAATTTAAACAGCACAGAGAAAGCTCAAATAACCGACTGGATTGCAGCCGGGGGCACTATTAATAACTAAAAAGATTCAGAAAGGCAGCTGAAAGGCTGCCTTTTTTTATAGCTATGCGATATTTACTAGAACTATCTTACGACGGGGGCAATTACCAGGGTTGGCAAATACAACCCAATGGTAGCACGGTACAAGAGGTGCTCAACAATGCGATTTCTGTCATCACGCGTCAAAACATAGAAACCGTTGGCTGCGGTCGCACCGATACCGGCGTACACGCTCGTCAATATTTTGCCCATTTCGATACCGAAACAGAACTGCCTTCCAATTTCTTGCGCAGTCTGAATGGTATACTTCCAGTGGATATTGCTGTGCATGATTGCCGTATGGTGAGCAGCGATTTCAGTGCCCGTTTCGATGCCATCTCTCGTACTTACGAATACCAAATTATTTTTGAGAAGGATCCTTTTCTGCACAAGCATGCTGTCAGATGGTATAACGAACTCAATATTGATGACATGAACAAAGCTTGTAATGCCATTATGGGAACACGCGATTTCGGTTGTTTCAGCAAGGTGAATACCGATGTGAAACATTATGAATGTAACCTCATGGCCGCTCGCTGGTTTTACAGAGACAATATTTTGATTTTTGAAGTAACAGCTAACCGTTTTCTGCGCAATATGGTGCGCGCCATGGTGGGTACGCTCACTCAGGTAGGTGAGGGTAAAATCGATCTTCAGAAATTTCTGGAAATTGTAGAGAGCAAAGACCGTCGCAATGCCGGTACTTCTGTGCCTGCTCACGGACTCTATCTGGTTAGCATAGAATACTAATTTCTTACTACATTTGCCTTTTAAAACATGAGGTTTTTGTTACTCCCATTGTCGTATTTGTATGGTGCTATTGCGGCACTTAGAAATATGCTGTACAATAAAGGGATTTTCAAATCTTATCGGTCGCCACTCAAAACCGTGGTGGTGGGGAATCTTCAGGTTGGGGGTTCGGGCAAAACACCGATGACAGCCTGGCTGTACGAGTATCTGTCACCTAATTATTCAACAGCTATTTTGTCCCGTGGCTATGGTCGCTCTACTAAAGGATTAATCGTAGCCGATGCCAGCTCAACGGCCGACAGTATTGGCGATGAGCCTCTGTGGTATTACCAGCATCTGCCAAACGTTCAGGTAGTGGTTTCAGAAAAAAGGCAAAAGGGTTTACAATATTTAGAATCAACATCTACGGAGTTGGTCCTTTTGGACGATGCTTTCCAACACCGCGCCATTACGGCCAATGTCTACCTGATGCTCAGCGAATACAGTCGACCATACTATAGCGATTACCCAATGCCTTATGGCCGTTTGCGAGAGTTCAGACATGGTGTTAAACGGGCACATGCCATCATCATTACTAAGTGCCCCGCTCAGTTGAATTTGGAAGAAAAGATTGCCATGATTAAAGCCATCAATCCAGAAGATCACCAATCGGTGTTCTTTACGGGATTAAAAACCGGAACGCCTATCGGATTAAAAGGAGCGGATGCTTTCGATGTCAGGAATTTCGACCGTATCATGGCTTTAAGCGGTATTGCCAGTCCCGCCTCTTTCCATGCCTTCTGTCAATCTTTTGGGTTGCCGGTAGAGGTGCAGACTTATGGCGATCATCACCATTACACAGAAGCAGATATTCACTCTGTGTTAAAGCTGGTTTCAGCGCGTACCTGTATCATCTGTACAGAGAAAGATGCGGTTAAGTTAAAGGCCAATTCACTGTTAAATTTATTGCCTGAAAATGCTGTTTTTAGTTTGCCTGTGAGACCCTATTTTTTATTTGAAGAGGAAGATAAATTCAAACGATTTTTAAAAGCACATCAATTATGAATTTCAAAGCAGTTTTAAAGAAGCTGGATCCGGTGTATTTCTTGTTTTTGGTATATGCCTTGTGGATGTTGTCTTTGAAGAACCGCGACACAGGTGGCTTTGATGATTTCAATGTCTTTTATCACGCCGGTAAACGTTTGCTCAATGGCGAGAATATCTATGGCGAACCGCACCATTACAATCTCAAATATTTTTACAGTGTGCTCTTTGCCGCCTGGATGTCTAGCATGCAAGGCATTGGGATAGTAGCAGCAAAATGGATTTGGTTTGTGCTTAACTTCATCCTTTTATTCCGATCTTTATGCATTCTTAAATCGTTTCTCCCAGACAACAACCGTTGGCGTTTTATCGTCTTCTTTGTATTGATGTTGATTATGTCAAAAATCATCCTCATCAACTATGTCTCCAATCAAATCACCATCGTCATAATGTGGACGGTGCTGGAGGCATACACGCAGTTGAAAAAGGACAGAACGATATTGGCAGCAGCCATTATTTGTTTGGGCATCAATATCAAAATTTTACCCGTGGTGGTGGTGCCGTATATGATTTATATGGCGAATCATCGCTGGCGCTTTTTCTTATCTGGCATCTGCTTTTTGTTGTTGTATACTTTTGTGCCTGTCTTGATGTTTGGCTGGTCGTACAACCTGATGTTATTGGGCGAATGGGCCAAAACCCTTAATCCGGTTAGCGATATTCATGTCATGCAAACCTATGAGTATGGTATTTTGGATATCAGTTCGCTCATCACCAAGTTTTTGTCTGACGAGCCGGTTTATTTGGAACCTAAATTAAACTTTGCATCGTGGTCGAAAGGTCAGCTGTTTTTATTAACCAATGCAGTGCGTGTATTGTGTTTATCAGGGGCCGTGTACTTGGCATTGAAAGTGCGCAAACCAGTAGCAGGTGTTTCACAGCATTTTGTGGTACTGGCAGCATTCATGGCCCTGGCGCCATTGTGTTTCCCACACCAACGCGAATATAGTTATTTGTTTTATTCGCCTTTGTGGTTGGTGATTATGTTGATCAATCTGGAACTAAAACAATGGTCAGCCTGGTTGACTTTCTCTGTACTCGTCTTGTTTTCTGGTTTACTCACCTGGGTGGATTTTGTGGGCAGAGATATGGTGGATGTGTTCAATTTTTACCGCATCATCACCATGGGGATGTTTTGTATGTATGTTTACTACATCTACTTCATCCACAAGATCAGTAAAACTAGTATTTAATGACCTTACCTTTGCCTTTGGCGTCGATGCTAACAGAGGTGTTTAAGCCAGTGCGGTAATACACATTGCCGGTGCCGTAAAGTTTGATGTCTAAAACACTAATGCCATCTACATAGCTATCGTCTTTGCTAAAGCTGTTGAGGTAGCATTTATCGGCTATAAGGTTTTTAGAGTTAACAAAGCTGATATCGTCTACAGAAGCCGAGAGTAAAAAGCAAGAGCCACTGAGATTAACGCCACCAGTATTGGTGCAATCAACAAAAATATAATCGCCTTTTACAATCAGGTCCGCATCTTCCAACCCACCATGTTTAACCGTAATGCGGGTTTTGCTGATGATGGTATCTGCGCAGGTAAATTTAGCGGAGCCATTAATTTGCAACTCTTCGAGGTTCTTGAAATACACCACTACTTTTTGGCGAATTTGCAGTTTTCGCACCCAGTTGAATTTGTTGCTGTTGTTGATGTATAGTTCGCCGTTGTTTACTTCTGTGAGGTAGCCATCGATGACATTTTTACCTGCCGTGAGTTCTATATCACCGGCTTTGGCAGAATCTTGAATCAAGACGATATCAAATTTTTCGCCGGCTTTTATCCTGGTAAAATCACCAACTTTGCGACTGACTGTGATCTCTTCGCCATACGATGTAAACAGGTCGTCACCCTGCTTGCAAGCACTTAACAAGATTATTATTCCCAATATGCGTGTCAGTGTTTTCATCATTGTCTTAAGAATTTATCGCTAAATCTGTAGCCACCGCTCCAGTAAAAATAATCGGCCACTGCCATGTGCGATTTGAGTCGTGTTTGCGCCACGATGCCATGGTTAAAGAAGTAATTAAAGCCTATGGCGAAGTACACACGTTTTTTATAGTCGTTTGGTCGGTAGACATAAGTGCCAAGGTCGGTGACAATACCCAATCTTCCGAACTGGAATTCGTGCCCCACTTTAAGGGCTATTTCTGTAATATCCTTTGCTTTTTTGTTTTTCAGAGAGGCTTCGTTAAAGAGTGTGTAAGGGTAGGTGCGGTCGAAGAAGCACTCAACACCTGCGCGCCATTTTCTGTTATCAGAGTGTTTGAAATAGTAGAGCAAGCTGCTGCTGTATATATTAAAGAATCGCGTATCTGCCACGGCTATTTGTTTGCGGGCATAACCGAAATTGATTTCAAAGCCATTATCTGGGAACAGTTTAGGGAGGACTTTTTGCGGCGGATTATCGTACAGTTTTACTTTTTGCAACCAGCCGATATCGAAGTGCACCATATTGATGCCGAGGTTAGGGCGTTTGAAATTGCCATTGCTATAATGTGTTACGCCTGCTCCAAAAACCAAAGAACCTTTTTTACTGACATCGAAATAATGTTTGTAGATGATTTGCATGTTGCCATTGAGGTGTGAGCCTATGGCTTTATTCTTTTTATTGGTATTGAGGTCGTATGGCTTGCTGAGGTACCCAATACCCGATCCAAATCTGAGGGCGCTTTGGTGTTTAGGGCGTTTGTTTAGATTAGCTTCCACATGGATATGCCAGGCATAAACATTGCCGTTTAGCTGAGGGTTACCCATGTTAAAATAGGTAAGACCGGTACCCCATCTTAGGGATTTGTATTGCTCGTCGGTTTGCTTCCAGCCCGTAAAGTCGCTACTATAGGCCAGCTCAATCCCATAGGTATGTGCCTCCATATTGGCCATATACTCACGATGAGCGATGAGAAAGCCCGGCAGGACATTCACTTGAAAGCCTCTGTATCTCTGAGCATTGGCATTCAAAGACAAAAATAGCAGCAGGAAAAACAGACTTTTTTTCAACGCATGCAAAATTAAAAGAATGCCAAGGATTTTGTAATTTTAAAGTCATAAATTTTTTTTGGGAGCAATTTTTTTAGGTCAAAGTCGTTATATTCGCAGTTTAAAACCCTCAAAAGCCTATAGAAAATAAGCCTACTCAACGATTTATCTTTTGGATTTTTTAAGACATATTAATTTGTGAAATCATTGCGTTCGGACAAAAGGCTTTGGTCAAGGGGATTTATTTGGTTAAGTGCATTAGCCATCAGTATTCCTGTTTTTAGTTCGTCCTCCAGTTTGCGTTCCTGGTTAGGTTTGCCAGTATTGGCAGAGCTATTCGCTGAGGAAATTTTGGGGGAAAGAACCCGTTTATCTGAACCAGCAGACAAACCCGGTAGGATGGCCGATACGGGTAAAGTGTCTTCTCAAGACTCTGGCAAGAGCAAACTGGTATACCCTGTAAAAGACAATGCCGGTGGCGAAAAACCCGGCTATAAAAACAATCTCGATTTAAACGATCCTTCTGTTAAAACGGTGGTAGAATACAATTCTTCTACCGGAATGTACGAAGAGTATAAAGAAGTCGCCGGTCGCAAAGTCATTCAACGCAGCATGACCCGCGAGGAGTACATGGATTACACGGCCAAAGAAGAACGCAAACGTTATTTCGACCAACGTTCTAAAAGTAATGCGGGTGAAAGTGGCTACAACAACAATAAAAAAATTACTTTAGTAAAATCACCGCCAATCCTCGATAAGGTATTCCGTGGTGGTTTGGTGGATATTCAACCAAGTGGTTCTGCCGAATTAACTTTTGGTGGCATCTTCAATACCGTTCGTAACCCTCAGTTCAGTGCCAGACAACAAAAGACCGGTCAGTTCGACTTCGATCAAAAGATTCAGTTGAACGTGAATGGTAAAATTGGTAATGCGCTTAACCTTGGCATCAAATACGATACAGACGCTACTTTCGACTTCGATAACCAAACCAAGTTAAACTGGGTGGGTAAAGAAGATCAGATGGTGCGTTCGATTGAGTTGGGTAATGTGAGTTTGCCTTTGAATGGTAGCTTGATCCAGGCCGGTCAGTCGCTCTTCGGTATCAAAACCGCGTTCCAGTTCGGTAAACTAAAAATGACTTTGATCGCTACTCAAAACAAGGGTCAGCGTACTGAAACCACCGTTAATGGCGGTGCACAAATAACCAACTTTAATATTCAGGCACACAACTACGATCAGAACAGACACTATTTCTTATCGCAGTTTTTCAAAGATCAGTTTGATGGTGCTATGTCCAGCTTGCCGCTTTTAACCTCTGGCGTGATGATCAACAGGGTGGAAGTGTGGGTAACCAACAGAAGTGGTAACTACGAAAACACCAGAGACGTTTTAACCTTAATGGACTTGGGTGAATACCGCCCTTACAATACATTTAATTCCAGCGGTACTAACAGTCCTTATGCCTCTAACGGTGCCAACCATTTGTACGACGACATCGTTAACAATCCAAACAAAGATCTCATCAGACAGTCTAAAACCTGTCTCGATCAAATGAATGCCTCATTGCCCAACCTCAAACAGGGTTTGGATTATGAGTTGCTCACCTATGCCAGACAATTAAATGAATCTGAATTCACCATCAACCAAAGATTGGGTTATATCTCCTTAAACACCGCTTTAAACAACGACGAGGTTTTGGCTGTGGCTTTCGAGTACACCTTCAATGGGCAGGTGTTTAAAGTGGGTGAGTTTGCCTCAGAGGTAGCCAGTACCAGAGACGATAGCAAAGTGCTGATGCTGAAAATGCTGAAGAACAATATCATCAGAACCAAATTGCCTATGTGGGAATTGATGATGAAGAACGTGTATTCTTTAGGTTCATTCAATGTTAATCCGAATGATTTAAACCTGAATATTATTTATAACGACGACCCATCGGGTGCCGACCTCAACTATATGCCGGTGAATAACTATCCGGCACTCAGTGGTGGTATTCCAATCATCCGTGTGATGAACATGGATAAAATCAACCGTCAGGGTGAAAGCAAACCGGATGGTGTGTTTGATGCGATAGAGGATGTGACCTTTCAATCTAAAAACGGTCGTATCATTTTCCCGGTGCGCGAGCCTTTCGGTAATTTCTTAAGATCTAAGTTCAACGGCGATTCGCTGGTGGCCAATAAATATGTGTTTGATGCCTTGTATGACAGTACCAAGTGGCTGGCAGAACAAGATGTGGTGCACAACAAATTCTTCCTGAAAGGTAGCTACAAGGGTAGCAGCAGCAACGAGATTTCATTGAATGCGCTGAACGTGCCCCAGGGTTCGGTAGTGGTAACAGCCAATGGTACTAAACTGACGGAGAATGTCGATTTCATCGTCGACTATAATGCCGGTAAGGTGACCATCATCAATCAGGGTATTTTACAATCCGGTGCGGTGATTAAAGTATCGGCCGAGAGTAACAGTATGTTCAATATTCAACAGAAAACCTTGTTGGGCGCGCGTTTTGACTACACCGCTAATAAGAAGTTATTGTTGGGTGGAACAGTGCTACACATGTACGAACGTGCATTAACACCTAAAACCAATATTGGTGACGAGCCATTGCTCAACACCATCATCGGTTTAGATGGTAGTTACTCAACTTCTTCGTTGTTCTTAACCAAGCTGGTTGATAAACTTCCGTTCATTCAAACCAAGGCAGAGAGTCGTTTAACGGCTCAGGGCGAATATGCCAGAATCTTCCCTGGTCAGGCTCGTGGACAGAACGAAACCAGGGGGGTGAGTTACCTTGACGATTTTGAAGGTGCTGAAACTACTTTCGATTTAAGATTGGTGTCGAGCTGGAAACTGGCCAGTTTACCTCAATCGCAACCACAACTATTCCCTGAGTGGAATCTCAATGCCACAGACAAACGCACCTGGGGTTATCAACGTGCTAAATTAGCGTGGTACAACATCGACCCGACTTTCTACAGAAAAGACAGATATACACCTGCTCATATCGCCAGTGATGTAGAGATGCAGAGTAACCACTTCATGAGAGAAGTTTCAGTGAATGAAGTATTCCCTAATAAGAATGTCGCTCAGGGTGCCCCTAATATTTTACCAACCCTGGATTTGGCTTTCTTCCCACGCGAAAGAGGTCAGTATAACTACAATGCCAGCAATGATTTTACCCCTGATGGCTACTTTAAAAATCCAGTGAGCACCTGGGGTGGTATCATGAGAAGGATAGAGAGTAACGACTTCGAAGCCGCCAATATTGATTACATTGAAATTTGGATGATGGACCCATTTGTATACAACCAAACCGGTTCTAACAAAGGGAAACTGTACATCGATTTGGGTAACGTCAGCGAGGATATTTTGCCAGACAGAAGAAAGTCGTTCGAGAATGGACTCAATCCAAAAGGCACTTTACAAGATGTCGATAGTTCTGTGTATGGCAGAGTGCCGGTATTGCCTCAGTTGAATAACGCATTTGATAATGATCCGGATGCCAGACAATACCAGGATTTGGGTCTGGATGGTTTAAATGATAACGACGAACGTTCTTACGATTCGGCTTATATCAACGAATTGAAAACCAATTTTGGTGTTAACTCTAAAATCTATCTGGATGCCTTGGCAGATCCTTCTACTGATGATTACATGCATAACCGAGATGGTAGCTATGATGGAAGTTTAACGTCTATCATAGGTCGTTATAAACGATTCAACCATGTGCAAGGTAATTCTACCTTAGAGAAACTGGGCGATGGTACACCAATGAGCGCTACCACCATTCCGGATAACGAAGACATCAACAACGACTTCACGATGAACCAGACCGAAGACTATTTCAATTACGAGATAGCCTTAAGTCCTGACGACTTAGTGCCGGGTAAAGGATTTGTTACCGATGTGTCTGAGGTGAAGAAGACCTTGAAGAATGGTAAATCGGAGTTCATTCGCTGGATACAAATTAAAGTGCCAATCAGAGAGTACACCAAAGCGGTTGGTAATATTTCAGATTTTAAATCCATCCGTTTCATGCGTATGTACATGAAAGGATTTACTGATAGCACCATTTTAAGATTTGCTCAGATGCAATTGGTGAGAGCCGATTGGAGAAGATACCTGCACTCGCTGAACAAACCAGGTGCAGTTGTGCCTTTAGATCCAACCGATAATACCACTTTCGTTGTGTCAACCGTAAACATCGAAGAGAATGGTAAACGTACACCAATCAGATATGTAGAGCCTCCGGGCATCAGTCGTGTGCGCGACCCGGCATCACAAAACTTTGTGGCGCAAAACGAGCAAGCATTGTCATTAAGAGTTTGTAATCTGAAACCAAGCGATTCAAGAGCGGCATACAAGACAGTTAATTTTGATATCAGAAACTACCGCAATCTTAAAATGTTTGTGCATGCAGAAGGTACAGATGTGAAGGATGGTGATTTGTCTGCTTTCATCAGAATTGGAACCGACTTAGTGAGCAACTACTACGAATACGAAATTCCTCTAAAGATCAGTCCTGATGGCTCTTATGCCGCTTCGCAAATTTGGAAATTAGAAAATGAATTCGATTTCGAACTGGCGGATTTGTTCAACTCTAAAACCTTGCGTTCTGAGAGCAATGTTCAGTTAACGCGACCATTCTTCTATTTCAACAGCAAAGGTCACAAGATTACTGTATTGGGTTTGCCGGATTTAAGTAACATTCGTGTTATCATGTTAGGGGTTCGCAACAATACCGACAATCCGAAATGTGGAGAGGTTTGGTTCAACGAATTGCGTGTTACCGACATCACCAATAAAGGCGGATGGGCTACCACAGGCAGGGTAGTGGCACAGATGGCAGACTTTGCTACCTTGTCGGCATCCGGTAATATCTCTACCATTGGATTTGGTGGTATCGATAAACGTTTAAATGAAAGAAACCTGAGCGATAACTACCAATTTGATTTGGCTTCAAGTTTCGAGTTAGGTAAATTCTTCCCTCAAAAAGCAGGGGTTAATATCCCAATGTTTGTTGGCTATAGCGGTACCATTGTTCGTCCTAAATTCAATCCTTTAAATCCGGATATAGAACTCAAGAAAGCGGTCGAACGATTGCCAGACGATCAGAAGAAAGCTGTATTGCAGGCAGCTGAAGATTATAACACCAGATATAGTGTCAACTTTACCAACGTTAGAAAGAATGCCACTGGCAGTGGAAAGATCATGCCATGGAGTATTTCTAATTTTAACTTAACCTATTCGTATATCCATTTACAGAAACGCAATATTCAGGTTCAAGAGCAATTCAGTAAAACCTATCATGGTAGTTTAGGCTATGCTTATTCTCCAAAAGGAAAATCGTGGGAGCCATTCAAATTTGTAAAGAGCAAACATTTAAAGTTATTGCGCGATTTCAATCTCAGAGCAATGCCTCAAAACATCTTAATCCGTTTTGATGTCGACCGTTATTATTCTGAAATGTTGGCCCGTAACAACGACCAGTTTAAGCAACTTACCCCGAGATTATTTGACAAGAACTTCACCATGCAAAGGGTGTATAATGTCAATTTCCCAATCACAAAGAGTTTGAAACTGGATTATTCGGCAACAGTTAATTCAAGAATTGAAGAACCATTTGGTCAGTTAAATACAGAAGAGAAACGAGATTCTGTGCGTCAGGACTTCTGGTCTTTGGGCCGCATGCGCGATTTCAACCAAATAGCCAACTTCAACTATACGGTGCCATTTGATAAGATTGGTATTCTCAACTGGATTACCTCTACAGTGAGATACAGTGCCAACTATGGCTGGATGCAGGCACCTCCTTCGTACAGCACACTTGGAAACACCATTCAAAACAGTCGCGAGTTAAACATCAATTCACAGTTTAACCTGGTAAATTTATATAACAAAGTACCATTCTTAAAGCGCATCAACAACGGAACCAGTAAGAAGAAAGCCAGTGCCTCTGCTCCTGTAGAAAAAGGCTCTGCCGAAACAGCTAAAAACAAAAAAGAAAAACCATCCTTCGGTACCGGTTTCCTGAGAGGCGTGATGATGTTGAGAAATGTGAGTGTTAATTACACGGAGAGAAATGGTGTGATGATGCCAGGTTTCAAACATACCATCGATTATTTCGGGCAAAACTTTACGCACGATGCACCTGGTTTGCCGTTTATATTAGGTAGTCAGAAAGACGATATTCGTTATCAGTTGGCGCGTAATGGTGCTTTGAGTAATGATGTCAGACTTAACAATTTCTACACAGAAAACAGTAACAAAACCATTAATGGTAATGCGACAATAGAACCATTCAAGGATTTCAGAATTCAGATGAATTTCAATTTAAGCAGAACCAATAATTTGCAATCGCTGTTCAGGTATGATGATACTACGAAAGACTGGCGCGACTTCTCGATTCGTGAGACAGGAACATTCAACACAACTGGTATTTTCGTCAGAACTGCTAACGAGAAAGTGAATGCCGATAACGGTTGGGAGAGCCAGCATTACAACAACTTTGAAAATGCTAGGTTTATTATTTCGCAGAGACAAGCCATGAATGATGATCGTGTGTATCAGAAGACCATCGACCCAACGAACAAGAAGTTCTACTATGGATATGGCGCTAAAGCACAAAATACATTGATTCCAGCCTTCTTGTCGGCCTACACCGGTGTTAATCAATCTAAAGTGTCTTTGAGTCCGTTCAGAAACCTGCCTTTACCAAACTGGAACATCAACTACAATGGTTTGAGTAAGATTAAGAAGTTGAGTAAAGTATTTACCAATATTACCTTGCAGCACCGTTATACCGGTACTTATACCTTGAGTGGTTATACCACTAACTTGTATTACAATCCAAACGACTCAGCCAAACAAGGTGTAGATTTGGTGAGCAAGTACAACATCAACAGTGTTTCAATCAGAGAGCAGTTCAGTCCCTTGATTGGTATAGACGTCACAACAAAATCAGGTATCACTGCTGGTTTGAAAATTAACCGAAGCCGAAATGTGACTTTGTTTGTGCCAAATGCCAATTTAACGGAGTTAACTTCCAAAGATTTCTCATTGAATATGGGTTACAGAACCAGCGGCGTGAAGTTGCCAATCAAATACAATGGTAAGCGCATTTATCTGGAGAACGATTTGTTGTTTGATTTGAACATCAGTATTGCTAACAACTACACAGTTGTGCGTTTGGTGGATCAAAATACCAATACAGTTGCCGGCGGTCAGCGTGTAGTATCTATTCGTCCGAATTTGAACTACATGATCAATACCAATATCAACTTAACGATATTCTATGAGCGCAGAGCTTCTACACCGCATGCTTCGAATGCCTTCCCAACAGCATTGACAACATTCGGTGCCAAGTTGAGGTACACCATTCAATAAACTGGAATAAAATATTTACTAAAGGCGAAAGATAGAAAACATCTTTCGCCTTTTTTGATTATATTCGCCAATAATAATATTTTTCCGTATGCTGCTTTCCTTTCATGTTTGCAGAAAAATGGCTGTAGTCAGCTTATTTTTTTCGAGTCTGTTCATACAGAACTCAGGTTTAAAGGCCCAGGGAAAAACCTATGGTCTTCTTAAAAAAGTTTCTGGTAATGACGAGAATGGTTATGTCTTGTTTTCGCCACTCAATTGCGACACCACTTATTTAATCAACAAATGCGGTCAGCGTGTGCACCACTGGGTAAGTCCGTTTACACCGGGTATGTCGTTGTATTTACAGCCCAATGGTCATCTGATAAAGACCGGCACTTACACGGACACCTCTTTTGGTGTAGCTGGGGGAAGAGGTGGTATAATCGAAGAATACGATTGGAACAATCAATTGATTTGGCGTTATAAGATTTTCAATGATTCACTGTGTCAGCACCACGATATTAAGCCTATGCCCAATGGCCATGTAATGGTGTTAGCCTGGCACAGTATTTCTAAGCAAAAGGCCATGGATTTGGGCAGACGATCTGAAAACTTTAAGAACAATCAAACTGATTTGTGGGGCGAACGTTTAATTGAGTTAAAGCCCATTGGTGTCGATAGTGCAGAGATAGTCTGGCAGTGGGATCTATTTGATCATATTGTTCAGGATGTAGATACAGCTTTGCCTAATTACGGGAGGATAGATGAGCATCCTGAATTGGTGAATATCAACTATGCTTTGAATTTGCAGACCAACGACTGGATACATGCCAATGGGATAGATTACAATGAAGATTTGGATCAGGTGGTTATCAGTTGTCACAATGTATCGGAGATTTGGATCATTGATCACAGTGGTACGACGGCCGAAACACGCACCCACAGAGGTGGACAGTTTGACAAGGGTGGCGATTTGTTGTACCGTTGGGGCAATCCGGCGGCTTATAATATGGGCGGAACACAAGACAGAAAATTGTTCAGACAGCACCATGCCTACTGGATTCCCAATGGCTATAAAGATTCTGGGTGTATCATGCTGTTCAATAACGGCTTTAACAGAGATACTGCTTATTCGAGCGTTGAGGTGATACAGACACCAGTGTTGCCAAATGGCTCTTATGCCAGCGGTTTGCCTTATGCACCAACAGCACCTAAATGGCTATACAAAGATTCAATACCAACCAATTTCTACTCTCAAATTATTTCGGGTGCAGAGCGTATGCCCAATGGTAATACCATTATTTGCAGTGGCGTGCAAGGTTTGTTCTTTGAAGTAACACCTGCCGGCAAAACAGTATGGAAATACAAGAATCCATTGGCAGGTAATTTGGTAAAATCAGACGGCACAACCGGCAATAATCCTGTATTCAGATGTACATTTTATCCGGCCTCTTATCCAGCATTTACCGGTAAAACTTTAAGCGGAGGAAGGGTGCTGGAAAAAAATCCTTTGCCATATTCGTGTTTGTATGAGAGTGTTTCGCCTGTAGTTAGTTCGTTGATGCCTTTAAAAAATAGCATAGGCATTGCCCAGGATACTGTCTTAAAAGTTGTCTTCAGTGAAACTGTTTTAAAAGCCAGTGGTACTATAACCATTTATGCCAACAATCAATTGTATGAGAGCATTTCAGTGAGCAGTGATTTGGTGCGTGTACAAGGCAATGTGATGCTGATTAATCACCTGAAAAAGTTTCCATTCAATACCAGAATAGCGGTGAAAGTAGCTGCTAAAACTGTGCGCGATTCATCTTTCAATTTTAATACAGTAGGCGTTGATACAGTACAATGGCATTTCGAGACCAAGCGATCACAGCCAATTGTAACAGGCTTTTATCCCGATAGTGGACAAAGCAATGTGTCTGTAAAAGTAAAGCCTTACCTGGTGTTTGATGCGCACGTTCGCAAACAAAGTGGCAACATTAAAATATACGAAAACGGAATACTAAGGGATAGTATGGATGTCAACAGTCAACGTGTCGAGGTAACAGGTAATGTGGTAAGCATTACACCGCTGAGATCGTTTGCGTATAATGCAACAGTTGTTATTAGACTGGATGCTTGTTTGTCTGATACCCTTGGTGTTAGAATGATCCCGATAAGCGGTCAGACATGGACATTCAAAACCCAGTCGCAAGCACAGATTCTGTCCCTAAGTCCGCAACATCTCAGCAAAGACAATGCATCGTCAACTTTATTGACTATACGTTTTGATAAAGCCTTGAGTGTCGATTCGGTGAAGTCAGTTAAGTTGTTTGAGAACGGAATTTTAATCAAGCAAATTCCAATGAATGATGCGGCAGTCACTATAACCGGCAGTATTATGAGTATTGATCCGCGCATCGACTTTAAAAGCGGGGCCAGAATTGGTGTAGAGATTCCGGCAAACAGTTTGAAAGACGCTGCAGATGCGTATTTTCAAGGGATAGATACTACACAATGGAAGTTCACTGTACAATCGGTCAATAGTATGAATGTGTTTGAAAAATCGGCGTTTGAGGTATATCCTAATCCAAGTTACGGCAATTTACAAATAGAGACAGAGCTGGCTATCGAACATTTGGAGCTGATCAATATGCAGGGAGAGCTCATGCGCATCCCTGTTGCAAAAAATGAACGAGGTTATATATTGTCTTTACAAACTATGGCTCCGGGCGTTTATCTGTTGCGCATCAATTCGTCGCACACCATTAAGATATCGAAATCATAATGCTATAAAAATCGGTATGAAAAGGCCGGTCTCCGCAAGAGGCCGGTTTTTTTTCGTTTATGGGAATGGATTGCCCCATTTTTTGTTGGTGTAGACATCAGAACCAGATAGTGTTTTAAGGAAAGCGATTACCGATTGAACTTCTTGTTGGTTCAATTGTAATTGCTGTCCAATACCATTTGGTTTGAGTCGTGGATCCAGATTTGGGTTGTTAATGGCGGCATTAGTAAGGTTGCCATAATGGCCTACAACAGCCTGTAGGTCTTTAATAATAGCTGTATGCATCATTGGTCCGTTAACAATACCCGCAGTGTTGGTGAGGTTTCTTAATGAGGGCGATCTGGTATTGGTAAAGTCGGCACCACCATTGATGCTGCCTCCAATGCCATTGCTGCCACTCCTTGGATCGATATCAAATTCTGGCGCGTTATGACACCCATTGCAACCTAGACCGCCACCTGTGCGCACACTGTTGGCTCCAAATGTAGGAGGCGTTAGAAATAAGTTCTTGCCTGCATTTTCTTGTGCAGTAAAATTCGGGAAATTGGCCTGCTCGTTATTTACCTGACTTCTGCCAATATCATATTTTGAATCGAAAGATTGAATGCTGCGAATAAATTGTGCCAGGGCATTCTGTATCTTGATTTCTGTAATTTCTTCGCTGCCATATACAAATGTAAATAGTTCTTTGTAATAGTCTACGCCTTGTAGTTTGGCAATTAAGTCGTTGATGTTTTGGTCGCCGTTCTGTCCGCTGTAACCCATCTCTTTATGGTCCTGAATAGGCTTGGTGGTTTGGTCTTCCAGAGAAGCAGCGCGTTCGTCCCAAAAGAATTTGGTTTCGGTGCCGAAACGCGCATTCACCAGACGCATGCTGTGTCTGCCTGTTGTGCCGTTAACACCCTGACTGGCAACAGCGGTGTCGCCAAAAGCAAATTCCTGTTTATGGCAACTGGCACAAGCAACGGTGTTGGTAACGGATAATTTTTTATCGTAAAAAAGCACACGACCCAAAGTAGCGCCTTTATCCGTTAATAGGTTAGCGCCAGTATTGTCTTTTCGGATATAAGTGGGAATGGACTGACCAGCATAATTTTCAAGATGGTTTAAAACTATAGAGCCTTTAAATGTTGCCTCTATAGCAGCGGTGCTTTGTGTATTGTCTGTCTTAGTTTTTTTACAAGATTGAACCAGAAGAGCGCTTGTTAAAAATGCAACAAGCGATAAAGTTACAAATGTGTTTTTATTCATGATCAATATTTAGAGTTTAGACAGCAGATGTTTTAAAAGGTTTAATCGCTGTTAAAAATATAGTTAATTTTTTTGATGTATCCTGTAAACACGGATATTGGCGTGTTGTGTAACAAGGGCAAGGGAATCAACCATAGCGCGAATTCTTGTCTCTAATAAAGAATCGTTGCTGATAAAATAGTCGGGATGCGCTCCGTAGATGACATGCTGTAAGCGCGTGCTATCATGCTCGGGAGAAATACGGTGACCTCTGAGATGCAACATGTACAACATATTGTTAGGCGATGGATCTATGCCAGCCACAACACAAGAATGGCGGTTGATGTTTGGATGCTGTTGTAGTTTTAAACGTAGTGCCTCGTATTCTGCAGCCTGTATATGCGACTGCTCCCAATAGTTGCCGGGGGTGTATCGTTCCTGCAGATTAACCGTACCACCATTGTGTTGTACTAAAAAGACTTGTATGAGCGCGATGAAAAGAACGACTTTGATGTACCAGTATTTTGGACTGATCTTTTGAATGGCTTCAGACATCGCCAGCCAATTGATGACAAAGGCAGGCATTAAGCAAATGATGTAATAATCGTGGTACTTAAACTGGTCGATCATCAAAAACAAAAAGGCAAGAGAACCAATCAGATTGATGATGGCGATATACCACAGTTCGTTAGAGATGTATTTTTTCAGGAAGAGTGGTAGTAGTAATAAAGCAGCAAAAATATAGATGAGCGGCTCTGAGAAGGTTTGTTGCGGCCAGTTAGCCAGGTAGATCAGCCAGGCAGTTTTGTAGTCGTTCCAGTGCTCAGGCAGCGGCACACGCATCATGAAATACTGACTGTTGTGGGTTTGCGACAAATGTCTGCTCCATACATACCAGGCCAGTGGTATGAAACAGGCCAGCGAAAGGAGTAAGAGTGCTTTGCGTCTTTGCAGGATGTTGATGTTTAGTGCCCTGATATACGACAATACCACGACGCCAAGCATGGTAAGCAGTTGAATGGCCACCGTGGTTTTTGAGGCAATGGCAAAAGATAAACTCAGGACAAATAATACCGATACCATCTTGTGCTGATACATGGGTAGGTAAGGATGTGGCAGGAACATTCTGGCAAACAGATACCAGGCCATTAAAGCCAAGCCCAGAGCAGCAATATCCGGCAGGAATCCAGCCGAGTAAAACATCAGAATGGGAGAGGATTGCAGGAGTATGACAAGGATAAATGCAGTGATGCTGTTGATACGGGTTTTTAGCCATAAGAAAAGCGCCAGCATACCGATGCTAAAGAAAGAAAAGCTAAGCAGGCGGAACCAGAATTCGTCGTATCCAAATATTTTGTATAGGATGGCAGACAAGTAGGCCGTTAGCGGCAGTTCACAAGAAACGATGCCATCAATACAGCGGTTTTCATTCACTTCAGGATAGAAGAAATTGAGACCATTGTAATAATAGTTTTGAGCCAGAGAGGCTCTATCACATTGCGCACTTTGGTGCACCCCTGAAGGCAGGGCGCTGAAATGGTCTGTGATACCGGAGATATAACAGAATAGCAGCCAGGCCAGTAAAAAAGAGAGCGCGGTATAGACTTGCTTACGCAGCAAATTACTTTTTAGTAGGAATAATTGGTACTCTGGTTTCAGCGATTTTTTTGATGCCACCGTAGACATTTTTAATCAGTTGAAAGCCATTTTTTCTGAGAATGCTCGAAGCCATCATGCTGCTGTAACCACCGCTACAGTATACATATACGACCGCATCTTTATTGAGCTCGCCGATACGATTTTCGAGATCAAGAACCGGAAAGCTTTTGGCGTCAAGCACGTGACCTTCATTGTATTTATCTTCGGTGCGCACATCGATGATGCATTCTTCACGGAAGTTGATATCGAGTTCAAATTCTTCGGTGGTGATAGAGATGATCATATCTAAAGGCAGACCAGCTTCTTTATAACTTTTAAAGCCATTATTGATAAAGCTGAGATTGGTGTAGCCCATATCGGCAAGGCGTTTAGCATCTTCGGTGTTGTTGTCGGAGACGATGAGGATAGCGGCTTTTTTATCAGGGAACAGAGCCAGGAAACGTTCTTCAAACGGACCGTTGGTGCCGACATTGACACTACCGGGAATAAAGCCACGTTCAAAAATATCAGGGACACGCACGTCTGCAATGGGCAGATTTGGAAGTTGCTTGTGGTCAACAAAATTCATTTTGCAAATATAGCAAGATAAATTTTGAGAAAAGCCTTTAAGAAGTATGGGTTTATACAAAAAGATTGTATTTTTGCGACCCTTTAACGGAGAGTTGTCCGAGTGGTCGAAGGAGCACGCCTGGAAAGTGTGTATAGGCCAAAAGCCTATCTAGGGTTCGAATCCCTAACTCTCCGCATCAAATGCACGGTTTAATGCCGTGCATTTTTGCGTTAGAGAGTTTGTGGATGAGAACCATAGGGTTCGACCCGAGTCTGAACATTGCCTATAGAGCTTGCTCGGGCAATGTTCTGCGAGCGCTCGACAGAAGGGAGCCACCCCACCAGGGATCACGACCGCAGGGAGTAACCTTGAGTTTTAAGAATAGCTTTCGTTTTTACAAAATATGTAACTTTGAAATGGCTTTAGAGTAGCCAAGAACACCCACAGATCTTGGTGCACCTGATGTTCCTGTATTAAAGTCGCCATATTTTCCTCTGTAAATCTCAATTCTGTTAAATGAGTTATTTGGGAATGTTGAGAAAAAAGAAGGTTGTAAAGTACATATTCCATTGTCAGGAACTTTTACATATTTCATTACAGAGGTAGAATTAGCATTTTGATTTAAAAGGTCTTTAGTCGTTTCATAATCATAGGTTATTACAATAAAGACACTGTCAGAGTTGCTTGAGTCGGCATTCCAAGAGATGCTCAATTCGTTGTTCTTGTTAAAGCTATTATTGTCTCCGGTAACTCCAGTTAATGAGAATTTGCTAAATTCTTGGTATTTTAATAATGTAAAATTACCTTTCGAATAGCTACCGGTCCCTGTAAAATTAACATTAATCGCGTTGTTAAGCCAGTTGTTAAATGAAGGAGAGTTTCCACTGTTGTCTTGCAGTACATATATGTTGTTTTCATTTGAAACAAGTGGAATGTTTTTATTATTACAAGTTAAATCTCCTACGGGATAATTATTCAATGAGTCGGGATGGGATTTGAAATATGCTCTAAGGTCATAGCTTCTAATATTATCAGATCCTAATTGAGAATAGGCACAGATAAAGCCACTTGGATTGTCAAATCCGAGGAGCTCTTGAATGCTGAAATTTGTTTGACTATTGTTTGCCTTAATTTCTGAATCATTGTTCTTATTACAGGATGTTGTAGCAATAAGTGATAAAATTAGAATTAGATATTTCATAGAGTTCTTTAAATGGGTTTTTTAATTGCTGATTAAACGATATTGTTTAAGAATTATTGTTTGTGTTTTTAGGTGACTTAGAGTGAATATTAATTCTTTCAATGAAAACTAATAATTGTATTTATCCATGTCTATTTTGAATATATGAAACAAATTTAGGGAATTTTGGGATGTGTGTCATTTTGGATTGGTGTTTTTAGTGTCGTTGTGTATATCGTTTTTAATTGTTATTAGCCATGGCATATATTTTGCAAAAACATAGAGCATGTGTGTGGTTAAAAAAATTCTATTGCTATGGTTATTGGCTGTGGGTGTCTTCGAATGTCAGGCACAGCTTCAGTTATTTGTGATTGATTCTTCTTTTCAAACCTA
>JACCDH011670988.1_pt1 | contig 37548 bp, 33 predicted proteins | sample 7442481 | NCBI WGS metagenome assembly JACCDH01 (sample SAMN15323433, study PRJNA562643) | freshwater metagenome | isolation source: river surface water | place: USA:Blue River Watershed | collected 2017-08-15 | reverse complement strand
CTATGATGCTTGCATTAGTGGAAGCATCAGCATAGCTAGGAAGTAAGAACGTCTTCGAACTCCCGTCGTGCCACATGGTGGATTTTCGATCTGAATAATCCTGTATGTAGGTCTTTGTACATCTGGCCATGGTTGAGTTTACTTTTTCGCAGGTGCCATCAACTTTATAAGTGATATAAAGGTTCGTGTCTTTGGCATTACTTGGGAGGCTCGTGTTTAATGTCACGACTTGTGATTCGAGAAGATTGTCATTTGGTGTTTTTAGAGTGCCGACAGTCAATGGAGTTAAATTTTTCTCATAGATTGTTTGACCACCGTAGATGATGTTCACAATATTATGTTTGTAATCATCGGCGCCCAGGTTAGGGTTTAATCCAGAGAAGTTCACATCATCATAGAAGCCGCTTGCTCCAGCAGAGAAATCTCCTGAGATAGAAGTTTTTGTTTGCGGGAATTTAAGTGTGCAGTATGAGAATTCTCCATCGGTCTTGTTGATACAATTATACAGCTGCTTTAGCTCTATCAATCTCATCGCTGCATCGTAGTCCGGATCAGTAGAGGGGTCAGTGTTGTTTGTTCCGTCTGTATCAGGTCTTGATTCGCAAATAAAATAAATCTGCGGATAGAGTGTGATGCGGTTTGGGTTGAGTCTTACATCTTCCGTGGCAGCAGCAAAACCGGCCACAGACATGGCCCCCGGACGTAAGGCACCATCATTCACGCATTGAGATTGAAGACAGCAATCAAAGCCTCGTGCTTTACAAGAGGCCGATTCCGCACAGCTATTTGAGGTACTCGTTTGATTTCCTGAAAGAGTGAGCACTAGGGAACTTACACTCACCGTTGGGACTGTTTCACCATTAATAAAATAAAGCTTAAGGCCTTCGCTTGTGACTGTTGTAGTACAAGTCGAACAAAGCTGTGTGAAGCTGAAACTTAAGGATGGATTACTAGAATTGGCATAGAGAGTATTCGTTAAGTTGTAGCTTAAGCAATCATTTTGATTGGAGGTATCATTGGACGGTTCAACTTGCAGATAGAACTCGGTGGTTTTATTGATAAGATCCGTATAGGATTTTGGTTTCGCTGAAATAACCAAAAATTTATCTGTCCCTGAAGTGTAATTAAATTTTCCTACAAGACAAAGTTTAGTCGTGTTTGGAATCGTTCGCAGAAATTTTGAAAGTGCACTACCCCGAATAAGAAATGAATCATTAAAATCAACGGGAATAGAAATATTGGTTGTTGACCTTATGGCCCCTTCCTGAATGAAGGTTGTAGAGAATGGAAACACCGGTTCTTTGTACGCAAGGTTTGTTCCAGTGGTGTCACCTTGGCTTTTGCTCGCATCGAGTTTGGCAGTTGTTGCAGTCGGCATACAAGAGTAAAGAAAGAAGAGCGCTAAAATAGATAGCGCTTGAATGCTTTTCAGTATGATGGTCGGTTGTCTCGAGTTAAACATCCGTGTTATCCCTCTCCAAGTTAACGATCGGATTTTTCACAAATACCATGTCCTATTTTACTCTCTTCTGGGCCCGACTCTAGTGTTAAGAATAAATACTTAAAAAAACAGGAGAGTAGCCTCGGGACAGGGACATAAGTGCCGAGTTAATTTGTCAGAGGGAGGCAAAATTTTCCAGCTCTTCAAGAAGAGCATAAAGTGCTGCTTGGGAAAAACGCTGTTTTAAAATTTCGCGGTCACCTTTTAATAGATAGGGATTTACGACTTGTGAGTTATCTTTTCCGGCGACTCCAATGTAGACTGTACCAACTGGATTTTTCTCATCTCCGCCACTGGGGCCTGCATACCCAGTGATAGAAACAGCGATATCAAGATTAAACTTTTCTTTCAACCCAATGGCCATTTCCATCGCGCACTCTGCACTCACCGCCGTGTGGTTTTTAAGCGTCTTAGGATCTACACCCAAAATATGTTCTTTGATGGATTCATCGTAACAGACAACAGAACCCATCAAGGACATACTCGCACCTGATACACTTGTGATTCGGTGTGAACAAAGACCACCCGTTGCAGATTCTGCAAATCCAAAACGGATTTTCTTTTTATTTGCGATTTCAATAATTTTTTCTTCAAGAGTTCTTGGGCCGATACTCCATATGTGTTTTTTTAATGGAGAATTATTGAAAATGTTTGCGAGTGCTTGAACCTTAAACTCCATATCTTCTTGTGAGCTGGCCTTGAGCTTAATCCCAATATCAACCCCCATCAAAATGGGCAGTGAACTCACTTCACCGAATTCCTCTAATTTATGCCAAAGTGTAGTATCAACCTCTCCAAAAATTTTTTCTTCCGGTACATTTTTTGTACGCACAATAAAATGTCCGAGAACATCATTTGAATTGCTGCGAGTTGGGAGAAGTCCAATAAGGTGATCTTCTAAAAGGCCCTTGAATTCTCTCGGAACTCCGGGGGCAGAGAATAATATTTTATGATCATGGAGAAAATAAAATCCCGGTGCGAATCCCGTGCTATTACTTAAAGCTTTAAATCCTTCGGGAAGATAACAGTATCCGTGCTCTTTCCCTGGAAATGGTCGTTCGAATCGTTTGTAGTTTGTTTCAGCGACTTTATGCGACTCTTCATTATAGGTAATTTTTCGATTAAAAAAATGGGCGATTGTTTCCTTTGTGATATCGTCTTTCGTCGGACCCAATCCACCAGTGGTGACGATTAAATCATTTCTTTCCCAAAGAGATTTCAGACCATCTTGAATGTCACTGGGCTTGTCACGGACTATAACAGAGTCACTAATTTCAAGATGACTTGCCCTGAGAAATTCAGCTAGGATTTTTGTGTTTAGATCCGAGATCTTACCGTCCAGAACTTCGCTACCAATAATTAAGAGACCAATTTTCATATTTACCTCGGCCATTAGGATAAATAATAAAGAGCTTCATGAAAATCTTTGATTTATGATATTGCATAATGTAAATGACTGGCATAATGCCTAAGAAGTATCAGTTTGAGTTGCCCTTCGATGTGGACCTCGAAAAATTCGTAAAAAAGACTTACCCCGAAATCCGGGAATATAGAACTGTCTCAAAAAGCCTAGATGCCCGAGGAGCTCCTCGAGGCAAAAAACCAATTTACCACTACATCTTGGATGCTCTTGTCAGGGAAGAAGATAAGTTCCCGGGAGCTCAGCAATTCCCGAAGTTGAAAGGGTTAAAAACGAAACCAATTATTATAGGAGCGGGTCCTGGTGGTCTTTTTTGTGCAGTAAGATTGGCCGAATACGGTATCCCAAGCCTTGTGATTGAGCGAGGTGACGATGCTTCGAAGAGAATGCTACATATTGCAAAATTCTGGCGTTACGGAGAACTCGATCCAGAAACGAATGTCTGTTACGGTGAGGGAGGAGCAGGGCTCTTTTCTGACGGAAAATTGATCACAAGGATTAAGTCGAATCTTGTGGGTTATGTGATGGAGAAGTTTGTGGCCTTTGGTGCACCTCCTGAGACGGCCTATGTGTCAAATCCCCATTTGGGCTCAAATAAAATCAGAACAATCATCACTCAGATTTCAAACTGGCTCCGGGATCAAAACTGCGAAATTCGCTACAACACTCGCGTAGATAAAATCCTCACAGACGGTCCCAAAGTGATTGGCGTAGAACTCTCAAGCGGTGAGAAAATCTATTCTGATCACGTGGTCTTGGCCACCGGGCACTCGGCCCAGGATCTTTATCATCACTTAGAAGAAATCCAAGTGGCAATGAAGCCTAAGGACTTTGCTGTTGGTGTACGAGTCGAGCACCCACGTCGTTACATCGATTCTCTCCAGCACGGCTCATTTTGTGCGGCCCCGGAAATGGGATCTGCTCGGTATCGTCTGAGTTGGCATGACAAGTGGACTGACCGGGGTGTTTACAGTTTTTGTATGTGCCCTGGTGGCTACGTCCTATCTTCAGGAACTGAAAAAAACGGTATCGTTGTGAATGGAATGAGTAACTACGCTCGCAATAGTCCTTGGTCTAACGCTGCTCTGGTGGTTTCAGTTAAAGCTGAAAGAGATTTAAAGAGCTCGGGCCTCATGGCCGGCCTTAATTTTCAACATGAGATTGAGCAGAAGGCCTTTGAACTTTCTAAAAAATACGCCACTGGGCGTGAACTTCCGGCCATGACAATTAAAGAGTTCATGACTGGTAAATTAGACGATAAACCACTTCCTAAAACGTCTTCACCGTCGGGTATTTTTAAGGCCGATATCCGACAAATTTTTCCAGACTTTGTGGTGGAGCATTTAAGAAAGGGTCTCAAAGAATTTGACTCCGATTTGCCTGGATTTATTTATGAGGAAGGTCTTCTCATTGCTCCTGAAACACGAACTTCCGCACCCTTAACGATCATAAGAGATAAGAAAACTCTTATTTCTGCTTCACACCAAGGCCTCTACCCATGTGGGGAAGGAGCGGGGTATGCTGGCGGAATCACTTCAGCGGCCGTAGACGGAGTGAAATGCGCACTAAGTATTTTATCCCAGGAAGGGCTTTTAACTGAAGTTTAACTCGTCATTTCAAAGAAATTCGATTACATTAGCGAGATTCAACACAAAGGTATTTAAAGCATGAAATTAAAGAACATCGCTATTGTTGCGCACGTGGATCACGGTAAAACAACTCTCGTGGACCAACTCCTAAGACAGTCCGGGCTTTTTTCGGCCCATGAAGCATTAACTGAACGAGTAATGGACTCCGGTGATCTTGAAAGAGAGCGCGGGATTACTATTAAAGCAAAAAACTGTGCTATCAGATGGAAAGATACAAAAATCAATCTTCTCGATACTCCCGGACACGCCGACTTCGGTGGAGAAGTGGAAAGATCTTTGATGATGGTTGATGGTATTCTCCTTCTCGTAGATGCCTCTGAGGGCCCTCTTCCTCAAACACGTTTCGTTCTTTCAAAAGCTCTTGAGCGTGGAATCCGAGTCGCAGTTTTCATCAATAAAGTTGACCGTGCGGATGAACGTATCGATGAAGTGAAAAATGAAGTTGAAGATCTTCTTCTTGAAATCGGATCAAATGCCGGCGTTGAAGTAAACATGGATATTGCTTTCATGTTCGGTTCAGGACGTTCTGGTTATGCTTCGAATGATAAAAATAGACGTGAAGGGAATCTTGAGCCGATGCTCGACTTCCTCGTAAGTGATTACTACCCAGATCCTAAAGTTGATAAAACGGGATCGACCCAACTTCTTGTGACAAACCTTTCATACTCAAACTACCTTGGTGCTCTCATGGTTGGACGTATCCAACGTGGTAGCATTCAGAGTGGAAAACAGATTCTTTGGATGGGTCGTGATAATAAGCAAAAGCCATTTAAAGTGACTTCACTCCAGATCTTTGATGGTCTTGGAATGGCGACAGTTGATGAAGCTGAAGCTGGTGAGATCGTGATTGTTTCTGGTTTTGAGAACGGAGATATTGGAGATACACTTAGTGCCGTCGATAAGCCAGACGCACTTCCTCGTATCGAAGTTGAGCCACCTACAGTATCAGTGCAAGTTTCGGTGAACACTGGGCCAATGTCAGGTAAAGAAGGGGAGTACTTAACTTCTCGTCGTCTTGAAGAATTCTTAATCGATGCTATTCGTAAGAATGTTTCTCTTAAATATGAGCCAACTGAAGATCCAAAAGTTTTCATCTTGAAAGCGCGTGGAGAGTTACAGGTTGCTGTAGTTTTTGAAGAAATCCGTCGTGAAGGATTTGAGCTTATGATTGCTCGTCCACAAGTTATTACAAAAGAAATCGATGGTGTTTTGATGGAGCCATTTGAGCGTTTAGTTCTAGACGTTCCAAATGAATCAACAGGTGCAATTACTGAAAAAATGGCATCTCGTAAAGGTAAGCTTGAAGCGATGGCACCGTTTGGTGAAGGTCGTACACGTATGGAATTCCATGTTCCTTCACGTGGACTCATTGGTTACCGTTCAACATTCTTAACAGATACAAAAGGCCAAGGCCTTATGTCTTCATACTTTGTTGGTTATGAACCGTTCGTAGGAAAAATGCTTGCTCGTCAAAACGGTGCGCTTATTTCTGACCGTGCTGGTAAAATGACTCCTTACGCTCTCTTCAATTTGCTTTCATCAGGTCGTCAATTTGTTCTTCCGACCGAAATGACTTACGAGGGGATGGTTGTGGGTGAACATACTCGTCCAAATGATCTTAACGTGAACGTTTGTCGTGAGAAACACCTTTCATCAGTTCGTACTGCTGGTAAAGATGAGAACGTTATTCTTCCACCAATTCCTCCACGCACTCTTGATTGGGCGCTAGATTGGATTGATGAAGATGAATGGGTTGAAGTGACTCCGAAGAGCATTCGTATCCGTAAGAAAGAACTTGATCAAACAAAACGTAAAGTAACTCGTTAAAGTAGGGGGCTTCGGCCTCCTTTTTTTTGGTGTTTGGGTCAAACTCCTCCTGACATTAGCATTTCTTTTATTATAGTCTCCGCTTGTTTATTCATCTTAAGAGAAGGCATTTTGTATGAAATCTTGGATAGTTGTACTTTTTTTGTATTCACTCTCGGTGTTGGCACAAGAGAGCTGGGTTGCATTTAATGATCCTTCTGAACTCAGCACCAGTACTTCTGTTTTAGACAAGGTTTTAGTTGATATTCCCGATAACGCAACTGTTCTAGGGTTAGGGGAAGTCATTCACGGTGCAGAGGTTCCGCATTTACTTCGGATTGAGCTTATCAAGTCGCTTATTCAGAAGAAGAATTATCGAGTCTTCGCTTTAGAGACCTCTTGGTACTTAGCTGAGCGCTTGAATGAAATCATAGCTGATCAAAATTCGAATCCTGAATGTGAACCTAGACCTGAGTGGGTAGCTTTTTCGGGATTTACTGCCTGGCAAACTCCGGCGCTCAATAAAAACCTATTTAGCTGGATCTGCAAATGGAATCGCAATCATCCCGATGATCTTGTGTCCTTCACTGGTTTCGATATTCAAATGTCACGCGCGTTTGATCTTAGGTATGCATCCGCGGAGCCATACGCCCCTACGACTGACATGCTTGAGGTTGGGACAGTATTTCAGCTTGATCGAATTGCAAAAAAATATTTTGGATCTGAGCAAATAGGTATTCGAGAGAAGTGTTTTGACGAATCTTTTTTGATCCCTCGAGAGCTCGGTTACAGAGCGAGAAAAGATGGGATGAAATTCATCGTCGAATGCGAGGCCGAATTGAACCGCTTGAAGGAGCTTATTAAGAGTATTCCGATTGACTTCCTTGGCCTACAAGAGAAGCAAGCACTCTTTGCTTATGACTTAAGTTTAAGCTTTTTAAAAACCAAGATTCTTTTTCCGGCCAACAGAGTTCTTGGTTATAAGTCGCGTGACACTGGCATGGCAAAGATGATTGAGTGGTCAGTTTTGAATCAACATCCTGGGAAAAAGGTCATCCTTTATGCTCATAACGATCATCTGAGAAAACTAAATAAGACACGACCGATGGGAGTTATCTTAAAAGACATTTTTCAGGAAAGATATTTTGTGATCGGATCTATGGGCTATGAGATTTTACCAAATTTTGGACTTCACCTATACTCCGAAGAGCAAAAAACGGGTTTCTTGGAAGACTACTTGTTTCGTAACGTAAAGGCACCTTTTGCTTATCTCGGATCTCATTCAGAGCTTCTTGCGCAAGAGTTTTATCAAAATGATTCGGCCGAGTATGAGGGTGTAAAAACAGAAGATTTTAAAGCTATTGAGAAGACTCGCTTCGATGCGATCTTGTTTTATAAGATCTCTCAGAGAATGGAGTTTCTTGCTCCGCCAGTACCCTTCTGCCATAGTCTAACTGAGGAAGAAAGAAATGGAGAGCTTATGCGTAGCTCACAGGGTGAGGGGTGTAAGAATAGCTTGTTTATAAGAAGCAATTTTTTTGAGCAAGCTACTGGCAATAGTGCCTGGCTAGATTCGATGGGCGTGATTTGGTCTGAAACTTTGAAAAAAGACAGCGAACTTCTTTCGATGACCGAGAAGGAAGCAAGTGACTATTGCTCAGAGATCGGGGCCCAACTTCCGGATCGGCAAGACATCATACGATTGCGAGAATACATGGGGTCTGCATATGGAAGAAGTCGTGGCTATTATCAGCAAGTCTTCTCTCCTGTAGACAGTGGTCTTATATGGATCCGTTCATCAACAGAAATGTTCAATCTTGTTACAGGTGAGATCATTCCCAAATCCGCAGCGAAGTCCTTCTTGAGATGTATTAAGAAGACCGTCGATATCTAGTAATCGTCGAATTAAAGTTTTTCTCCATTTTGTCGAAAAGAAAAATGGAGGACTTTATGAAAATGACGATTATTCTTGTTTTGTTGACTACATCACTTGCCTGGTCGAGATCAAATATTTCTAAGTTTAATGAGGTCCTCACTGAAGATGTTCAAAAAGACATCAAAAAAGACGAGGATAGATTTAAATCCAATACCTCTAGAAGTCCTGCCTCTGTACCTGTAGAGATGGAAGTACCTATTCAGGATACTCCGAAATTGGATAAAAACATTCGGCAGATTGGGCCTAACAAGTGGTAAAAAAGTCTCATGAAAATCAAAACAGCACTTTCTGGTTTTTTTCTCTTCGTTTCATGTTCCGTCACTGCCTCTGAAGAGGTCTTTAATTGCAAAAATACGAATGGTGGAAAGGAGCAAGTTCTCCTGACCTATGAAGACAAAGAATTTCAAAGATCTCAATATATTTATTTCCCAGTCGCTGGAGCTCCTGAGAACGTCATCCTTCGTAAGGAAGATCATCAATCGGAAACTCTTGTCTCAGAGCTTGATCCTAAGGCAACACTGATAAGTTATAAGATTAGTAATCTAAAAAAATTCAAATTATCTCCGAACGAGTATGATATTAGGTTCTCGTACTATACTAAAGTGAACAACAAAAAAATATCTCTCAAAGATGCTCTCGGTGGTGTTGTAAAGAACGCTACGACAGAAGATCAGGGGCATTTACGCATAGAAATCACTGACAAGATTGGAACGAACGGAAAGGTTTTATATTTTACTTGTAAGGCACTTTTTTAAATCTACGGACGTCTCCGCCCGTAGATCCGTTAGAACTATTTAATGAGTTTTGAGAAAAGATCGATCGGTAGTGGGAAAAAAGTCGTAGAGCTATTATTGGAACCAGATATCTCTTTCATTGTTTCAAGGTATCTAAGAGTGATCGCATCTTTTTGTTCTCCAAGAACCTGTGCCGCTTCAGCAAGTTTTTTAGAAGCTTCGAATTCCCCTTGAGCAGAAATAATTTTAGCACGTTTTTCACGTTCAGCTTCGGCCTGCTTGGCCATAGCTCTTTGCATTTCAAGAGGAAGATCAATGGCCTTTACTTCTACGTTCGTGACCTTAATTCCCCATGGCTCTGTCACTTCATCGAGAATGTCTTGAAGTTTAGCGTTAATTAAATCACGGTGAGCAAGAATCTCATCGAGTTCGTATTGACCCACTACTGATCTTAGTGTTGTTTGTGCAATTTGAGCTGTTGCGTGGTAGTAATTCTCTACTGTGATGATGGCATGTTCGGGATTGCTGACTTTGAAGTAAACAACAGCGTTCACTTTAAGAGTCACGTTATCCTTTGAGATGATATCTTGAGCGGGAACATCCATCGTCACAAGTCGTAGGTCAACCTTGGTCATTTTTTCTAATCCTGGGAAAAGGATGATAAGACCAGGACCTCTCACGGCCGCAAATTTACCGAGGCGGAAAACGACTCCACGCTCATATTCATCAAGAATCTTGAAGGTGCTAAAGAGGATAAGACCTGCAACGATAATAAAAGGAAGAAAAGTCAGTGTCATGTGAACTCCTTTAAGAGGTTTCTTTTTTTATTTTAAGAAGTAATTTATTTGAATCAACGGAAGTCACGATAATCGAGTCTTGAAGACTGAGCTCTTCATCTGAAAAAGCGCGCCAGATTTCACCTTTAACTTTTACCTGAAACTCTTTTGTTCCAAGCTTTGTTAACACGAGACCTCTTGAGCCAACTGGGAGAAAGAAATCTTTAACCACAACTTGTTTTTTCTTTTCTCGCCAAAGATACCATGCAATCGCGCCTAAAGTGATGACCGTTCCAGCAATGGCAGAAAGTAGAACGCTGTATTTGACACTAATGAATCCTGTTTCGTCATGAAACAGGAAAAGCGATCCGACCACAAATGAGCCAAGCCCAGCAAGAGAAAGGAGACCATAGCTCACAACAAATAGTTCCAAAACCAGTAGGAAAAGCCCTACGAAGATAAGGCCCATGGAGCCCCAGTCAAGAGGGAGGACTTGAAAAGCGATACCCGCTAGAATCAAAAGACAAATACCTATTGAGCCTGCGATATAGCCACCTGGCGCCTGAAATTCAAAATAAATCAAAGCGACACCGATTAGGAAAAGAAAGTAGGCCGTAGAAGGATTCGCTAAGACTTCCAAAATTTGTTGACCGATGGTGGGTTCATAACTTTTGAAGCTTACTTGGTTAAGTTTGATCCACACCTCGGAACCATCCAGAGTAATTTTCTTACTTTCAATGACTGGAAGGATGTCTTTTTCATGAGAAATAATTCCGTCAATGATGCCTAATTTTTTGGCCTCTTTATCAGAATAAGAAGTAGCGTTTGTAATCATCTCTTCAAATGGTTTAGCAGGCCTACTTCTTAAATCACTTAAAGATCTAATTAAGGCCGTGAGGTCGTTTAGCGCTTTTTTTCGCCCATCACTTTCTTTCAGATCTTCACCAAGTCCCACGGGAGTGGCGGCCCCCATATTTGTACCTGGTGACATAAAAATAAAATGTGCAGCCGATGCAATGATGGCCCCAGCGCTTGATGCCGAAGCTCCTTCTGGTGTTACCCAGACGGCCAGCGGGCGTTTGTGGTTCGAAACCATTGTTATGATCTCTTTAGTTGTTGAGACAAGTCCTCCTGGAGTGTTGAGCTTCAAGACGATTAAAGAGGTTTTCGGGAGAGTTTCGAAATGTTGTGTTAGATAGTCGAGAGTGGCGGGCGTAATAGCTGAGTTGACGGAGAGAACACTTATTTCTTGAATTTCAAGCTCCGCCGTTTTTCCTTTTAGAGGGAAAAGGATAAGGACAACGAGTAAAAACTTCAGTATTATGTGCAACTTCATATGCTGATCACGGTAACGAAAAAACATGATCCGGACAAGTTAAAAGGGAATCCTATGGCAACGCAAAAATTGAACTTCTATATTGCGACAATTCTGAATCCTCAGAATGACAATGAGTGTGATTTTTATCCTCAAGGACTTCTTGTTACAGAAACAACAGGGAAAACTTCAAAAATTATTGATGTTTTAAATTTGGAGAAGGGTGTAAAAAAATATCACTCTAAGATCTCTCCTAAGAACACCGTTGATTTCGGGCATTCCGTCATTATGCCGGGCTTTTTTGATATGCATTTTCACTGGGTGCAAGACGATGTGAGAGAGATGCCAAAAGATTCACTCCTCGGATGGCTTGAGAAGTACACATTCCCAACTGAGATGAAATTTAAAGATAAAAAGTATGCTGAAACCAAAGCGTCTTATTTTTTTCAGAAGCTCCTGAAGCACGGGACATTCGGCGGAGCTTGTTATAGCTCCATTCATGAGCATGCGGTCAATGCCGCGATGAAAAAAGCGCAAGGTCATTTTGTGATTGGGAATGTGTTGATGAACATGAACTCACCAGAAGAATTGACTCAAACGGAAGATGAGTCTTTGAGTTTAACAAAGAAGCTAATTCAAAAGTATAGAAATAAACACTGCTTTACTCCGCGCTTTGCTATTACAACAACTCCTCGAGTGATGAAAGAGGGAAGTAAGCTTGCGGACAAGGCCAAATGTTTTAAGCAGACACACCTTTCTGAGACTCCTCAGGAAATTGAATTTGTTCTTTCAATTTATCGGAAAATTCCTGGCTTCGAAAAAGTGAAAAGCTATACTGAAATTTATGAAAAGACGGGGATGCTTGGAAAAAATTCTCTTATGGGGCACGGGATTCATTTATCTGATAAAGAGCTTGCGATTTTAAATAAGACTAAAACTTCCATTATCCATTGCCCGACTTCGAATGCTCCGTTGAAAGAGAAGGGACTTGGGTCAGGTCTTTTTAATTTCAAAAAAGTTGAAAAATCTAAGATCCGCTGGGCACTAGGCTCAGATATTGGAGGAGGACCTTTCTTATCCATGTTCGATGTGATGAGGAGTTTCGTTGAGCAGAACAAGAAGCTCACGGGGGCCAATTATACAAAAGCCTTATTTCGTTCGACTCAAGCCGGTGCAGATATTCTTGGTCTTGGTAAAATTGCAGGTAATTTGAATAAAGGAAAAGAAGCAAATTTCATTGTTGTCCCATTACCTACCAAAAAGTTTCCAGAGAGTCCTGAGCTTGCTTTAGAGTCGATGATTGCACCTTACAAGAACAAACGTGATCAGTATGAAAGTCTTATTTCTAAAGTGTACTTTAAGGGACGTCTTTTATAGGCAGAGGTTATTGACTGCAAGGGTTGTCGGAATGAAAAATCGGATGCTGTACCTCGATGACGAAATTGATCTCCTGGATATCGCCAAAGATTACCTCCAGGATGAGTCTTTAATCGTTGATACCTGTACCAATGTAGATGAAGCTCTCCTATTGGTTGAAACTAATCCCTACGATTTGATTATCTCCGATGAAAAGATGCCTTCCGGGAGTGGGACAGAGTTTCTAAAATCTATTTATGAGAATGGTTTATTCAAAGGGAAAGCGATCTTAATCACAGGAGAGGTGATGGACGAGGAACCTCTTGATTCTAGACCGTATGACATTGCAATTTTAAAACCGATTCAATTTGAAGAGCTCTCCGATACAATAAATTCTCTCCTAGCTTAATTCGAGAACCACTGGGCAATGATCAGAGCCCAAGACGTGGGGGAGAATGGAAGCATTCTTAACTCTCGGAAGAAGTTCAGTTGAGACAAAAAAGTAATCGATTCTCCATCCGATATTTCTCTCTCTTGCTCCGTGCATGTTACTCCACCAAGTGTAGGCACCTGTTTGACTAGGATGAAGATGGCGATACACATCGACATATCCTTGAGCAATAAAATGATCCATCCACGCACGCTCAATCGGAAGAAAGCCTGTGGTTTTTTTATTTGTTTTGGGATTGGCCAGATCAATTTCTGTATGAGCGGTATTAAAGTCACCTGTGATAATGATTGGTTTCTGCTTCCGGAGCTCATTCATTTTATTTAAGACATCATCACAAAATTCCATTTTAAATGGAACTCGTTTGTGATCTCTTTGACCATTTGGGAAGTAGCAGTTTAAAAGAAAAAAATCTTCATACTCGTGAATCAGTACTCTACCTTCTGAATCAAAGCAATGTTTTCCAATCTTCTTTGTGTCAAGGACTTTCTCTCGAGAAAAAGTTGCAACACCTGAGTAACCTTTTTTTTCTGCTGAACTATGGAGAATCTCATGCTTCTGCATTTCTCGTATTTCGCTCGGAAACTGCTCGAAATCGGCCTTCGTCTCTTGTAGGCATAGGATATCTGGTGATTCCTTAGTGAACCATTCAAGAAATCCTTTGTTGTGAACAGAGCGTATGCCGTTGACGTTCCACGATATAAGTTTCATAAAAATTTTCCCGGTTTCATCTGCATGAGTTGGTCCTATAGAATAGATAATAATTTTTTTATGAATGGTGAATGACATTCTTTAAAAAATGAATATTATTTTGAACTTGCCACAATCTAGCCGGAGAACACATGCGTTGTTTTAAGAATATTGCTCAGCTTATACGTACGAAAAGGATGAATCATCCAAAAGGTTATTCTCAGTCGGAACTCTCTCACTTGCTAGGTTATAAGAACGGCCAGTTTATCTCTAACGTTGAACGAGCGCTTTGTAACATTCCACTTAAGATGCTTAAAAAAGTTTCTGAGGTTCTTGATATACCTGCGGAAGAATTAAAAGGTGCTATTCTAAAAGATCAGGAAGAAACACTTAATAATTACCTCTACAACATCAAGCCAAGTAAGAAAGAAAAGTCTGTTGAAGTTGCAGCTCAATTTGCAGCAACAGGATCTGACGGTATTTAATCTGTGAATTTATGTTTCAAAGGTCAGGCTATGCCTGACCTTTGAGTTTTAGATAGTCTTCAAATGTTCCAACTGACTCTTCAGTGTCATCTTTGTATTCAGCGAAAGCTTCTTTTTGTGATTCTTTAAAATGTGGATCTTCTTTTTCATCTGGTTCAAAGCCGGCCTTCGCAATTTCTTCTGGATTCCAGCCTCGATTATTGGAATAGGTGAGATCTGGTCGATAACGTTCTGTTTTACGTTTTTCGAGCGCTTCTCTTTGCCACGGCTCAAGACCTGCTTCGAAACGTCTTAGGTGTTCAATACTGTCAAAAAAGTTTTTTTCTAGTTTGTAGAGTTGGCGTTCATCCACTCTGTTGAAGTACTCGAAGTATTTCTTTCTGGTAATCATATGCTGTTCGAGAAGGTTGTCATACTTTACGAGCACCTGATTGGTGGTGAGCACGCGGCCACTTCTTCCTCGGTTCCTAGGTGCATTAGAAGGTGAGGACTGCCTAGGACGGTTATCTTGGCCTTGTTGACGGTTTTGGTTGTCCTGAGGAGGGCGATTGCCGCCCTGACCCTGGCCTTGACCATGTCCACGGTATCTTCTACGGCGCTGACCCCCAGTAGTGTTGTTTGGGCCTTGGTTATTTGATCTATTCTGCGAGTCCACAGTTTACCTCTAAATGAAAACTTTTTTAGTCTTAATACTATGCTTCACACTAAGATTTTGTCTAGGCGGGACGAATAAAAGGTGGGAAAAGGAGAGGTTTCCCTTATAATCGTAGTATTAATTAACTTATGTTGTTGGAGGATTTTGTGACTAAAAAAAGAGTAAAAGTCGCTGTCACAGGTGCAGCTGGCCAGATAGGATATGCCCTTCTATTTAGAATTGCTTCTGGGCAAATGCTTGGGATGGATACTGAAGTTGAACTTCAACTGCTTGAGCTTGAGCCAGCACTTCCTGCATTGAAAGGTGTTGCGATGGAGCTTGAGGATTGTGCTTTTCCACTTCTCAAAAATATCGTTCTTACTTCTGATCTTAATACTGCATTTAAAGACGCTAACTGGGTTGTGTGTGTAGGTGCTGTTCCTCGTAAAGATGGAATGGAGAGAGCAGATCTTCTTAAAATTAACGGTGGAATTTTCACGGCCCAAGCGCAAGCTGTTGAGAAGAGCGCTGCCTCTGACGTGAGAGTATTCGTTGTCGGAAATCCTTGTAATACAAATGCACTCATCGCTATGAATAATGCTAAAGGCATTCCTGCTGATCGCTTTTTTGCGATGACTTCACTCGATGAAAATCGTGCGAAGGCCCAGCTTGCTGCTAAAGCACAAGCCGACATTACAGCAGTTAAAAACTTAACAATCTGGGGAAATCACTCTGCAACTCAATACCCAGATTTCTTTAATGCCACAATTAACGGTAAAGCTGTTACTGATGTTATTTCTGACCATGAATGGTTAAAAGGTGACTTCATTAAGACTGTTCAACAGCGTGGAGCGGCCATTATTAAAGCTCGTGGTCTTTCATCAGCAGCTTCGGCAGCTAACGCAGCTATCGTTGGTATCAGAAGCATCGTCACTGAAACACCAGCTGGAGAAACTTATTCAATGTGCCTTTCTTCAAACGGAGAGTACGGTGTTGATAAAGGCCTTATTTTCTCTTACCCATGCCGTACTGAAGGCGGGAAAGTGAAGATTATCGAAGGCATAAAGCACAATGAATTCGGTCAAGAGAAGTTCAAATTGACTCTTGAAGAGCTTCGTGGCGAGCGCGATGCGGTTAAATCTCTAAATCTTATCTAATTCGACCAAGATACGAGGGCCTGAAGTTGTAACGCTTCGGGCCCTTTTTTCTTGTCATTATCTTTTGAATTCCCTATAAAAGGCTCTACTTTTTCACGAGGGCCGTTCATGAACAAAATGCAGGAAACCATCAAGCTATCAGGCTTCAATAATTTAACAAAAATTTTGTCTTTTAACTTTTATGATTTCTGTATTGCGATGAATGATCAGCAGAAGCAAGATTACATCAACCATATTCATACTAAATATTCTGCTAAAAATATTTCTGAGATTGCTCGAAATGTATGCCGAATCATTGAGGCGAATATTCTATCTGAAACAGTTCAAGATTATGAGCCAGTTGGTGCTTCAACCATGACTCTTATGTCTGACATTAAAGGTGGTGGAGATTGGGAGATTGGTGCTGCAGGGAAAGCTGCTGTGAATATGCACCTCGATAAATCTCATATTACCACTCACACATATCCGGATGCTTCAGATCCTGAAGGCATTTGTACTTTTCGTCTTGATCTAGATGTTGCGACTTGCGGGGAAATTATTCCTTTGAAGGCATTGAACTATATGTTTGAAGCTTTTGAGTGTGATGTTGTTTACATCGACTACGTTGTTCGTGGTTATACTCGTCTTCAAAATGGTAAGAAGATCTATAACGATCACTATTTCAATTCAATCCAGGATTTTATTAATAAAGAAACTCTGGATCTGTATCAATACCGTCAGGACATTAACATTGCTCATGATAACATCTGGCAGACGAAGCTCATGATTAAACCTATGGGACCTGATAATTATCTTCTTGATCCGAGTGACTGTAATCACCCTGATATCGATCATAAGATGAGTCTTCTTAATCAAGAGATGAGAGAAGTTTTTCACTTAAATTAATTTCTATTTTCTAATGGCGGTTATTCCAATGTTACGTGGGGAGAGCTCTTCATCGAAGAACTCTTCCACTCTGACATAATATCCCATCTCCTCTAGATAGATCGCTCTATCGAGAAGAAGGTAGACTTCGAGAACTCTTCCGAGAGCATTTCTAATGAGTCCGGCCGCCAGCATTTTTTGAATCGTGATGGTGAGTTCTGGATTATTAAAAAAAGCATCTAGTTCAAGGTCTGAATGCTGAGGCGTTAGACCGATCCGTTTGAATTGTTCTTGGGCATAAACGCTAAAATTTTCGTTATAAAGTTTAGGGGATGAGTTACCTAAGTTAACAAGGTCACTGATGCCGTAATGATCATGAAGAAGGATATGAAAAGCATACCGATAGAATTTCACTTTCAATTTTAAATCATAATCTTTCTCACTCATCTTTCGATGGGCCCGGCAAGAGAGTGTGAGAGCGAAGAGATTCATCCAAAGCGGATCATGGGCCTGAGCAAACCTTGAGATATTTTGGAGATCTGGAGTCTTATCGAGGGTCAAGTAACAACAACCGAAATTGACGATTGCTGGGACTTGTTTTTCGGCACCTGCACGGATTTGATCGAGGGCCAGTTTTCCACAGGTGTGAAGTCCGATGGGCATGACCTGACCATCCAAGAGCTTAAAAAATTCTGGACCGGATTCAACCCTCATTCTGGTGTACTGGACTTTATTTGTTTTATCTCTGGCATTAACTTCGTGTCGCTTCTGACCTGTTTTTTGAAACTCTTCATTCAAGTCAACGGTCACAACTTTATGCTTATATTGGTTGTTCAAAGTCTGAGCAAGTAGACCTATTCCTCCGCCAATATCCACAATTTTTTCAATCAGCTTTTGCCGATAGAGGTGATCAATATGAGGCGCGAGCTTTCTGATTTCATGCTGTTTTTTGGGAATGATATAAAGCCATGTCCAGGCGTCTTCGGGCATGGGAGGGTAGTCGGGTGCAGAAGGGAGTTTGGAGAGTTCTTCAATTCGGTTATAGAAAGCTACGAGTGAGGGGTTTTTGAGATAATCAAAAACATCCTTTTTTTCTAACCGGATCACATCGCTTTTATCTTGGAATTGCCGAAGTTCCTCAATCCACTCGAGATCATAACCCTTAAATGGATCAGGGTACATGAGCATGATTTCGTTTTGCCATATTCTTTGATATGGTTTTAGAAAATCTCTGATTTGAAGAAAACGATCACGGTAGTTCATGCGTGACAAAGGTAGCACAGGTTATGAGCAAGATAAATAAAGTGGCGATCTATGGCATTGGGAAATCTGGAAAAGCGGCTTTGATGCTTGCCAAAAAGCATAAGCAGGACGTCTATGCTGTGAGTAAAGGAGAAGTTCAAAGTTGGTGGACCTCCGAGGGCCTAGAAGGCATTTGTGGCACATGTTCTTGCTTTTCAGAAGATGATTTTGCAAAACATTTTGGAAAGATGGATGAGATTGTGATTTCTCCAGGAATTCCTGTGACTCATCCGGCACTTGCTCGTGCAGTGGAAAAGAAAGTTCCGATTATCTCCGAGATTGAATACGCGTACCGCTTTACGAAAGATATCCCTGTGATTGCGATCACGGGCACGAATGGAAAAACTACGACGACAACGATGATTGCTGAAGCTTTGAAGAAAGCCGGGAAGAGCGTTTTTTGTGGAGGGAATATTGGAATTCCTTACTGTGACTTGGCCCTCTCTGAAGAGAAAGTCGATTTTGCTGTGATTGAAGTTTCTAGTTTTCAACTCGAGACTATTAAAGAATTTCATCCACGAATTGGGCTTATTTTAAATATTTTTCCAAATCATTCTGAGCGCTATGATGCGGTTGAAGACTACGCTCATGCTAAATTTAGAATGCTCATGAACATGACCGGAGCGGATCATCTAATCTTGGGAACTGAAAATCCTTATCTGGGTGAGATTGAAAATCACCCCGCACAGAAGTCTCACTTTACCAAGGGGTCTTTGCCGACAGACTTCAAAGAGCGCTTTGATTTTTCTAAGGCCAGGGCCCGAGGTGAACACAATGAAGCCAATTTTTTTGCGGCCTACGAAGTGTTGAGACTGCTTCATATCCCGAACCTTGATTCTTTATTTCAAGAATTTATAAATGAGTTCGCGGGAGTCGCTCATCGACTTGAGTATGTGCTTTCGAAAGATGGGTTAACTATTTATAACGATGCTAAATCAACTAATAGTCTTGCTACTACGACGGCGATCAATGCCTTTAAAGACTCGTCTGCACCACTTTATCTCATCCTTGGTGGTAAACTTCGAAATGAGAGCGATGTGCTCTTGCCAGATCTTCTTCCATACAAAGACAAGATCGCAAAAATTTTCACCATCGGTGATGTTACCGAAAGGCTTTACACGGAACTTCAAAATGATTTTCAAGTTGAGAAAGCCTTTGATCTGAAAACTGTCTTCGAAAAAATGAAAGGTGTTAAAGGGGATCTTGTTTTTTCTCCGGCCTTCCCTTCGTTTGATCAATTTAAAAATTATGTGGATCGGGGAGAGAAGTTTAAGCTGTGGGCGAGAGAAGCGTTCTAGCGACGATTCATGTGGTCGTTATAACTTTGATCGATTGAAGCTGGAGATCGCGTGTTAATGTGATGGTCTGGTATTTTCTCGGCCATTGCAGTTTCAAATGATATTTTGGCAATGAAAAATGCCATCAAAATCATCACTACAGAACTGAGTTTTACGCTCATAACTTCCTCTAAAAGTCGGTTTGTCACCTATTACACTCAAGAGGCTATATCGACACAAAAGCTCAAAACTTTAGCTATTTATGATTAAATTTTATGGTATTTTCTGCCTATTTTTTGAGGCGCTCACACAGGGCCTCAACATCGGTCTTGTTCTGATAAAGCCCGAACCCAAAGCGGAGGCGTTTTCCTCTTCTGTCGATCAGGATATTAAGATTTTTAAGCATCTCTTGAGTCTTCTGGGCCCCGTCTTCCGTTGGAGATTCATAAGTTAAGAAATGCCCATGGTGTGTGAGCTCTGGATGATGAAGTGGAGTTAGGCCGTGTTCCTTAAGAAAACTCTCTGGGATAAGTTCCAGAAAAGTCTTTTGTAGATCTAGAACATAGGCGTGGATAGAGGCAACCGTGAGCCCTTCTTTTGTAAAGAGATCCCAGGCCGCATTAAAGCGGTAAAGTCCGCTAGGGTCTTGAGTGGCACCCATGAAGGCCATGGCATTGCCTGAATATCCAACTTGAGCACCGCCTGTTTTAGTGAGATCAGCGTGCTCAGCATACCAACCGGTGTAAACGGGTCTCCAGCTTCCTTTCGGAACAATCATGAAACCTACACCTTCCCCTGCTTGAGCGTATTTGTAGCCTCCACCGAGGTAAAAGATCCGGCCTTCGAGTTTTGAAAGATCTATCGGGAGGGCCGCAAAGGCATGATAGCCGTCCACCACCATGATGGTTGAAGGATCACAGGAGTTTGCAAGATCAAGAAGTTCGGATTCTGATAAGGCAATTCCCGAATCAAAGAAGACCTGACTCGTAAAAAAGATATTTGGTTTTTGTGCGAGTTCTTTTTTTAAATTTTTAATGAGTACTTGTTTGTCACTTACAGGAACCATCGTGAGTTTGACTTCAGGAAGTTCTTTGAGGCGAAGCACCTGGCGTTTCCAAGAGTGGAATTCGCTCCCAGTAGTGAGAATGGTGAGTTCTTTTTTACCAATGAAAAGAGATAAAACTCGGGATGTAAGTTCGTGTGTATTAGGTGCCAGAACAATTTGTTCAGAGTCACTAAGATTAAGCATCCGGGCAATGTGCTTTTGAGTTTTGGGAATGACTTCTCCAAAAATTTTACCCCACTTGTCATCACTTAATGCTGCCGTATCGTCCCAATACTGAAGCTGAGCTTCACGAGTGACATCTGGCCAGAAGTGGTGAGAGTGGGCCGCGAAATGAAGTTTTCCTTCATGCTGTTCTAAAAAGCGAGAGAAATATTTCTTATGGTCTAAAATTGTCATACACAATATCCAGTTGGTCTTTAATGTTGAACGGAAGTTTGGGAGTCATATTCCTTGGAATAAGAAAAGTCGCAAGGTTGAAGAAATCGACAAAAGCACGGTTTCTCTCTGTCGTTGATTTAAGATACTCGTGTCCAGATGAGCCACCAGTTCCAATTTTAGTCCCTAGAATTCGCTGAACCATAATGGCGTGACGATATCTCCAGGTGGTGAATTTTTCATCCACTTCAACCAGAGAGTTGAGGATTCGAAATGGCATCTGAAGCGCAGGATAGTCGCGGTAGAGATAAATGAACACGGCCGATAGCATGGCCTTTTGTGAGAGTCTCACTTTGCCACTCGCTCGCCAGGCCGAGAATAAATTTGAATCCAGCAGAGTATTGAAGGTCTCTTGAGTCAAATCGAGATTTTTCAGTTCCATGGTCTTCATTCTTTCATCAAGAGCTGGATTGGTTGAAATTGTTTCCCTGTCTTGCTTGAGCATTTTATCAACAGCGATGGAGTATTCTCCCCAGAAATCGAAATCTTCAAATTGACTAAAAGGCATGCGCTCAAGCCACACTTCAACGAGCTCAAAAACGCTCGTGCTGTTTTCGGCTTCTTCGAGCCTTTTTTTATCCGTTGGATTTAAACGCGAGTTAAAAAACTGTTTCTCAACTTCCATCCGGTGATGGGCCTTAATTCCAAGCGTCGCTTCAATAAGTCTGAACTGTAAACTTTGAAAACCCGAGGCCGGAACGAGGTAGTCCCGGAATTCCATAAAATCCAAAGTTGTCATGGTTTCCATGATATGAATTTGATCCACGAGAATTTTTTGAATCGTCGTCACCCGTTCAATCCGAGCGCTGATCACGGAAAGATCCGTTGAAGGAATAAAGGCCTGCTCCATTATCTGGCGAACGGAGCTTAGTTCGTGAAGGATCTGCTTAAACCAGAGTTCGTAAGTTTGGTGGGTGATGATAAAAAGAGTTTCATCATGGGCCGGAGGCCCATATTTAGCACTTTCCGTGTCCTGTGCATTCAGGATCTTAGGGAGTTGCAGGTAGTCACCGTAGTAAACCGGGTGTTGAATTTTCATAAAAGCCTTCCCAAGTATATGAGAGGAGAGTATTTTTAATTGACGCAAAATTTGTATCGAGGGCCATTGTATGAAAAATTCAATCGATCTATCAAATCAAACTATCAAAACGAACATCGAGAAGTTAAAAAAAGTGATGGAATCCCGTGGTCTTGACGGTATGTACATTTCAAGTTTTGACCCTTACCTGAATGAATATGTTCCTCTTCAGGACAATCATCGTTTCTACATCACTGGTTTTACTGGGTCGATGGCCGAAGTCCTGGTTCCACTCAATGGAAAAGTCCGTTTGTATGTTGATGGACGCTACCATGAGCAGGCCGATTTAGAAGTCGATGCATCAGAAGTTGAAGTGATGAAAATTGGTGGCAATTCATCGACCACTGAAGAGCTTGTTCAAGATGTTAAAAAATTAGGTATTAAAAAATTAGGCTATGAAGCTGACCGTACGGCCCTTGGATATCTTAAGAGGTTGGCCAATGTTGCGACCGAAACGATTGGGCTTGAAACAGGGGAGCTTGCCTCTCACATTGATTTTATGCCTTTGGAGCCTCTAAAAGAAATTAAGCTTGTAACCCGAGAGTGGCGTGGGCGCGATACCCTCGAGAAAACTCGTTCTATTTTTAAATCCGAAAAACATGCAATGTATCTAACGGCCTTAGATTCGATTGCTTGGATTACTAATTGTCGCGGCTACCATCTTCCATTTCTTTCGAGTTTTTACGCGAAAGCATTAGTGACTAAAGAAAAAGTGTATCTCTTTGTGACACCAGAAACTCCGGTGTCTGATAAAGCAAAAAAAGAGACTGGGCTTGAATTTATTTTTCTTCCTTTTACGGCGCTTTCAAAAGAATTAGATCGTCTTCAAAACACGCTTCACTTGGAAGAAGTTCAGTTTGATCCAGGAATGCTTAATGCTCAGGACTTTGGGATGCTTGTAAAAGTTTTTGGAACTGACCGTTTGAGAGAGAAAGTGGGTGGTCTTTATGAGTATCAATCGATTAAAGAGCCTATCGAAATTCAAGCTTTCGAAGCTTCTTTCAAAAAATCAGATAAAGCGATTTTTAACACCATTAAGTGGGTGAAAGAATCAATTAAAGCAGGCAAGAGATTAACCGAGCTTGATCTGTTTCATGAGACGACTAAAAAGTATGAAGAGCAAGGTGTTGTTGATCAGAGTTTTAAGACGATCTCTGGTGTTGGACCCAATGGTTCGATTATCCACTTCGGTAATCCATCGGATGAGGTTGTGATTAAAAACACTGATATGATTCTTCTTGATTCTGGTGGTTACTTCGAAGGTGGATGGCCAACAGACACAACGAGAACATTCTTCGCTGGGACAACTGAAAAACCTGATCCAAAAATGATTGAGATGTACACACTTACCCTCAAAGGACTTCTTGCTGTGCAAACGGCGATTTTTCCGGAGGGGACAAAAGGTATGGTTCTTGATGGGCTCGCACGCACTCCGATGAGGAAGTTTGGTTATGACTATAATCACGGAACAGGCCATGGCCTTGGAGTTCACGTACATGAACCGGGTGTGAGGCTCTCAACGATTTCAACAGTGCCGATGAAGCCAGGACAAGTTGTGTCGATGGAACCAGGAATTTATGTCCCAGGATTTGCTGGTGTTCGACTTGAGAATATTGCTTATGTGGTGAAGCATCCGACATACGCAGGAATGTTGAAGCTCGTACCATTTGTGTACGTCGGATTTGATCCCGCACTTATTGATATGAATCTTCTTAACTCAGAGGAGAAGGTCATTCTTGAAGAGTATGAAGCCGAGTGTTCACGCCGCGGAACGAGTTTTCGAACGGCGAAGTAATTTTAGAAATTCAAAGATTAAGATAACGACCCCGAAAGTGATCCCCATTTGCCAAAATGGCGGATCCTTCGGTGGATTGTTCCCATCAGTAACTATCCCACAACCACCGAGTAATCCCATTCCATCAATGCGCATAGGATAAAGAAAACTCACACCATCTACATCATCTTGACCTAGGCTTTTACGAAGGTTCACAGTTCTGTAATACATGAGTGCAGCCTTATCGTCCGAATGACCAAGGCCAATCGCATGACCTAATTCATGGGCTATCACTGCAATTTTATCCGAGTTTGAAAGGTTCGCAAGACCTGTTCCGGCCGTGTCATTCAAGATGATAACAGAGCCCGCAATTTTATTTCCATCAAACTTATTGGGAACAGTCACGGCGAGAACACCAGAGGTGAAATTATCGGATCTGTCGTTACAAGCAATAATGATTTCATTGATGGCAGGGATCGCATCGGCTCCCGCATTAGTGATACAGGTGTCGTCGGTTGGTGAGCAAAGAATGCCGTCGTTTATATTATTCGTGTGGGCCAGAAAGCCAGAAGGTACGAGCTGTAGATTTGAAGTCGGGACCTTGTTCCAAAATTTTGAACTGGCGGATTTTACCATAGAGGCAAGTTCATCATTGGTGATTCCGATTTGATCACAGGTCGTATCAATGTCGATGTAAACAGCAACTTCGTTGTTCTTAAATGAGGCGCCAAAATTATTGTTAAAAGTATAGGCGTGAGTCAGAGTTGTGAGAAAAAAAGTGAAGAAGAGATATTTCATGATTCACCGGTCCCATGAGTAAGAAACAAAAAGGGTATATGAAAGCTGACGACGTTGTTCTTTGAAAACAGAGTAGGTGTAAGTTTGAAGCCTTAGTGACCATGCATCCATCATCGCCTCAACTCCTAAATCAAGAGTGTTATTAAGGCTTGAGCGATTCTCATCGGGATAATAAAAAGTAGAAGTGGAGTTTCCGTTATTCATTTGTGTGGAACCACCTTTTCCATGCTGGTTCAGCCACATGAGTGAGGTGCCGAAGCGTAGGCGAAGCCACTCGATTGGTTCATAACCAAAATCGGCCCGTAACATAAAGAGGTTTTTCATAATTTTTGAAGACCCGGCATTTCTTGGAAGGACCCAGTTAACTTCTGGTAAAAAGCTGAACTGAGAATCCAGAGGTTTTGAAACTCCCAAACCGATGGTCGGAGCAAAATCAATTTTTCTCATGCCTCCAGAGTCATCAATTTGAATCATATTGAAAAATTCAGTATGGGCGCCAAAGTTGAAAATATACTTATTGAAAAACATATCTTCTTTAGAGGGAGTAGGTCCTTTGGGGAGAAACTTTTTTGGTGTCTTAGGCGTAGATAAATCTTGCCCTATAGCGGCAGAGCAAAATAAAACTATGCATAAAGAACAAATTAATTGACGCATCTATAAAAACTATCAAATTTCTTAGCAGACCGCTATGATAGAAAAAGATTTTTTGGCCGGAGAGATAATATGTTTGAAAATTTTGTGGTCCCTCAAGAACTCATTCCCACTGATCCACGTTTTGGCGTGGGGCCATCACTTATTCCTCTTGAGGCAGTCAGAAATCTTGCAGAAACGGGTTCTCAATTACTCGGAACAAGTCATCGAAAAATGCCCGTGAGACTTCTTGTGAAAGAGCTTCAAGACGGTTTACGTCAGTATTTTAAACTCCCCTCGGACTATGAAGTTGTATTAGGCAATGGCGGGGCCACACTTGTGTGGGATATGATTGGCTTTAATCTCGTTGAAAAATCCTCTCTGCATTTTATCTGTGGAGAATTTTCTGATAAATGGCACCGCTCTCATAAAATCATGCCTTGGATTAAAACCAAGGAGGTGAAAGTTGAGTTTGGGCAAGGGATTGATCCGCACGAAGAAGATGGATTTGATCTTGTTTGCTGCACGCTCAATGAAACATCTACGGGAGTTCAGTTATCACATATTCCAAAGCTCTCTCATCCAAACACGTTGATGGCCGTGGACGCGACATCAGGAGCAGGTCAGATCAAGGCCGATTTCAAGAACATTGATTTTTATTATTTTTCTCCACAAAAAGTTTTTGCATCTGATGGTGGCTTTTATGTCGCGATCATGTCCCCTCGGGCCATTGAGCGTGTGAATAAAATTTCTAAAGACCGATTTATCCCGGAGTCACTAAAACTCACTCACGCAGTAGAAAATTCTCGCCAAAATCAAACGTACAACACTCCATCGATAGCGACTATTTTCTTTCTCAACGAGCAAGTGAAGCTGATGAATAAACTAGGAGAAGACAAAGTTATTGAAGAGGCCAAGAGGAAAGCGAAGCTCATGTACGACTGGGTTGATGAAAAGCCTTATCTCAGTGCTTTTATCCAGGATAAAAAGTTTCGATCGGATGCGGTGATAACTGTTGATATTGATGAGAAGTATCCGGTTGATGATCTTACGGCAGTTTTACGAAAGCAGAATGTTGCTGTTGATATCGATGGGTATCGGAAGTTAGGGCGAAACCAGCTGAGGATCGCTCTTTTTCACAATGTGACTTACGAGAATCTTGAAAAGTTAACAAAAATTATATCCCTTGCTATCGAGATAAACTGCCCTACTTGAATGGTGTTTAAGTTAGAAGTTTGTTAATAAGATTCAAGAGTTATCAAGTCTATTTAAAAGATCCGCAGCTTTGAAATACGTTTCAAACGTTTACCTATTCACAAGTTCATTTGTGAAGTCTAATTCAGCACCAATCAAGTAGGGCAGTTCTAAATGATTGGAATTTTGGAGATGAAGCTGATTAAAGAAGTCGGTGATTTTCTCAAGTTTCAAGGTCAAGAATCCGATGAGTTCTCAATCGGAGAATTAAATCATGAAATCGTTATCCTATTTATTTGTCCTAACACTCGCGGCCTGTGGCGCAAAACTAAACGTCACTGACTACGGAAAGATGACGACATCTCAACTTGTCGCAGAAAAGGGGGAGCCTTCAGAGAAAGAAGCCACTCCCATGAAAGATGTGACCATCTTTAAGTACGACAATAATGAAAAATACCAAGTCAAAGGCGAGATCGTTACCAATAAGTTTAGAGACCCGACTACTGATGAAAGGTCTCTCCAGTACTGGAAGCATAAGTTTAAGGACTGCGAAACAACGGATATGAAAATAGCTGAAGTCACAGACGATACGATTCCGGAGTCTGAATTTAAATGCGGAAAGCTTGGTCTTTCGGTGATCTACACAGAAGGAAGTGGGTTTGTTTCAAGGGTGGTTGAACATGAAAAAAAATAATCTTCTCCTCTGTGTTCTGTTAGTTTTCACTTACGGATGCAATCAAAAAAGGCCCACCACTCTTCTTTCAAAGTGGGATTTAGAACAGAACACGACTTCTGGTGATCGCTTCCTTGCGAGTGATCCAGGTGGGCAGTGTCTTAAAGATAATTTTACGGTTGAAACTCTCAAGCGAGAAGTTAATGAGCTTGAAAAGAAGTTTGCTAAAAGTGTGAGGGTTAAGGGGAAATGGAAACATCTCGATTTATCAACGCTGCCTGTGCCCCAAGCAAATCTCTTACTAACTTACGGAGATGGAATTGGTGATCTGGCCGATAAAAACGCTATTGACTACAGTGCCTGTCAGGATGTTCCTTGTATTTTTAATCGCATCTACGGAAAAGAAAATTATGTCGGCGGTTATGTTCACTATCTTTGGTATTTAAAATTAGGCTACATACTTTCTGCAGACAACCATGTACCACTACAAGTAACGCCAACAGCAGGTTTCTATTTAAATAAGAATTACCGTTTAGAAGACTATTTGTATTCTAAGAATGAGCTCTATGGGTTGTGGCGCTTAACCTTTATGTTAGAGGCGCCTTACCTCAATTTACATACTGTAGGTCAGATTCAAAGAATCCCAAGAGGATCTAAGTTCGATGATCCGCAATTTCAAGCCAACGAGTGTGGCCTTGCGACTCATGGATCGATTAGATTGGCCGACGGCTGTTTAAAGGTGAGAGATGATCTCGATTCAGGATACATCTATGAAGCGATGTCTCATGAACTCGCTCACCACATCGATTTCGTCCAAGGTATGGCCGCGCGAAGAGCATACCGATCAGAGCTTCCTGATTATAAAGCAATCTCAGGCTGGGATCTTGGAGAATATGTTGATACGAGAGGAGTAACTCGCAGGAAAGCAAAGCTCGTCTCTGAGTACGCAGGAACAGATCTTGCGGAAAATTTTGCGGAATCGCTCTCAATTTTTCGCGTAGATGGAGAAAAAGCCAAAAGAAAAATGGAGGAGAAGCACTATAAGTTTGTTTCAGATGATTACTACAGAGGAAGAAGTTTTGATCGGTCGAATCTCCTAAAAAATTGGTTAGAAGATGCAAATCTTGAAATCGAGCAAAAGGTACTCAAAGGAACCCTTGATTGTAGTGACAAGCTGGAAAAAGATAGTTCTCACTATTTTAGCTTATCAGATTTTTCATCCCCGGTTATGCCAGAGATGATGATGTGCCTTGGTTTAAAAGCGAGAGAAATAAGTGATGCGTTAAAGAATAGATTTATGAGTACGAAGCCTGAGGGGTGTCTCGTTTTTAATGATGTAAGCTTCCAGTCAAAAGTAAATGATCAAATCAAATCTTCTTTAGCAAAAGCTTTTTCTAAATCCTATGAAGGTGTTCAAGAGGATAAAAGTTATCTCGCGCGCGTGAGCAAGTATTATAAACTTCTGACGGATAAAACTCTCGCACGAGATGCTTACATTGCCTGTTATGGTGAGAAGGATGAAAAAGACTGTTACCGAGAGAAACTGGAAGAGTCTACTTACACAAGATCCCCTGGTAGCTCTGAGGATGAAAAAGAAATGGTTGAGATGTACTTATCTTACTACCCATATAGTGTGACAAAAGAGTTAGTTCAAAAGGGCTATCAAGAGATCATATTCGCCAATAGTGCTGAGATCGCTGAAGAATCGAAAAAAATTTGGAGAGGCTGTTTTAATGGATTTGTGAATGATGAAGACCCACCGACAGGTTCATTTTTCACAATAAACAAAGGGTATATGATGAGTTCAATTTACAACTGTCTGAACTTGCAAATCCCTGAAGGAATTAAAAGAGCTGCTCGGAGTATTGTGGTGAATTCCACAAGTGTTGCCGACGCCAAGGAAGAGCTCATTCTTTTTAATCACATACAACCACTGCTGGTTAAAAATGTTCACACGATTTACGAAGCTGAAAGAGAAGATGAATTTAGAAATGCGAAGTTGTTGATGCAAGATAGCGGTAGATTCAAACGTCAGTTGTTCCAAGGCTTTGATTGGATTAAGAATGCCTCAGATGATCTTTCTATTGTATCTGATTGTAGAGAAAAGATGATGACCCTCCTTAGCTTTAAGAAGTATTACTTCCATCTCTCGAAGGATCTTTTTCGTGATTTCGTGGAAAATGAGATTTGCTCTGGCATCAATAAAGACCCATCCTTCACCCAGTGGATGAAGGAGACTGAGCAAACTTTCAATACGAAAGTTTTGGATACACTTGAAAGTAGTGTGCTTAGTAAGGCCAATGAGCAAGCTGCTCTTTGTGCTAAAAGATTCCCTCAGCTCCGCTTCCGTAATGAGAGAGAGCAATGTTTACTTACGGAATGGACAAAAATTGAAGAGGCCGTAATCAGTAAGGCCCTAAGCGACCCAAGTGCAGCAAGGTTGAAGGTTACGAAAGAATCTCTTATGAAAAGATTAGACTCAAATAGAATACGTTTTCAGATTAAAGTGATGAGAGCGCATTTTGAATAAGGATAAAGTGAGGACAACTTTTGAAGAGCTGCCCTCACTTTATTCTGCAAACTAGTCTTTTTTATACCCGTCTAAGAATGATTTTTTAAATTCGAGGAAGCGGTCTTCAAGGATCGCTTCTCTTGCTCTGGTCGCCATCGATTTATAGAAAGAGATGTTGTGGGCCGTCGCAAGGATTTGTCCGAGAATTTCGTTCGAATCAAAAAGATGTTTGATATAGGCACGAGTGAAATTCGTGTTCACGTAGTCTTTAAGATTCGGCTCTATCGGGAAAAAGTCACGGCGGTAATTTTTATGTTCGATCCTGATTTTTCCACGGTTCGTGAAGAGCGTTCCACCTCGAGCAAATTTCGTCGGAATGATACAGTCACTCATGTCGATCCCATTTTCCCAGATCATCAGAAGGTCCTCGGGCATTCCTACACCCATCACGTATCTTGGTTTATCCTTAGGCATTAGGGGGGCCGTGAACTTCACGACTTTTTCCATGTGCTCTGGACCTTCACCAACAGAAACGCCACCAATGGCATATCCGGGAAGATTTCTTTTAGTCACTTCCGCAATACAGACTTCTCGGTATTTGTCATAAACTCCACCTTGGACAATCCCAAAGAGGGCCTGTTTCGGATTTGTCCAGGCCTCGATACAACGGTCGAGCCAGCGGTGTGTTCGTTGAATTGAATTCTCGACATACTTCTCTGTGGCAGGGAAGGGAATACATTCATCAAAGGCCATCATGATATCTGAGCCGAGGTTCTGCTGGACCTGGATTGAAATTTCGGGAGTTAAAAGGACGTTTTCTCCTTTGGCCCCTTTAAAGTTCGCCCCTTCTTCAGTGATGGAATTTTTTTGAAGAGAGAAAACTTGAAATCCACCTGAGTCAGTCAGAATCGGACGGTCCCAGCCCATGAATTTATGAAGACCACCGGCCTTAGCGATGAGTTCAGAACCTGGAGTCAGGTGAAGATGGTAAGTGTTTGAGAGCATAATCTGGATCGAGAGATCGACCAGTTCTTTTGGCTGAAGCGCTTTGATCGCTCCGTGAGTTCCAACCGGCATGAAGACTGGAGTTTCAATGTCTCCGTGAGGAGTATGAATAATCCCGGCGCGAGCGCCGCAATTTTTATCTACATGTTGAAGGGTGAATTTAAAGTGCTCGTTAACTTCTGAACGTACATTCATTTGAGAATTATCCTTAGGGCAAAGTTGTTTTCCAGAGGCCATGACCTCGGCGTTTCCAGTAAAGGAGATTGATGGGCCGAACTTATCAAATTCTTTTGCCTTTGTTAGGCCTATTTCTCACAAGAGTAGATCTTACAGACTTATTTCCCCTCGTTTACAAGGTGGAAGTCCTCAATATTTATGATGGCGACACAGTTTTAGTAGGGCACGGTTCTTACAAAATGAAGATCCGTCTTGCCAAGATAGACGCTCCCGAAAAAGATCAGCCCAGTCTCTCAGGTGAAGTAAAAGCTGGAGTCGTCTCACGAGCATGTTTCATAAAACTACTTAAAGCGCATAAAGAATTCTTTTTAGAAATTGAAAAGTATGACATCTATGGAAGAATTTTAGGCGATATTAATCAGCTGAGTTTAGCGCTTGTTAAAAACGGGTGTGCGTCTCTTTATCCTCATGCTGAGTTCTTCTCAAGGCACGAAAAGCAGACTTATCTTATGGCCCTAGATAAGGCGAAGACCTCTCGTTTAGGAGTGTGGAAGTACGGTGGATTCAAACAACCTAAATTGTGGAGAAAGACTAATAGACGAAGCGGAGTCCGGCAGTTGCGCCAATCAAATTATTCCCAAAGGCCTTATCGGCCTGGACAAAAATACGGGTAAAAGGAAGATTGATTTGAACTCCGGCAAATCCTCTGAAGAGGTAGGGGGTAACCTTTGCTTCTCCATCAATGTTGGCAGTTGTGTCGACTGTCCCTGCGACACCACCAGGGCATGTGGCCGGTGCAGTAGGGGTACAAGTGACTGTTGAAGGAGTAGAGTTTAAGTTTCCACGGCCAGTAGCGGTCCCAGAGTTGTAATCAGCACCCAGACCACCATAGAGACTTAAGATATAAAGAATTTGGATCGATGAAGAAATGTTCAGAGGAATTGTTGCCGTTGCGACATCGACTTCGGCGTCTGGAGAAGCCGTGATTGTCGAGTTATAACCTACTCCACCATATGAGTAATCTAAGACTTCATTAATTTTAGAATTAAAACGAAGCTTCGTTGAGTTACGCTCATAGCCCGTAGTGATTTTTATCCCACCCCAGCCTAAAAGTTTGGATCCACTGCCAGTAACCCAGTCGTAGCTCACGTGCATTCCCATGGATTGCATTTTTATATTTGCATTCGTGTCACCGGTTGTGTGATCTAGGGAGTAGCCCATGTAGTTTACAAAAACGTTTAATTTATTTGTATCAAGCCCGAGAATCGTTTGAGCATCCATCCAGCCTAAGTTTGTACCGAGCATGAGTCCTGGCTGAACTCCAACACCAGAGATATCAGATTTGGGTTCTGTTGATTTTGTTAAGTCAGCGCCCGCACCGACACCAGCTCCCAAAATAAAAACTTTCATCCCTGAAGCATAGTCTGTCCCGATTCCTTTACCGGCCATAACAGACGAGTTGGCCATTCCTTCCATTAATCGATTAGGTGTTTCTGCTCCCGGAAGGGATTTGTTAATATCGTCTTCAATTTTTCTAATTTCGACTTTGATTAAATCAGCAATCGTTGAGTTCAGACCAGCATCGGGGGTGAATTGGAGTCTGAAAATTTGCGCCGAGGATCCAGAAGAATAGAGGCCTAGGGTAAGGACAGAGAGGATAAAGAGGCTCTTTTTCATGGAATTCCTTCCCATAGGGGGCGTTGAATTTTTATTGTAAGAGCTTTCTGATCAGGGAGGAATTCAGAATATTTTACCTCTTTTCCTGACAAATGCTTCTTGTTCATGCTAAATAAGCTTCCTACGAGTAAAACAACTGTTCAAAGGCCTATATGTCTTTTATTAACGCTGACTTACACCCTGGATTAGAAGCTTTTTTTAAGGAGTCAGGTTTAAAGACGGCGACACTTATTCAAAAGCGAGTGATCCCCGAGATTCTTAATCGGAAATCCTTAATTGTTTTGTCAGAGACAGGATCTGGTAAGACGCTCTCTTATGCTCTTCCCATCGCCAGTAAACTTAAGCAGAAAGAGGATCAGGGAATTAAGAACTCCATGAATGGGGCTCCGTATGCCTTGATCGTTGCTCCAACTCGAGAACTCGCGACACAAATTCATAAAGTGTTCAAAGGCATCTCACACCACGTGAAACTACGAGTGAGAGACCTCACAGGTGGTGATACGCACGCGAAGATGAAATCAGTCGCGGGTGGATCGTATGAAATTTTAATTGCCACTCCATCAAGAATCAAAAGTGCTATCCAGAAAAAAGAATTGAGCTTTAACCAGCTTCAGTACGTTATTTTTGATGAAGCGGACCAATTGTTTGATATGGGCTTCAAGCGCGATCTTGATTTTATGATCCAGTACTTTGATATGAACCATACGCAACTCGGATTCATCACAGCGACTCTGCCGGAAGAAGTAGAAAACTATATTCTGGAAAAGTTTCCAGAAGTTGATTTTACAAAAATTGCCTCCGATGTTTCTCATGCTCCTCAATCTAAGATTGAAACTTTCAATGTGAAAGTGACTCCAGAAGAGAAAATGCCAGTAGTTAAAATGTTTTTAGAAAAACAAGCTCAAGGGCGCGGGATCATTTTCACGAATCAAAAAAATCAGGCCGAAGATTTATTTAAATATTTAACTGAGAAAATGCCTAAGCTCAAAACGAGGCTCCTTCACGGGGATCTTGAAATTAAAGAGCGGGAAAGTGCGATCCGTCAATTTGTTGATAAAAAAGCCCAGGTCTTAGTCGCAACTGATATCGCAGCACGAGGGATTGATATTAAAGATCTCGCGTGGGTATTAAACTACGGTCTTCCGAAAACTGCGATCTATTATCTTCACCGTTGTGGTCGAGTAGGACGAGGTGGCAACCGAGGAATTGTTTATAATCTTGTGGCCCACCATGATTCTAAAATGATTGCACAGATCAATGCTGCTGTTCAAAATGAGAAGCATCTTAACCTCACTCCGATTCCGGAAGAGAAAATGAAGTCTGAGAAGCCAGTGGTTAAAAAAGTCATCGTGAAAGAACCTGCAACTTTTCGTGGGAAATCACAAGGGACTCGCGGAGCTGCTCGCGTCCAAAAAACGGCAAAAGAGCTACGGAATGCACCACCTGAGGCGCCGAAACGTAACCGTGGTATTAAGCGACGTCGTTAAATCTTAGGATTTCATCTTTCATTTTGTAAGTATCTTCATACCCAAGCTCGATCAGAGGCTTGGTGTATGATTTATCAAAGGCCAGGTAGCTTAACAGATCTAGGCCTTCTGTATCAGAAACGCCGATGCCTTTTAGGAGGTAGCGAAGGATTGAAGGAAGTTCGGCAGTGATATTGGTAGTCATTTTTCCCAAGTCGCGAGAGGGACGTATCACGAGGATCGGAACTGTTTTGAGTTCCGGGTGCGTGCCTTCAGAAATAAGTTCGTTAATCCGTATGAGTCTTTCGACATCAGCATCTAGTGAATCTAAGAAGATTGCATTCAACATGACTCCGGCAATTTGACCCATGCTTGGGTTACTAAATTGAGAAAAGGCGAGGTCCCTCATCTTTTCTTGGTTGTGTGGATGCCGGACACCGACAGCAATAATTTTTTCTGCGCCCAAATGGATACACGGCGAGAGTGGCGTTGTTTGCCGTATGCACCCGTCACCGTAATAACTTTCCCCAATTTGGATTGGCGGAAAAAAGAAAGGAATCGCGGCCGAGGCCATGAGATGCTCAGATCTCAAGTCTGTTCGAAACGAGAACCGATCAGAACGGGCCCAGTTTTTGATGGAATCATCACCTTGGTAAAAGACAACGTTACTACCAGAATTGTAGTTCGTGGTAGAAAGGGAAACACCGTGGAGGAATTTATCCTGAATGTTTTTAGTAATATGGGCAAAATCAATTTCACGCTCAGCAAGGCGGCGTAAAGGATCCGTATCCAGGAGATGATTGATAGAGTTTGATTTTGGAGTCATCCCCCCTAACATTGTTCCGGAAATGAGCTTCAGGCCAATATCTGAAATGGTTCTTTTTCTAAGATCAAAAATGTCTTGGGGTTTAACTCTAGTCCAGAGTTCAGTTAAATTAGCACTTGAAACATCCCAATTTTCGCAATTTGCAGCAAGGTAAGTTGAATTAATCGCTCCCGCCGAATTTCCTGAGATCACATCAAAAAGATTATGTTTCTTTCCTAGAATTTCGTAAATGGCACGCACAACTCCTACCTGAAAAGCTGCCCTTGCCCCACCGCCCGTCATCACCAAACCAAGTTTTTTAGACATAAATTAATTATGCCCTAAGACAAAGTTTTTGCCAGATGAGTTTTGAGTAGTGGATAAATATAGTCTGAGACTTCGTTAAAGCGAACTTAATCACTTCACTTAATCTAACGCTGTTCACATTCGGTATATAATGGTAAAAATATGATTGGTTCTAAAGTAAAAATAAAAGGTGAGTTGAATGAAAGTTTTAGTTACAGGCGCTACTGGATTTGTAGGAAAAAGAGTAGTGGAACAACTTTTAGCAGGTGGCGATGAAGTTGTCGTCTTAACTCGTAATATTGCGAAAGCAGCTCTTTCACTTGGAAGTGAATGTAAGTATTTTCTCTGGTCTGATACATCTGTTGCACCAGGACCTGAAGTCTTTGAAGGAGTTGATGGCATCATTAATCTCATGGGTGAAGGAATTGCCGATAAGAGATGGGATGATGATCAGAAAAAGAAAATTTACGATTCAAGAATCATTGGGACAAAAAAATTAATAGAAGGATTCCGTTCTCTTGATAAAAAACCAGCAGTGTTGATCTCAACATCGGCCGTTGGAATCTACGGCAACCGTGGCCAGGAAGAAATTCAGGAAGACTCATCGCTTGGGAGTGATTTTCTTGCAACAGTTTGTAAGGACTGGGAGTTAGAAGCAAATCGTGCTAAAGAATATAAGCTCCGTGTAGCAATCATTCGCACAGGTGTGGTAATCGGTCGTAACGGTGGAGCCTTGAAGAAGATGCTTCCTATTTTTAAACTAGGGGCTGGTGGACCGGTTGGATCTGGAACTCAATTCATGAGCTGGATTCATGTTGATGATCTTGCTTTGATGTATGTTGAAGCTTTAAGAAATCCTTCAATTCAAGGTGTGCTGAACGGAACAGCTCCTTATCCAACGACGAGTAAGGAGTTTGCAAAAGTGTTAGGTAGAGTTTTAAAGCGTCCAGCTTTTGCTCCGGCACCAGCATTTGCGCTGAAATTAGCTTTCGGTGAAATGTCACAAGTTTTACTTGAAGGTCAGAAAGTCCTACCACTTAGATTTAAAGAGAATAAGTTCCGCTTCCGCTACCCAACTCTTGAAATGGCATTAAAAGAAACTGCGTTTTAAACTAAAAAGGGCCGTGAATCTTATGATTCACGGCCCTTTTTTTTTTGAGATTATTCCTGAGTAACGTTCACTGAAGAAAGGAAACAAGTTCTGCTAATTCTTGTCTTGTCACCTTTCTTAATTTTTCTGCTTGAAGTAAATGTTTCTACAGTTACTGAGACTTTTTTATCACCTACAGTCGCTGAGTAAGAAGCATCAAGATAATCATAGATACCAATCTTTTTACCGGCCGCATTTGTCATCACCGGACCAGATTCAGATGAAACTTTATTAAATTGAAGAGTCCCAGCTTTTTGAGCAGATTTTAAAAGAGAGTGATTTTCAGCAATCGTTGCAAGAGCATTGCTAATTACACTTCCACAATCAGATTCTTTTTTCTTAAAACGAGTAAGGTCGTGCTCAAAGTGAACATAGTTAAGATCGCACGAACCATTCTCAGAACTGTAGCCAACAGTTGAGGCCATATCTTGTGAATAGATAATTGTGTCGTTCCCATCAACATAAGAACTCGTATCCTCAGAGCCGTCGTCATATTTTGAAAGACCAAAGCTTAGTGACGATCCATTAGCAAGAAATTTTGATGAAACTTTTTCTGCAACAGACTCTGATAATTGATAGTTAACACATTCAGATGCTTGTGCACCGATTGTAAATAGAGTTGCGAGTGAGAGAAGAGACAATTTGCTAAGTTTCATGCTTGAGCTCCTTTGGGTAATTTAAGATGTCTAATAACTAGGATCTTAATTCCCTTTTGGATTCATTCGTAGTTGATTGAAGATATTACACAGGAGGATGTCCAAAGATTGAACAGTACTGAAACTTATATGATGAGAAAACAAGACTTTAGGTCTTAATGATCACTTGTTTTAATCTCGTCATTTCTTCAATAGCGTACTTCACGCCTCCCATTCCTAGACCAGATTCTTTATGTCCACCGAAGGGCATTTGATCAACCCTGAAGGCCGTATGGTTATTGATGACAAAAGTCATGGCCGAAATAGTGTTGGAAATTTTGAACGCACGAGAAATATCTTGAGTGAAGAGTGCGGCCTCAAAGATATGGGTGTTTGAGTTTAAATAGTCCAGAAGCTCGTCTTCGTCTTCATAAGAATTTATACACACAATTGGGCCAAAGGCTTCTTCTCTCATGATGGTGCAATCTCTTGGAACGTTGGTGAGGATAGTTGCCGAGAGGTATTGGTTCGAGTTTCCTGAGATCTTGCCACCAAGTGCAATGGTGGCGCCTTGAGAGACGGCTTCATCAATCCACTCCTTAAGGCGAGTCACTTCTGTGTTTCTAATGAGTGGCCCAATATCTGTCTGCTCATCTGTGGCAGGTCCCACAATAAGTTTTGCTGCTGCTGTTTTGAAATAATTTAAAAACGTATCGTATGCGTTTTTATGAACGAAAATCCTCTGGGTTGATATGCAAACTTGGCCCGCGTGGTAGTAGGCACCTTTCACAAGTGCTGGTACGGCCCGTTCAAGGTT
>JACCDH010836849.1_pt1 | contig 37597 bp, 25 predicted proteins | sample 7442481 | NCBI WGS metagenome assembly JACCDH01 (sample SAMN15323433, study PRJNA562643) | freshwater metagenome | isolation source: river surface water | place: USA:Blue River Watershed | collected 2017-08-15 | reverse complement strand
TTGGACATTCAGCGATGGTGGAACCTCTCGTTTGGAATCACCCAAGAAGTCTTGGTCAACCTTAGGTCCTAAGACTGCAACATTAACCGTTACATTGAATAATGGCTGTAAAGAGACCTTCTCTAAGTCGTTGAACGTATTGGTTCAACCAAAAGCACAGTTCAGCGCAGCAGACGTTTGTGCTGGTGAGCCTGTAACATTCAATAATGGTAGCGAATGGAAAGAGGGTGTAATTAGCTATAATTGGGACTTTGGAGATGGTACATCATCGGCAGAGAGCGATCCTGTTCACCCCTACAATGTGAATTTGACAACTACGTATAACGTAACCTTGAAAGCAAGTATCGAGGGTGGTTGTGTAGATTCATTCACTAAGCAAGTAATCATCCACGAAGGTCCAAAAACGTGTGATTTTATTGCTACTCCTGACTATTCTTACGGATATTATGGAATGAAGTTTGAGCCAATAGATGCACAAGGAAAGCCCGGTGCTCAAGGAACAGTAAATTACACTTGGATCATTGAGAACGGTGGTAAACAAAATGCTGATGTAGCTAAACATAGTTTTGTTAAAGATGGAGAGTACACCGTTACTATGTATGCAGTAACTAAATCAACCGGTTGCGAGTGCAGCATCACTAAGAAAGTGGTTATGAACAGAGCAGGTGCCGATGAATTTATTAGCAGCGGTGTATCTGTATTCCCTAACCCAAGCGAAGGCAATTACAATGTATTGTTGAGCGAAAACTTTGGTAAAGTAGTAACCATCGAAATGCGTTCTACCACCGGTGCTGTAGTTAAAGTAATGCAGGTGGATAACACCGGAATCATTCCAGTAGATGCTCATGGATTAAGCAACGGAATGTACTATGTACGAATTTCTAGTGGCGAAAACACTGCTGTTCGCAAACTAAACATTAGCAAGTAAGATAGAGCTAGTATATAGTTAGAAGCACGAAGGGCCGCCCAACTGGGCGGCCCTTCGTATTTTGTCGAATTTTACTAATATTTTCTAATTTTCGAACTTAGAACTTTCAAAAACCTCTTATTTTGTGTTTTCAATAGTAAATAAAATAAAATGGCACAAAACAATCTATTTTCTTTCATATCTAAGCAAATGAAAACGGCGATCTTAGCTTTAAGCACTATTGCAATTGTCTTTCAATCTTGTTCCTTAGAAAAACGATACCATAGCGGGGGATATTCAATTTCATGGTCAGATAAGCTAACTGCACATAAGTCTTCGCCAAATCCCAAATCCAAAATCGCCTCACCTAAGTTTTCTAAGATTTCACAGAGTGGAAAATCTAGTGAGGAGCAGGATAAAATAACAAACAGTATTGGGTCAATTTTAGATTTGAAATCAGTCAATAATTTATCTGAATCCAATGGATCCGATTTTTTCTATCAAACAAACGATAATCAGAAATTAACGTTGGAAGCGTTAAAATCTACTAAAGAATCAGAATTTAAAAACGTGAAAAATGCAAATTCAGAATTGGTTAAACCCATCATAAAAAGTCAAGTTCAAGCCAATAATGCTAGTCGTGGTGCAAACGTTCTTTTAGGTATTTTATTGTTAATTGTAGCGCTTTGGTTTGCTTGGAATATTTCCATGTTGTTAGGTTTAATCCTCTTTTTTGTTGCGTTATTCGTAATGAGTTCAGGTAGAGGAAAAGACAAAAACAATAAAGAAGATAAAACAACAGAGAATGAAAAGAACAATTCTACATTGGTGGATGTTGTTTACTTGAAAAATGGCAGCATTATCGTAGGTTCAATCATTGAACAAGTACCCAACGAAAATCTCAAGATTCAAACCAAAGATGGCTCTGTTTTCGTTTATTCAATGTCCGATATTGCTAGAATCACCAAAGAGAAAAGGTAATTCCTTATCCCTAAATATTAGTATCCTTCGTTGTAATTCTTAAAACTATCTTCCAGGCATTCCATGAGGGTTAAAAGGCATACCTCCTGGAGGCATGGGAAAACCGGTTGGATTACTCGGAGTCTGTCCTGGTTTATTACCTCCAAATTGACTTAACTTATAGGTGAATGTAAGTAGGATATAACGCGTAAGTACCGTTGTTCTTACATCTTCAAAATAAGTTTGTGTTACATTTCGCTGAATAGCCCTGTTTTGATTTAGTATATCATACGTTGTTAATCGTAATTCACCAGAATTTTTCTTTAGAAATTTGTATCCTAAACCTGCGTTCCACAATAAAAACTGTTGGTTAAATCCATTCGAAAATCCAGTGTATAACTGGTGTGTTACATCGGTATTTATAACCAATTTTTTAGTTGGCATATAATTGATTGATAATCTACTGCTTTGATTAATATATGTTTGATCTAAACCCGCTTGCAGAGAATTGGATACTTGGCTGTAACTCGAATTACTACTTACGGTAAAATCTAGTTTTTCCGATAAATTACTGGACAATACCAATCCAACGGTATATACCGGATTGATAGCCGTATTTAATAACGTCTCACCATTTCCATATTGAATTAAACTCGGGGTACTGCTCAATGTTGCTCCCAAATTTGTATTGAAATTGATTTTATTAAAACTTCTTCCCCAAGATATAAAACTTCTCAATGAGTAATACCCATTGATATTTACGGGTATCGATAATTGTCCACCCGGTGCCAATATTACGCTATCTGTGGAGCCGTAACTACCCTCTGATAATGCAATTTTATTATCATTTCTGCCACTAAATATGGTCTTGTAACTGAGGTAATTGTTGGTGAAACTTCCACTGATCAAGGCAAAGAAATTGCGATTTTTTTCAGGTTTTACCGAGAAATATCGAACAAATAATGAATGATTAAAGTCTTGTTTTAACGCCGTATTACCAATACTCAATTGCAACGGATTCGTATTGTTTAAAACCGGTTGTAACTGATCAACGGAAGGAGCATTATTGGAAGTATTATAATTGAATCGAATATTTCGTTTTAAGCCTAATTTATAAGTACCCTGTATAGAAGGCAAAACCGATGTAAATTTTCTATTAATGGGTGAATTAAAGGGAAATTGCTGATTCCCGTCTAACTGGGCTATTTGACCTCGAATTCCCGTAGTAATTGTAAATTTATGATTTTGAAAAACATGGTCAATTCCTGCTCGGTGACTGGAATATCCATTTACAAATCTGCTTGATAATGCAGTATCCAATATACTATATTGACCCGAGGTTAACATATCTTGTAGATAGGTTAGTCGATCGTTATTGTTCTCGTTAAAGTTATTTTGATAATTTAATGCAATGCTGTTGTTAGTATCTATGGCTTCGGTGAAGGTAACTGAACTTGAAAAGCTGTTATTTAGCCTATTGTTTTCTGTGTTTTGATCAAATTTTACAATATCTACTGATGGTAAATACCTCGTATTAATGCTATTCATTAACGTATTTCCGGTTTGTTTATTAATACTTGGATTCGCATTGAAAGCAATGGTTCTGCCTTTTTTTGCAAATGAATGTCTGTAGTTTAATCCGATACTACCGTTAATTCCCAAGTTTTTTGCACTAGTTGAATTAGAAAGGTAAGATAGTAAATCATTGGCGTCACCAGATCGGGTAGTGGAAAGGATAGGGGTTTGTTTATCGTTGTTTTGAATGGTAATTCTTGGTGTAATTAATACCCGATTGCTTGAATCAGGATTCCAAGTAATACGAGCATTAAAGCGATGATTGATATTTTTTGAAGCCGTTGGGTTGTTCTCTTCGTACAGCATGCCATAGTTTTGACCAGTTATATATTGGCGAAAAGTATAGCTTTCATTGTCGTTATTCGTAAAATTGGCGAAATAGCTACCGCTTAATTCCCAGCGTTCTTTTGGTCCCCAAAAATTTGAGTAATTAAGGCCAAAGGCTGTTGTTGTATTTATACCTTGTTGATTACCTACAAAAAAATCACTTCCTCCCATCATTCTTCCACCCATCATTCCGCCCATTCCGCCACGCATTCCACCTCGTCCGCCTCCACCCATAGCACCAACAATATCTTCAAATGAGAAATTTTGTTCGTTTACATTGTTGGATTGGTATAGCAAGGTAAGTCGGCGCGATTGTTTAAATGAATTATACGTTAAACCGGATTTGTACTTGGTAACATCGCCCGTGCCACCTAAGTTGTTCCCAATTCCTCCGAAAAATCTACCGAATTTCCCGTTTTTAAATTGAGATTTTGTAACGATATTGATTGTTTTTGAAGTGTTACCATCATCAATTCCTGTGAATTGTGATTGATCGCTTTTCCCATCAAATACTTGTATTTTCGATATCACTTCAGCCGGTAAATTTTTCAGTGCGGCATTAGGATCTTCCCCGAAAAATGGTTTGCCGTCTACCAATACCTTTTTAACTTGTTCTCCTTGGGCTTGTACTTGTCCACCACTGGAACTAATTCCAGGCATTTTAGACACCAAATCTTCCGCGGTAGCATCAGGATTCGTTTTGAATTTAGTGGCATCCATCTCAGTTGTATCTCCTTTAATTTTAAAGGCTTGAGTGCGTATTTCTACGGCAGTCATTTTGGTGGCTATCGGCTGAAGTTCAATAGTCCTGAGATTAATATTAATTTTCATGCCTTCTTCGTTTCTTTGGAAAACGGGATACAGAGTAACCCATCCCCGGAATGTTGAAAAGTTGGAACCAGAAATTTCAATGGCTCTGACAAATAGCTTAGGATCTCCTGATCGCATAGCAGATCGCATGTCAACCACGGCTGGATTCCCACCCACAAGAAAATCTCGAGTTACATCCCAGCCTAACAGCACCGTATCTTTTATATTTCCTAGGTTTTTTAGTTCATATCCTGGAATGGTATTTAATTGCCAACGACGAAAAGAATCTGCTTGGGTAAATAATTCCGGGTCTGCTGTAGTAGAAAATTCTTTGGGATTTACGATAATTATTTTTCCAATATTTGGCGTACTACCTTCTAAATAAACCGGAATGGTTAGGGGAAAACTGACTGGAGCTCCTTGAATGGGCTGAGCCAAAGAATTACCAATGAATGTGAAAATAGAATATAACAGTATCGCTGTTTTGGCGTATTGGGATTTATAAGTGAAAAGCATAAAAGTGCAAATGTCTACAATTTTTATGTGAACCAAGACTGTATTTAGACGTATTCGTTTAAATAAGCGTTTAATTCAGTAAAAGAGATATTAGCCAATAAATATTTGATTAAATTCGAATTCAAATCGCGTATTTATGTTTTTTGTATTATCAAAAATGGTTTCATTTTTATTAAAACCATTCTTTTATATTTTATTATTTTTCGTTTTATCCATGGTGCCGAAGTTTGCGAGATTTTCTCGTCGACTCCGACTCAGTACTTTGGTACTTATAGTAGTTTTTGGAAATCATGTACTATTAAATGAAATATTAATTGCCTGGGAAATTTCACCAAGTAAAACCCAACCTACAAAAACGGTAGTTGTATTGGGTGGTTATACATCGTTTGATCGAGGAAGACAACGGATGGGTTTTAACGAAGCGGCTGAGCGTTTTGTGTTTCCATTACAAATGCTAAGTTCGGGTAAAACTCAACGATTAATTTTAACGGGTGGTTCTGGTAATGTTTTCAATCGAGATTATTTCGAAAGCTCTACTGCCAAGCAATTTGCATTGGAATTTGGAGTTGCAGATTCGCAGATATTAATAGACGATAAATCTAGGAATACATGGGAAAATGCTGTTGAAACTAAGAAGATCTTGGATAGCCTAGATATAAAAGAGGAGGTATTGTTGGTTACATCCGCAGGTCATATGCGAAGAAGTATGGCTTGTTTTAAAAAAGCTGGAGTGAATTTTATTCCTTATCCAGTAAATTTTCAATCCCATTTAGATCGTAAATATTCATGGGATGCTATATTGATCCCATCGGCGGGCAATATTTCAAAATGGGATGCATTAATCCATGAATGGATAGGGTATATTGCCTACAAAGCAACCGGTAAAGCCTGATTTTTCACCAAATTCTTAAAAGGCGTCCAACAGCTATGTTATTGTTCGGTAATCGATTAAGTCGTTTTATCTGGTCAATACTTACACCATACTTTTGGGAAATGGAATACAACGTTTCACTCGGTTGTACTTTATGATATTTTGGACTTGATGAAGCAGGCGAGCTAGTAGATGTAGTATTAATTTTAGGGTTATTTGTTGAATTGGGCGATTCAACTCCAGAGGACAATGTAGTTCCTGAATTTTCCTTAGGAAACACAGGGTTTACCACTACAGATTTATTGGTGTTATTATTTACGTTGGGAGAAATTAAATCAGTTGATTTTTCGATGTTTTGAACTTTATTATTATCCGAACTATCAATGGTTTTTAGGTTATTTACAGGTAAAATGGGTTGAATTACTTCTGTGACTTTTCCAACTTTTAACTTCTGACCAGGATAAATATAATATCCACGTAAATTGTTCCATTGTTTTAAATCATTGGGAGAAATTGAATATTTGGCTGAAATACGATAAGCAGTTTCACCGTATTTAACAATATGGTAAGTCCATGTTTCTTTATAAATAGGTTTGCTGATTTGGGTGTCTTTTATCGGTTTTTTTAATTGCTTAGAGCTATCAATTGCAGGTAAAATTCTTGATTTGGGTGGGATTTTTGTGAGTAATATTTGGGTAGCAGATGTCAAACAATAACTTTTAACTTTCAAGCCATTTTCTGTTAATTGATAACTATTGGATTTCAATAATCCTGAATCAATCCAGTAATAGGAAGAATTCAAGCCGCCAGCAGTTCGATGCCAATCCCAAACAATCCAATCCACTAAATTATTGTTGTATAATTCTTTCCGAATCAAATTTGTGAATTCTACGCCCGCGGAAATAGGATTTTGATTTCGATTAATTTCTTGCGGAACGCATAAAATAAAACTTGTTTTAGGTAAATAACGTTTAATACTCTGTTGGTAGCCTCTCAAATATTGTAGAATTTCATTTCCCGATTTGTTTCTGAAAATATCTTGTTGAAGTGCATCAAAAACTATCAAATTAGGATTCAATTTCTGCAATTGAAAATAATGACCATCAATGGATTGAAGTCGTTGTAGAGAAATTCCCCTAATTCCAATCGCATGCCAAACTGCGAAATCGGAATGTTCTAAGGAAATCCCATGCAGGGTAAAACTCTTTTGTTTCCCCTGGGTTTTAACCCAATGAATCTTTATCCAATCTTGGCCCAAAGGGAAGGAGAACTCAACAAAAGGAGATAGCAAATCTGTTTTGTTTTGGTAAATTGGAATTAGTTTTTTCTGTCCAGATGAAGTGGTCACTTGGATATCGAAAGCGGTTTCATTGCGTTCACAATAAATTCGTATTTTATTTGTCGATTTTCGCAATATCTCCGGGATTTCAATGGTTACGGAAGCATTTTCGGCATCATCTGTTTTAGCTGCATATCCGCATAATCCGGGTTTTACAACAGGGAAATTCTCAGCAGTGGTACCATAAACCCATTTGCCGGTGTGTGAGTTGGGGAAAACAGTAGGATGATTATTCCCCAAAAAAGTAGAAGGAAAGAAAATCCCCGGAGAAATTTGAAATTGATTTAACCAGGGTAAATTAATGAGTTGTTGTTTTATTATTTCGTCTGAGCCTAATTCAAGTATCACAAATTTTTGAGCAAATCGATTTTGCCATTGCTGATACAGCGAATTAACCGTTAACGAACCCTGGTATTGAAATACAGATGAACTAGTATCAATAAAATCATATCGATTACCCTGTCCGTAAATGGAATTTCCAGACAGCAATCCTCCCAAAAATAGTAATATAATGAAACGAAGAAGCAATGATATGATCAATTAAGCTTCATCTAATATTCTACGAACTAGTTCGTTGGTTGATTTAGGATCGGCTTTACCTTGCGACTTTTTCATAACTTCACCCACAAATAAACCAATTAAACCTACTTTCCCATTTTTGTATTCCTGGACTTTTTCGGAGTAATTACGGAGAACCTCACGTATTAAATCTTCAATAAAATTTGTATCTTTTACAGTAGTAAGTCCCAATTCTTCAACTAAGTCACGAGGATTTTTCTCAGGCGATTCAATTAATTTAGGGAATAGTTGCTGTGTTGCAGAGGTGTGATTGATAGTGCCATCTTCGATTAATGATAAAATTTCGGCAATTTGATCAGCAGTAAGTGAAAAGTCTTCGATTCCAAGTGCATTTTCATTTAGGTATCCACGAATTGGTCCAGTTACCCAATTAGCAGCTTGCTTGTATTTCGGAAGTGTGGATACGATTTTTTCGAAAAACTGTGCGCTGTATTTATCGTCAATTAGCACCGAAGCATCGTAATCGGAGAGCCCGTAATTGTTTGTAAAACGAGAATACATGGATCTCGGCAGTTCTGGCATGGACTCTCTTACGGAATTTAAAATATCATCTGATATAATGGTTGGCGGTAAATCCGGTTCGGGGAAATATCGGTAATCCGTTACTCCTTCCTTTTTACGTAAACTAAAGGTGGTTCCAGCCAATCCATTAAACCCACGGGTTTCTCCAACAACAGAACCTCCATTATTTAATATTTCGGCTTGTCTATGAATTTCAAAATCAATAGCCCGTTTCACATTTGATATCGAGTTCATGTTTTTAACCTCAACTTTGGTTCCAAATGTAGGGCTGCCAATGGGACGAATAGAGACGTTTGCGTCGCATCGAAGACTTCCTTCTTCCATGTTGCCATCACAAATTTCTAAATATCGAACCAATCTTCTTATTTCGGAAACAAACGCATAGGCTTCTTCACCGGTTCGGATATCCGGTTCACTAACAATTTCAATCAAAGCAGTACCTGCACGATTATAATCTACTAACGTATCGTATAGGTCTTGATCATGCATGCTTTTTCCTGTATCCTCCTCCATGTGAATTCGAGTTAATCGAATGGATTTTTCAATACCATTGGAAAGCTTTATTTCCACTGTACCTCCAACACATAATGGCGTATCAAACTGAGTAATTTGGTATCCCTTTGGTAAGTCTGCATAAAAGTAGTTTTTCCTTGCGTAGCGATTATATCGTGTTATATCACAATTCAATGCTAAGCCAATCATAATCGCCTTTTCAACGGCTGCTGCATTATGCAGGGGTAGGGTGCCAGGATGTCCTAAACTAATCGGCGAAACCTGAGTATTGGGTAAAGCACCATATTCTATGCTATCGGAACTAAATGCCTTGCTTCGCGTTTGTAACTGTACGTGAATCTCCAAACCAATAACGGCTTCGTATTTACTTTCAGGGTTCATTTCTACAAAGATAATAACACAGGCTGTTTTAAACGATATTAATCAACTTTTGATTGTAACTTTGACGAAGGCAGTCCGCTCTATCGATCCATGAATTTGGGTAGGAAAGTCCGGGCAACAAAGGGTACCGTACTTCCTAACAGGAAGGGATGAGTCTTGTAAAAGATTCGTTACAGAAAGTGTCACAGAAAATATACCGCCTTGTTTACAAGGTAAGGGTGAAAAAGCGGGGTAAGAGCCCACTGACAGTGTAGTGATACATTGTCCGACAAACCTTACGGGTTGAAAGATCAAATAAACCTGGATTGAAGGGTTACCCGCCCTAATGCATTGCATGCCAGGAGGGTAGATCGATACAGGCACGGTGTGAACCATGTCGCAGATTAATGATAGAGGCCAGAAATGGCACAGAACCCGGCTTATAGGACTGCCTTTTTTGAAAAAAAACTTAATAATACCTTGACACGAGCGTATTTATTTTGTACTTTTGCACCACGTTTGATAGGAAAACAATTGTTGTTGTTTGAATATCATAAAAGCGAGAATAGCTCAGTTGGTAGAGCACAACCTTGCCAAGGTTGGGGTCGCGAGTTCGAGTCTCGTTTCTCGCTCTAAAGCAAAATCAAAAGCCCCGGAAACGGGGCTTTTCTATTTTATAACCTAACCTGCCATAAATGTAAATTAATTGAAATAAAAAAGGCGCACCTTCCGATGCGCCTTCCTAACTATTTAAATTGAATAAATTATCTGCGTTGTTTTGTTTTTTTGTCGATTCCAGATGATGGTAAACGATTATACTTTTTCTTGGCATTACCAGTGGGAGCACCGATACGTACCATAGCACAACGGAAACCTAAGTTTGACTGACTCAAACTTTCTTCAAGGAATCTGCGTGTTCCTGGAGAAGCGTAGTACAAACGATCACTCCAAGAAGCACCTTTGTAAACACGAGCTTTATTATTGATTAATGATGTTACACCATAATCATAGGTCATTTCACCTGAATTATAGTTTAACTCATCCTTGAAGCCCATATTGTCTGCTTTCTTATAGTTTCTACGATTTACGTTTTCTGCTTCGGTAACATCGCGGTACGTTAAACGACCCAAACTATCTTTGTCAACAATTGCACCATATTGATCCAAAACCAATGTCTTAAATACATTACCACGGAAAGGCATAAATTCATCGAAATCCTCCAATGACAATGGGCGATAAACATCCATAGTCCATTCTGCTACGTTGCCTTCCATGTTATATAAACCATAGGAGTTTGGCCAGTAGCTGTAAACTGGGGTAGGAACAAAACCAGCATCGTTCAAACCACCTGCAATACCACCCATATCGCCTTTACCTACCATGGCATTTAAACGAATCTTTCCGCGATCGTTTTCTTTTTGATCCTTGATTCTAACGGTGTAATCGGTCCAACCATAAATTTTCTTCTGGTCGATGTTGGTAAAGTTTACTTCACCGATATTGTTTTGTGAAGCATATTCCCATTCAGCCTCTGTAGGTAGACGATATTCGGGTAACAATATACCATCTTCCATAATCGCTTTTTGTCTACGTTGGTCTTTATTCTTCTTTTTACTGTAGTCCTTCAAGGGTGACTTTTTGTTTTTGGAAACAAAATCAAACTGGTTAGCTAAATAAGCGCGTGTATTGAAGTTGTTATCGTCAACCGCATCGGTTTCAATTTTAAAAATTACAATACCTTCACGATCCAAGATATATTCATTTACACGATCTGTACGCCATTGAGCGAATTCAGATGCTTGCTTCCAACTAACACCCACCACTGGATAATCTTTGTAAGAAGGGTGACGGAAATAATATTCAACGAAAGGTTCGTTGAATCCTAAATTCCTTCTCCAACATAATGAATCAGGAAGAGCCTTTTGATAAACCTCGGGGTAAGATACAAATGTTCTTCCTAACCAGTAAACATAATCTTTGTACTGTTGGTTGCTGATTTCAGCTTCGTCCATGTAAAAAGAATTTACGGTAACGGTTCTCTCGGTGTTGTCATTGTTGTGTAAAAGGTCGAATTCCGTAGAACCCATAGTAAACGAACCACCTTCAACCAAAACTAAACCTGGGCCAGTTTCTTGACCTTTGTACTTAGGGTTGTAAAAACCGCCCCACTTGGGATCATTGTAAGTCTGACCCGTAGTCTTACTTACCGGTTGGCGTGCACATCCAGCGAATCCGATTATCGCTGCTGCGGCCATCATCCATGCATTGTTTTTCTGTAACACGGTGTGAATTATTTGTTTATTATAACGACAGATATTCTGTATTATTGGCAAATGTAATGTTTTTTTCCATTTTTTGCAGAAAAAAACCCGAAGTTACTCGGGTTTTTATTAATGCAATGTTTACGAGTTTAAAATTCTGGACAACGCAATGGTTTAAATGGATGTCTTCCGGGAGGAACGCACCAGTCAATGGTTGCACTAATTTCATGACTAGAAGGAATGGCAGTTCTACCATCACTTACTGTAAAGTCATAACTGTAACCAAATTTAAATCTATCTTTTCTAAACCCAACTAACATGATGATAGCGTCAGGATTTTTCTGTTGACCAAATGTCTGTCTAAACCACAAACCTGTTACTAAAGGTCCTTTGTTAGCGTAGAAACCAATATTCATTTGGGTAAAGTTGCGTTGTTTCATAAACAACATGTTGGGCGAGAAGTTGTTTTGCTCAAATCTGCTTCTGGATAATGGAATTACACCACCGGTATGAACTGTAAATCTGCGCGGATGTACTTCGTCTGGATTTTCAAAGAAACTCCATCCCGGTTCGGTAATGTTGTGAGCAGCAAATCCAATGTAAAATTTCTGCGTATACATGATCCAACCTGCATTGAAGTTAGAGTATGTTTTCGTTAAACTCGGGGGTTGTTCTCCGGTTGCGTTTACAAAACCTTGTGTTGGATCAATCTGATCTGAAAATCTCAATTTACTCCAGTCTAAAGACTTGTTAACAAGAGAACCTTGTAATCCAAATCGCATAAACATACGTTGTCTTCTGTCTAATTGCAACAAATAAGAATAAACGCCACTAACACTTGTAGTACTTAATAATCCAGTACCTGCTATGTCATGAAAAACCATTGCACCGAGTCCACCGCCAACAGCTGGGATATGTTGATCCCATGATGCAGCGAAAGATCGAAAAGTACCCGGTAGGTTAGGCCACTGATTTCGATAATTCAATGCAATTCTACCTGCTGCTCCATAACTACATACAGCAGAACCAGCTAGAGCTGGATTGGTGTAGACTGGTGAAGCATAAAATTGTGACAATTCAGGATCCTGTGCTTGTAACTGCAGCGAAATAGCCGCAGCAAAACCAAATCCAAGTGCACGTAATGTTCTGTTCATATTATTGACAACTAACAAAAGTACAAATAAAAACGATTTATCATAAGAATTATTGAATAATTGCAATTTTTAAAAAAAAGTTGGGGAATTTTGTCATACTAACGTCACTTAGACAATAAATCTCCATAAATTTCGTAATTTTAGAGTTGAATATGAGAAATCGCTGGGTAGCAATAATATTCTTTCTTTTTTGGTCGGTAACCCAATCAATTGCACAAACTCGATGGTTTGACAATGGGAATTGGGTTAAACTGAACTTTGAGCAAACAAACATCTACAAAATCACCTACGAAAACCTTGAATCTTGGGGTTTAAATCCAGCTCAAACGAATCCAGATAATTATCATTTATTGGGAATACAGGGAAATATTCTATCCTCAATTAATCCAGATTCAGTTATTTCTCAAACCGAAGAAATTCCAATGATGACAGTAAAAGGTGCAGACAACCAATGGGGGCCTGGAGATTATTTTTTAGCTTACATCACAGGGTCAAAAGGCTTCGTCAATTCATCGTCTTCTATAGTACATTATAAAAACATTTACTCAGCAAAAACTCAGGCGATATTTGGGTATAATACAACACCTGCAAAAAGAATTACCCAATATCAGTCCACCGAAATTCCCAGTAAAATCATTGACCAGTCTATTTGGGCGTATGTGCATGATTCGGATATAGTAAACCTTAACGGCATGGGAAGAGTTTGGATGGGTGAGAGATTGGGGAATGAAACCTTAACACGCAACTTCAACTTTAACTTACCAGGTGGTTTAGATACGGTGAATGTTCAAATTGCTACTGGGAGTGCTATAGAAGAATCAAATGCAACATTGTATTCTTCTTTAAATAGTTTTCGAGATACCCTAAGCCTTTCGGCCTTGAATGTGGGAAGCTATGATAAATACAAATTAAATAATAGAAGTTATATTGTACCTGTTGAAAATCAACGACTTGATGTTTCGTTGCGATTGGTAAGGCCCAATTCAAAATCATCGGTATATCTCGATTACATTAGAATTACAGGCAGAAAGAAGATAGAATTCACCGGCAGTACACTAATATTGATGGATAACACTTGGGTTAATTCTACTGAATCCTTATTATTCAAAGTACAAAATTCGACGGGAAAGCAACTTCGATTTTGGAATGTTTCCAATAATTTAAGTCCAGAGGAATGGAAAGTGAATCAATCTGGAACGGATTGTCAAGTTATAATACCTTCTAACGCAAGTAAAAATGAATTTGTATTATTTGATGAATCCACGGCAAGAGCACCTATTTTTCTTGAGCCATATAAAAGAAGTTCAGTATTTAGCCCATCGGAAATTCCGGACCTATTAATTATTACGCACGAATCTTTATTAACCGCAGCCAACCGATTAGCAGAATTGCGCAGGAGTCAGTCTAAGATTGTAAAAGTAGTTACCCCCCAAGACATTTATAATGAATTTTCAGGCGGACAAGCTGATTTAATCGCAATAAGACGCTGTATTCGCTGGATTAAGCAGCAATCGGATCTAAATAACGCTAATTTTAAGTATGTTACTTTAATGGGAGCGGCTAGTTATGATATGCTGGATCGAATATCCAATAATACCAATCGAGTTCCAATTTATCAATCTTTTGGACACTCGCCTGCTGTAATTTTCTGTTTGGATGAATATATCGCATACACGGAAGCTCGGCAAGGAGATCCTGAAATTTCCAGAAGTGATAAACTTGGAGTTTCAGTAGGTAGAATCCCCGCACGTACCTTAGATGAAGCGAACGGTTTTGTTGATAAACTAATTCGATACGATAGTAAAAAATCACTGGGTCCTTGGAGAAACAACATTGTGTTTACTAGCGATGATGCAGATCAAGTTTGGGAAACCGAATTTGTATATCAAAGTGAGGAATATTCAAAATACATAAATAAAAACAACCCCAGTGCTAGAATTCATAAAATATATGCCGATGCATTCAAACAAATAGTGAATGGAAATAGCGAACGGTATCCAGATTTTACGAATACATTCAACTCTAGGGTTTCGGAGGGCAGTTTATTTATCAATTACCAAGGTCATGGGGGTGAAAAAGGATTAGGACAGGAATCTTTGCTAGACATTCCAACAATTAAAAGTTGGAGAAACGAATACCGCATGCCCGTGTTATTTACGGCTACCTGTGAATTTACCAAATACGATGATCCAAATTTTCAAAGTGCAGGGGAATTAGCGGTTTTAAATCCCAATGGTGGAGCCATCGCTTCACTTACTACTACTCGTTTGGTTTATGTGCCTTCAAATTCCGCGATTAACAGAGCTTTTTGGACTCAGTACGGATTTCCGGGTCCTAATGATCCTATTCCAACGGTTGGGGATGTTTTTCAGAAGCTAAAAAATAGACCGAACAAAACCGATGACGACAAAAAATTTGCTTTAACGGGAGATGCAAGTATGAAGTTGGCTTTTCCGGAACATTTGATTGTTGTAGATTCAGTTCAAGGGGAAGATTTTAAAACGTTTGCAGATACTCTAAAAGCATTTGAAATCGTAACATTAAAAGGACATATTCAAGAAAGAGGCAAGGGTTTATTGAAAGATTTCAACGGCAATTTATGGGTAACAATCTTCGATAAACCTAATAGTCAATTTACATTGGACAATGACAATAACGGTGCTAAAATTACATTTGATGAACAAAATTCCGTTATTTTCAATGGTCAAGTTTCAGTTAATAAGGGGATGTTTACTATCATTTTTGTTGTGCCAAAGGATATCTCGTATCAAGTTGGAACTGGGAAAGCAATCTTTTATGCACACAACAATGTAACAGATGCTACGGGTGGTTGGAATTTTTTATTGGGTTCTAGTTTAAAAATGAATGACGTTGACACGTCAGGTCCAATAGTTAGTGCTTTTTTACAAGATACTTCGTTTGTTTCTGGTTCAACTGTTTCCAAAAATGTTGATTTTGTGGCTCGTATTTATGATGAAAATGGTATCAATGCAACCGGTTCAGGAATTGGAAGAGATATGGTTTTGGTTATCGATGAAGGAACTGAATATGAAAAAACCTTGGTGGTAAATCAGTATTTTCAATACGATGTTAATTCCTTCAAAAGAGGCACTCTAACGGTGCCATTAACAGATTTACAGCCTGGTAGACATACTTTTCGTTGTAAAGTTTGGGATATTTTCAATAATTTCGGCTCTGGAGAAACCGAGGGTATTGTAACTCCGGGTAGACAATTGAAAATTAATGATTTCGGAGTTCGTCCAAATCCAATAACCGATGAAAGTAAACTGTGGTTTAGCCACTCTTTGCCAGGTGAAGATCTTAAAATAGAATGGCAAATTGTGGATTTAAAAGGTGAGAAGGTTGGTCAAGGAGATCTTTATATTGAGGCCGCATTCGCTAATTCGGTGATCAATCTTGAGGGTGTGCTGCCCAAGACCAACGAAGAATTTAATCACCATCGCTTGTCTCAAGGAATTTACTTTTATAAAATTTTTATTTCTACAACCGATGGTCTTCAATCTACTATTGGTGGTAAACTAATTTATAATCCAAATAATTAATCAATATATAATCTTAACTTCAATGACATTTATAACCAATAGTATTAGGATGCTTGATTCCAAACCTATATTTTTGCCAAAGTCGATGATGAATTCTTTAGGTAAATATATTGTTACAGGTGCAATCGCGATAGGTGCCATAATACCTAGCACTAAGGCTCAGATTGGTACTAAAGATCTCACTGGGAAATTAGCCAATGAGTTAAACGCTATCACTACCATGGTTCCGTTTTTAACGATTACCCCTGATAGTAGGTCTGCCGCCATGGGAGATGTTGGAGTAGCACTCTTTAGACCCGATGCCAATAGCGTTTCTTGGAATATGTCAAATCTTGTTTTTGCTAATGAAAAAACTGGATTTTCATTGTCTTATGCACCATGGCTAAGACAAATTGTTGACGATGTAGGATTCAGTTATCTATCAGGATACAGTAAAATGGGTGATAATGTGGCTATCGGTGGTTCATTCCGGTATTTTTCATTAGGTAATATCCAATTTACTGACATCGATGGCAATGCTACAGGAAATTTCAACCCCAATGAATTTTCTTTAGACGGTGGAGTTGCAATTAAATTGAATAAGAATTTTGCTTGGGGTGTAAATTTGCGATTTATTTACTCTAATTTAACTGGTAATCGAGCCATTGGCGGTATAGACTACAAGGCAGCATTAGGTGGAGCAGGGGATATCAATTTTACCTACAAAACGGAAATTAAAAACGGCAATAAATACGACAAATTGAAAGCCGGAATTAATATTCAAAACATAGGCTCTAAGATGACGTATTCTTCTAGAGAGAAATTGGACTTCATTCCAACTAATTTGAAATTAGGTGTAGGGTATACAACGGATATTGATGATTATAACAAAATCAGTATCTATGCAGATATCAATAAATTGCTAGTCCCAACAAGACCCTATTACGTACAAAAATGGGATGGTGGAGATTCAGTTTCTTCCAATGGGGATAGAATTCTTTTGGCCGGTAGAGATCCCAATGTTAACGTAGTTCAAGGAATGGTTCAATCGTTTTATGATGCTCCTGGTGGAACGAAAGAGGAATTAAATGAGTATATGTTGTCTGGTGGAATGGAATATACATACAACGATCAGTTTACAATCCGAGGCGGTGTATTTTATGAAGCGCGTGAAAAGGGGGGTAGACAGTATGGTACCTTAGGTTTTGGTATTAAATATCAAACCATCACTATTGATGCGGCCTATTTAGTTCCATTTGTACGTAGACATCCACTGCAAAACCAAATGAGGTTCTCATTCCTCTTTGATTTGGGTGCCTTATCGGATAAATAAATTCTTTCGATAATCATTATTTAACTTACTAAATTTGCTACGATGAATAATCGAAGAGACTTGTTATTGCAAAAAAGAGCGGAATCGCAATTAGGCGGTGGGCAGGATAGAATTGATGCTCAGCATAAGAAGGGGAAATTAACCGCCAGAGAGCGAATTTCATTATTGCTAGATGAAGGTTCATTCTATGAAATCGACGCATTTGTTACGCATCGTTCTAGCGATTTCGGCATGGAAAAGCAGCAGATATTGGGTGATGGCGTAGTTACAGGGTATGGAAAAATAGATGGCAGACTGGTATATGTTTTCTCTCAAGATTTCACTGTATTTGGTGGTTCGTTGAGTGAGACACATGCAGAGAAAATCTGTAAGGTAATGGATATGGCTACTCAAAATGGGGCGCCAATTATTGGTTTAAATGATTCCGGAGGAGCTCGTATTCAAGAAGGAGTAGTATCACTGGGTGGATATGCTGATATATTTTACAAAAATGTTCAAAGTAGTGGGGTGATTCCTCAGATTTCAGCTATTATGGGTCCATGTGCTGGTGGTGCGGTGTATTCCCCTGCATTAACGGACTTCATTTACATGGTTGAAAATACTAGTTATATGTTTGTTACTGGACCAAATGTTGTAAAAACCGTAACCAACGAAGATGTAAGTAGTGAACAATTGGGCGGTGCATCCGTGCATGGAAGTAAAAGTGGTGTCGCTCATTTTACGGCACCTAATGAGGTTGCTTGTATCCAATCGATAAGACAATTAATCAGCTATATGCCTCAAAATTGTGAGGAGAGAGTGCCAAGTTTGCCTTATCATTCTACTGGAAATGAATCCAGACCAAGTTTGATGGATATCATACCAGAGAACCCGAATCAACCTTATGATATCAAGGATGTAATTGAAAAAGTGGTTGATGAACACTCCTTTTTTGAAGTACATAAGAATTTTGCAGAAAATATTGTGGTTGGATTTGCACGTTTAGCAGGCAGATCCATTGGTATTGTGGCCAATCAACCCGCGTTTTTAGCAGGCGTATTAGATGTCCACAGCAGTCAAAAAGGGGCTCGTTTTGTTCGATTTTGCGATGCTTTTAATATTCCATTATTGGTATTTGAAGATGTTCCTGGATTTTTACCAGGTACGGATCAAGAATGGAATGCAATTATTACCAATGGCGCAAAATTATTGTATGCATTTAGTGAGGCAACAGTACCTAGAATAACTGTAATCACTCGTAAAGCATATGGTGGAGCTTACGATGTTATGAACAGCAAGCATATTGGTGCTGACATGAACTTTGCTTGGCCTTCAGCAGAAATTGCGGTTATGGGCGCTAAAGGGGCTGCAGAGATTATCTTTAAGAGACAAATTGATGCGGCAAATGATAGAGAATCAGCTTGGAAAGAAAAAGAGAAAGAATATGGGGATTTGTTTGCCAACCCATATAGAGCTGCGGCGAGAGGATTTGTTGATGAAGTTATTTTGCCAGAAGAAACACGTGAACGCTTAATTGCAGCTTTTGAAATGTTGCAGAATAAAGTTAAAAACGCCCCAAAGAGAAAACATGGAAATATTCCGTTATAGGAAGTTTCTTTAACAACAATAATATGAGACTATTAACCACTTTCTTTTTTACCCTTATAGTTTGCACGTGCTTGAGTGCAAATTCGGTGGATTCAATTGTAGGGGTAAATAATAAGAAATTGGCGGTGGAAATGGCTGATGGGTTGGGTTCCTCCGAGGTATATTCACAGATAAAGGAAAAAAAGGAAAGACAACCGCCCGTTTGGGATTATAGGTTTTCAGCCGGTATAGGTACTGCTAATACGATGTATTGGCTTTTGGATTTTGGTCAGCAATACGGGGAATTTACTCTGGACAAACGAAGAAATGTGTTTTTCAAGGCTGAGAAAATGTTAACCTACCATTCTGGTTTGGCAATTAACTATGCACAAGCGGGAGTAGATGTTAATGCTACATTGAAGACGGATTCTTTTTTCAGCGCTGAACTTCAAAAATTAGTGCCTACGGAGGTTACCATCAAATACAGAACGCAATCCCTGAATCTACGTTATAACCTACATTTTGCGCCATCTGAAAAATTTGATCCGTACATAGGAATAAGCATGGGTTTTCGATTTAATTCCATTGATGGTAGTGTAAACAACCCGATTAAGGGATTTTCTGACTTTGATTTATCGATTCCATTTATTGGATTTACTACCCCGGGAGGTGATTTAACTTTAGGATGTGCCGGTAAAATTGCGGGTGGTTTGGGGTATTATGCAGAAGTAGGAATTGCAAAAGCGTTAATTCAAGGTGGATTAAATATAACTTTGGTTAAAAAGGAATCTCCAAAGAAGTTTAAGCCCATCGGTACTCCTGAGTTCTAAATATAGTTTTTTGTTGATTTTATAGAAAAATAGGCTGTTTTTCTTCAGAAACGGTTAAAAAATGCCAAATTTTGCCTGTTTTCGGTGATTTTTACCTTATTTTGCCAAACTAAACTTTATCCTTTATGGACTTAAAAGAAATTCAAGCATTAATCAAATTCGTATCAACGAGCGGAGTTGATGAAGTAGAAATCAGTCAAAAAGATTTCAAAATTGCCATTAAGAAAAACCAAGCAGCTGCAACGGCTCAAATAGTACAAACTGCAATTGCACAGCCAGCGGCTATGCCTTTGGCAGCAGCACCCGTTACTGCCTCTGTACCTGCATCTGCTGCTCCAGAAGCAGCTGCCCCTGCAGCGGCGAAATCGGATAATTTAATCACAATTAAATCACCAATGGTGGGTACTTTTTATCGTACACCTAATCCAGACTCACCTTCATTTGTTAATGTAGGCGATGATGTTAAACCAGGAAAAGTAGTTTGCATTATTGAGGCCATGAAATTATTTAACGAAATTGAATCTGAGATTTCTGGTAAAATAGTGAAAGTTTTGGTTGATAATGCTACTCCAGTAGAATACGATCAACCATTATTCTTGGTGGAACCCGCTTAATCATCATGTTTAAGAAAATTCTGATCGCAAATCGCGGTGAGATTGCATTGCGAATTATTCGTACGTGCAAAGAAATGGGAATTAAAACAGTGGCTGTTTACTCCACTGGGGATAGAGATAGTCTGCATGTTCGTTTTGCCGATGAAGCAGTTTGTATTGGTCCCCCACAGAGTAAAGACAGTTATTTGAATATGTCTCGTTTACTCGCTGCCGCTGAAATTACCAATGCAGATGCAATTCATCCAGGCTATGGTTTTCTAAGCGAAAACAGTAAGTTTAGTGCTCTTTGCAGAGATCATGGTATCAAATTTATTGGAGCTACTCCTGAACAAATTGATTCCATGGGAGATAAGAGTAATGCTAAAGATACCATGAAGAAGGCAGGTGTTCCAACCATACCGGGTTCGGATGGCCTTCTTGAAAGCATTGAACAAGGAAAGAAAATCGCCAAAGAAATTGGATATCCGGTAATTATAAAAGCTACTGCTGGGGGTGGAGGTAGAGGAATGCGCATTATTTGGAACGAGGATGAATTAGAACCTAATTGGAATAGTGCTAAACAAGAAGCAGGTGCCGCTTTTGGTAACGATGGATTATATATGGAGAAATATATCGAAGAACCTCGACATATTGAAATCCAAATAGCAGGTGACCAATACGGTAAAGTTTGCCATTTAAGTGAAAGAGATTGCAGTATCCAGCGAAGACACCAAAAGTTACTGGAAGAAACACCTTCTCCATTTATGACCCCTGAACTTCGTGCTAAAATGGGAACTGCCGCTAAAGCAGCAGCACAAATTATTAATTACGAAGGGGTTGGAACAGTTGAGTTTTTGGTAGATAAACATCGAAATTTCTACTTTATGGAAATGAATACTCGAATCCAGGTAGAGCACCCTGTTACGGAGGAAGTTATCAATTACGATTTGGTAAAGGAGCAAATATTGATTGCTGCAGGACAGCCAATTTCTGGTAAAGACTATGAACCTACAAAACATGCCATTGAATGTAGGATCAATGCAGAAGATATTTATAACAACTTCAGGCCGTCTCCGGGTAAAATTACTTCATTGAATAGGCCTGGCGGACACGGCGTTCGTGTTGATACGCATATTTATGCAGGTTACACCATTCCACCTTATTACGACTCTATGATTGCTAAATTGATTGTATCTGCTCAAACTAGGCAAGAAGCCATTGTTAAAATGAGAAGAGCGTTGGGTGAATTTATTGTAGAGGGTGTAAAAACTACTATTCCTCTTCATTTGCAGTTAATGGAAAACGAAGATTTCATCAACGGTAACTTTACTACTGCTTTCATGAATACATTCGAGATAAAATAATTTATCTGCGTTTCATTTACCATCGAAGGAAGTATCGGTTAATATCTAAGGATATAACAGATACTTCCTTCTTTTATTTTCAAACGATTCGATTTCAATGGTCCAAGTATTTCTGATGTAGTTAGCGTCCTTGCCGGATTCAATCATTTTTTGAACCTCTTTATTACCAATCAATTTTGTGAAAAAGGGATTAAAGAATTTAATAGTATCCGGGCATTCATCGTACAACATAACCAACCATTCTAAATAAATGTGTTTGAAATTATGTAAATATGAAGGACCAAAATCAGTGAGTAATACCCCTCTGCACAATTGATTTTCAAAGGGAGGGTTAATTGCTTTACCGGGTATGTCTATAGGTGTAAAGGTATAACTGCCTTGTTTTAACCATGGTGCCCCGAAACACTCAAACGGTTTTGAAGTTCCTCTTCCCATACTCATAACAGTTCCTTCAAACAAACCCAAAGAGGGATAAAGTAAAATGCTATTATCCGTAGGTAAGTTAGGTGAGGGGGGGATGGAAACCGTGTATCGCTGATTCCGGAGCCAATTTATACAAGGAACTACAATCAGATTAAGGCTGTCGTTTATTTCCGATTTTATTACAGTGACTGAATTTTTAGCAGGTGTTTTACTTTTAGTAGCAGTATTGGGAATGGTAATTTGTAGCCAACGCTCTCCAAGAATCATATACGACAGTTCCCCCAATGTCATGCCATGAACCAAAGGAATTGGATGGATTCCAACCATGCTCTCTAATCCTTTTTGAAGAATTGGTCCATCCACAAAATACCCATTGGGATTGGGTCGATCTAATACGATAAATGTCTTATGATTTTCACTACAGGCTTGCATTGCAAAGTGCATCGTAGTTAAATAGGTATAAAATCGAACTCCAACATCCTGAATATCAAATAACAAAACATCGCATTTATCTAACTGAGCTTTTGTGGGTTTATAATTTGAACCATACAAGGAATAAATGGGTAGACCTGTTTTTACATCGGTTTGATTTGAAACATGTTCTCCATTGGCTGCAGTACCTCTAAATCCATGTTCAGGAGCAAATACACCAGTAACATTTATTCCCAAGCGTAAAAGAGTATCAACCAGATGAACACCATTTACAACGGATGTTTGATTGGCGATTACCATGACTCGTTTACCTTTTAATCGCCAGATATATTGAGAAAATTGTTCGGCACCCGTTTGTATAGCAGCCGATTGAGGTTGTGGAGTAAGTTGGGGTGTATGGATATTCCCGTAAACACCACTAGCCTTAAAAAATAGACAAAGAAAAAGAGCCGTGAATACGAGAATTTGCCGTTGTTGTTTACCTTTGAACATAATGAATTCTTGGGAAAGATGGGTTGCTTTTCGTTTGGTTAAAAATAAAAACCAAACCTTTTCCAAAAATATGATGATTTTGGCTATTTCCGCCGTTGCCTTAAGTGTTTGTGTAATGATTATTACAATTTCTACTGTAAGAGGATTTCAACAAGGGATAAAACAGAAAGTAATTCAACTACACGGAGATTTTATAATTGACAATGCGGCAAATCTTGAAAATGCGGAACCCATTCCATTTGTTCGCGAAAAAGGTTCTAACATCGAAAAAGTTCTTGCTAATAGTACTTTCGTAAAAAACTGGACGATATCTTGTTCCAAGGCTTCTATTATCAAAGGGGAAGAAGATTTGGACGGGGTTGTAGCAAACGGGATGGATTTTTCTCAGGTAACTTCGATACTTCAACCATTTGTTATAAAACAAAATACCAGCACCGTAGCGGATAGAAATTGGGTTTGGATCTCCAAAGAGTTAGCATCTCGATTAAAGGTGGATACGGGCAATTTAATAACGCTTGTATTTTTTAAGAATGAAGATTCACTGAGAACGGTAAAACCTAGACCAAAACGACTTGAAATCATTGGGATTTTTGAAACGGGAATTGATCAAATTGATCAACAAATTATCTATGTAGATCAATCCATTGTAAGCGGATTTTTACCCAATCCTAATTCTATCACAAAAATAGAAGTATGGGCCAACGATGGAAAGGATTTACAGTTGTTTGATGAGTTAAAATTTGTGGTGCCCGCAGGGGATTTACGATTAAATACCTCCAGGTTTTTTCACAGACAAATTTATGATTGGCTCTCAATTTTGAATACAAATGTTTGGGTCATTCTTATTTTAATGGCTATCGTCTGCTTTATTGCGGTTACTACAATTTTATTAATATTAATTTTTGAACGAATAAAATTCATCGGTTTGATTCAAGCTTTAGGAGCAGAAGTGAATGCGGTTCAACGAGTGTTTCTTTGGCAAGCAATTGTAATAATCAGTATCGGGATTGGTGTAGGTGATATTATCGCATTTATTTTGTGTTGGATTCAAGATAATTATCAATTAATAAAATTAAATCAATCTATATATTTTGTTTCCCATGTAATGGTTGATTTTAACTGGTTTTATGTATTAATCGTGAATATTGGATTATTGATTTTGAGTTTAATTATTGCTTTGATTCCATTGCAATGGATAAAAAGAATGGCCCTTTCCAGGGCCATTCAGTACTAATATTATATTAAATTTACGTTTATATAACTAATTAGGCGTCGATCTTTGCATACTTAGCATGAGTTTCGATAAATTCTCTTCTAGGAGGTACATCGTCACCCATTAACATCGAGAATACGCGATCGGCCTCAGCAGCACTATCCAGTGTAACTTTCTTCAAAGTTCTTCTTGAAGGATCCATGGTTGTTTCCCACAATTGTTCTGCATTCATTTCTCCCAAACCTTTGTATCGCTGTACATTCACAGAATCTTCTTTACCTTCTTTTGCTAATTCTTTAATGGCTGCATCACGTTGAACATCGTCCCAACAATATTTGAAATCTTTACCTTTTTTTACTAGGTATAGGGGTGGGGTAGCAATGTATAAATGGCCACTTTCAATTAATTTCTTCATATATCGGAAAAAAAGTGTGAGAATTAGCGTACGAATATGGCTACCGTCCACGTCTGCATCCGTCATAATAACAATTTTGTGATAACGAAGATTGTCTAAGTTTAACTCTTTATCTCCCTCTTCGTTGGTAGCAATATGCACTCCCAATGCGGTAAACATATTTCTTACCTCTTCATTGTCGTAAATTTTATGCTCCAGAGCCTTTTCTACATTTAAAATCTTACCACGAAGGGGTAGGATTGCTTGAAATTCACGATCTCTTCCTTGCTTTGCTGTTCCACCTGCTGAATCTCCCTCAACCAAAAATATTTCGCAAACGGAAGCATCTGTTTTGGAACAATCTGATAGTTTACCTGGCAACCCCATTCCGCTCATAGCACCTTTTCTCTGCACCATTTCCCGTGCTTTTCTAGCTGCTGCACGCGCTTGAGCTGCTAAAACCACCTTGTCAACAATGATTTTAGCTTCTTTGGGGTTTTCTTCTAAGTAGTTTGCCAACATTTCAGCCACGGTCTGATCCACTGCTCCCATAACTTCATTATTGCCTAATTTAGTTTTTGTTTGACCTTCAAACTGTGGTTCAGCGACTTTAACAGAAATTACGCCTGTTAACCCTTCACGGAAGTCTTCACCGCTGATTTCTATTTTCAACTTATCCAGTAATTTCTGCTTTTCAGCATAACTTTTTAAGGTTCTAGTTAACGCTCTACGGAAACCAGCAACGTGCGTTCCACCTTCAATGGTGTTAATATTGTTTACATAAGAATGTAGGTTTTCTGCATATCCTGTATTGTATTGAAAAGCAATTTCAACAGGAATACCGTATTTATCACTTTCGCAATAAACTGGCTCTGGGATCAATTTTTCACGAGTGCCGTCTACGTAACTAATAAATTCCTTCAAACCGCCTTCACTGTAGAAGATCTCGGTGCGGAAAGTTCCATCTTCCTGAGCCTCGCGTTCGTCAGTAAGGGAAAGTCGGATTCCTTTATTTAAATAGGCTAATTCGCGTAATCTATTTTGCAACGTGTCAAAGTTGTATTCGGTCGCTTGAAATATAGTATCATCCGGTTGGAATGTAACTTCGGTTCCGCGTTGATCGGATTCACCAATCACTTTCACATCGTACAAGGGTTTTCCAATTTGATATTCTTGTTGGAAAATCTTTCCTTCTCGAAATACTCGAACATTTAAATGGGTGGATAAAGCATTAACACAACTTACCCCTACACCATGTAAACCTCCGGAAACCTTGTAGGTATCTTTATCGAATTTACCTCCAGCATGTAACACAGTCATTACCACCTCTAAGGCACTCTTTTTTTCTTTGGGGTGCATTCCTGTAGGAATACCTCTACCATTATCTAAAACGCGAATAGCGTTGCCTGGTAAGATTGTAACTTTAATATCATTACAATGCCCCGCTAACGCTTCGTCAATACTGTTGTCTACAACCTCATATACCAAATGGTGCAGTCCTTTCGGTCCGATATCACCAATGTACATGGCTGGTCGTTTACGCACCGCTTCAAGTCCTTCTAAAACCTGAATATTCTCCGCACCGTAATTACTTTTGTTTTCTTCAGACATCGTTTACTTATTACAGAATTAATATTCCGTAAATATAACCTCCAAACACGGGTAAATGATGGTTAATTCCGTTCAATTATCCACTTATTACCAACGAAAAAATTTACCTTGTAACGAATAAAGATGATAAGTTAATCAGAATAAAACAATACTAAATCAACAATATCCGGATGTGACTTAATTGGCATTGAAAATTCTACTGTACCAACCAGTATAGTTTAAGAAATTATTGCAGTTCTCTAAATATTCTTTTCGATACTCCAATGCCTTGAGTTGAGCATCTAACGCTCTCATTTCTCTCGTATTTACAATGAAAAAGTTGGCATCGCCTGCTTCAAATCTGCGTGTTTCTAAATTGTATAAATCCGTTAATTCCGAACCAATTTCAACCCATTTTGCATATAAACCTTTACTTACATTAATCTCGTTGTATTGAGCTTGAATTTTAATAAAGAATTCACGTTGTTTGGACTGGTACTTCCACTCTAATTGTTGGTACTTAAATTTAGCTAATTGATAATCCCCACGTGCTTCGCGGTAGATTAATGGACTGTTAAATTGAATTCCAAAACGATTGTTCGTGTTGAAATTCCCAAAGGTTGAAAAATCAAAATTATTTAGAGGTTGCAAATATTGATATTTTAAATCCAAGGTTGGTAATAGGTTGTTTGTCTTGTAGTTAAGGTCGATTTTGCTTAAACTTATCGAATTTTGAAGTAAATTCAATTCTGGAGGTAAAGGCAAGTTTTCCAAACCGTTTGAATTTGAAAAGTTGTTGTAACTATAATTACACAAAGAGTCTAATTGTTCTAAACCCCATCGGGTTGGAATACTATTTTGAGTTAATTCGATGGGTGTATTGTTTTCTGCCCACAACCAAGAATTAATAATCATTTTTGATTTGAGCTGTTTCCATTGAATTTCCAACAATTTTGCCCGGTACTGCTCCAGTTGAACATAGGTTTCCAACGTATCCACGGAATTAGAGGCCCCGGCTCTAAATAACTTTCTTAACCCATTTTGCCTATTCTCCGCATTGGATATCATTAATTCAATACGGTTACTACTTTCGGTCCAAATTTGCCAATCTATGTAATGCTTTACCAATTCATTTAACAGTTCATTAACCAGCACTTCCCGTTCCCAATAACTCATGGTTTTTAGGGTTTTAGCTTTTTGAAAATCAGCCCGTTTCTTATCAATTAATAAGTCTTTTAAAACGGGTATACTCACGCCCGAATATTGAGTGCCAGATTTCCCTGTATTATCCATGGGGTTCAGGTACTGTCCGGTTCTGTACTCCGTTCCCATTTGAAATTTAATTCCGGTTCTCGTTGCACTTTCTAAGGAAAAACTCTGAACTTGGTAATAAGAAATATTATCAAAGTTCTTTTGATTTTGCTGAAAAGATAGGGTGGGGTCGAATGCTCCTCTCGACCTTAGTAACTCTGATTTGCCTTTATTAATTTCTAAATTTGCCGACTTAATGAGGGGGTGAAATTCAATAACTCGATCAATTAGATCAACCAATCGAACTTCTACTTTTTCTAAACTATTGACAGACTGACTAAAAACGGAAAGGGGAAGAAATATTCCCAAGGCTGCTGTGGCTATGGATTTAAAAAATCTCATGAAGAGGACTTTTTGCGGAATTTACTATCTTGCTTTTCGGTGGATTTGTAAAAATCCGAAGGGAATCCGTTGATATTTCGCCAGATTTCGTACCATACTGGAACGCGATTTAGCATTACATATCCTCTTGCTCCAACACCAACCCGCAATTCTTTGGGCCATTTCTTTTTATCAAAATTAGGTTTTACTAAAACCCTATATTCTCCGTTAGCGTCGATAGCATTGTCAATGGCATATACTGTACCTGGAAACGTTCCGTAGGTAGCAGCAGGCCAACCTGAAAAAACGATTGTTGGCCAACCATCGAATACAAATTGAACATCTTCGCCCCGTTGAAATAGAGGTAAATCAACGGGTTTCACCTTCATCTCAACCGCCAATGTAGCACCTCCGGGTACTATCGTACAAATTGGATCACCGGCCTTTACTGTTTCTCCTAATCCGCGAATTAAAGTTTGTGTGATTAAACCTGATTGAGGAGCCGTTATAATGTAAAATCCATTTCTGATTGAATAACTGGAATAGGTATTTCTTAATTTACTGATTTCTGCTTCTGTTTCTAACTGACCCGATATTGCAGAAAATCGCTCACTTTCGGTTTTTGCTAGTTTTTCTCCGTAATCGGCACGTACGTTTTGCAATTCAATTTTTGCCATTTCATAGGCATTTTGTGCAATTCTAACTTTGGCTTCCAGTGTTAATTGCTTTGCAATTGCTTCTTGCCATTTTACTCTCCGATTTTCAATTTCTACTGGACTTCGTAAAACATCAACTCCCAGAATACTATCACGCTCAAATTGTCTTTTGGCTATTTCCGCATTTTTTACAGCTGCTATTAATTCTGCTTGTTCTGCTTTCAGTTTTAATGCTTCCTGTTCGATTTTATTTCGTGCTTTTTGCAAAGACAAATCTCTATTGGATTCAAGCTGTGTTATTTGTTTATTAATTGCTCCAATTTTTGAATTATAGCTTAATACACTTTGTTCTTTTGCTTGTATTTGAATTTCCGTTTGGTTTAATAACTCTGGGTTTAAGTACTCACTGTTTATTTCATCCAAAACCGCTATCGTATCCCCTTTGTTTACATAATCCCCTTCTTTTACCTTCCATTTCGCAATTCTACCGGCAATAAAAGTTTGTACTTCCTGAGGACGTTCTTCGGGTAGAAAAGTAGTTACGGTGCCTAGCGTTTCGATATTTTGAACCCAAGGTAAGAACAGAAAAATGATAACCAATACCAGTGCACCAGTAAAAAATTTATTAATGCCTTTTCCTACATAGACATTGTCATGGAGCCAATCCGACAATTTATCCTGGATAAGGGATTTATTCATGGGATTTCCCTCCTTCTTTTAGCTTAGAAATACATTCAAGTTTCTCGATTGCTATTCCGGCATCATAAACGTATTCTACCGTTAAAATCAGTTTTTCAACTCCATCTAATAAAGTAATAATCAAAATCTCCGCCGCTAAAAACTGACCTAAAGTGATTTCCTGATTGATTAATAAACTACTTCCAATAATTAACATAGTTGCTGTTAATACAACCTTTGCCGCAATGGCAAAGAAAATTTGCTTTCTTAAAATGGAGAAGTGTTTATTTCGATAATATACGTAGCCGTCTATATTGTCTATTAATTTTTGAGTTAACTTCTGCATTCTACTTTCATTCAATTCACCAACCGCCATTTCACGGATTGTATCCGATGTTTCAAATTTGTAAGTACTTTCTGAAGCTGCCGATTCAAAACCGGATTTCCAAGTGAATTGTAATCCGAAGTAGACAATTATTACAATGAAAAAACCTAAAACTAAAAAATTGGGGTGATAAATTGACAATAATGTTATGCCAGATAATATTTGCAACATTTGACCAGAGAAATCAAATACTAGTTTTGAAAAACTTTTTTGTAATGTGACAATATCCAAAAAACGTGTTGATTTAGTTTCTAAGGTTATATTGTCATTTGATTCTCGAAAATCATTTAATTGTTCAGAGAAATTAATTGCATATCGAACAAATAATTTTCGTTGAAGTGTGTCTAAAATTGTTACTTGCGCTAATCGAGTAATTCCTGAAAAAGCAACTAAAATAGATATGCCAATTACTAGTATATACCAGCTTGAACTTAATTTCCCTGTCATTACGATCCCTACAATTGTTTGTATACCCAAGGGTATAGTTAAACTCATTGCTCCAGCCAATATGGCGTAGATAAAGAGATAACGAATGTTTCGTTTCTCAATTCGGACCAAGCGCCAAATGGAAGAAATCGGTGAATTTGTCATTGTTTTTGCGAAACTACTTTCGAAAATAAAGAATAAGGAACTTATGGATAACAACCAATTCTATCAATGGTTTATTTTCCTCGACCTTGAATCATAATTAAGGCGGTATATGCCATAATTTTAAAGTCTAAGCCCAATGACATATTTTCTAGGTATAGAATATCATATTTCATGCGATCCACCATTTCGTTTACATCTGAGGCGTAACCATATTTTATTTGTCCCCAAGAAGTTATACCCGGTTTTATACGATGTAATCGTCGGTATATTGGAGCGATTGATACAATTTGTTCAATGAAAAAACTGCGCTCCGGCCTAGGACCCACTAAGCTCATTTGTCCAAATAATACATTGAAAAATTGAGGCAATTCATCCAAACGAGTTTGTCTGAGAAAAATACCAATTTTGGTTCTACGATCATCTTGATCGTGGCTTAATTTCGGTGTACCATTGGATTCCGCATTATTTTTCATGGATCGGAATTTTAGGATTTTAAATGTTTTCCCCTTGTAACCAATCCTATCTTGTTTGAAGATTATTGGTCCTTCACTGTCAATTTTTATGACGATTCCAATAATAAGAAATATGGGTATTAAAAAAATAATTGCTATCACGGAAACCACAATATCAATAGCTCTTTTTACGATTTTTTGCCAAATTGGCATTACCTCAAAATCAACCTCTACCAACATTGTTCCCAAAATGTTATTCATTTTTACCATTCCTAAGACCAAACTGAAATGATCTGGAATAATTTTTAAATGTACATTTTCATTTTGAATACAATCTATGATTTCGGTAACTTGGCTATTTTCATTGGGTTCTGGACAAAGAATTACGTCTTCTATGTTGAATTGATTAATTAATTCGGGCAATTGCTGCCAAGAACCGAGTAATTTCAAATCAGACGAAAATGATTCGGAGCAATTTTCGGAGATTTTTACAAAGCCTTGAATAAAAAATCCTTCTGATTTCTTTTGGGATACTAATTCGTGGTATAGATTTATTGCTCTATCACCGCAGCCAACGATAAGGGTTGGATATCCCCACATTCTATTTTTTATATTGTGAATTGTTTGGGTAGAAACAATCAACCTAAAGAGTAATGTAGCTCCAAAATGAAGTATAAATAATACTCCAACCGATTCATAATAATCAATATAGCTATTGATGCTGTCATCAAGAATAAGGGCAAAAAAGATTACGGTGACTCCAATAAATGTGTGATTAAAGGTATATTCAAGTTCTTTTAATCTTGATCTTCTAAAAATATGGTTGTAATAACCACTTAATGTATATAAAACGATCCATGCAATGGGTATTAAAATTAAACCCCAATAAAGATTCTGGTCCTGATTTACGGGGATTTCATATCCATGTTTGGTTGCTTCGATTACATTTTTTCTGAAAAAGAACAAACCCAGCCAACTAATAGAGGCAGCAATCCAATCGGCTGTTAAATGCAATAATTGTTGCCTACGTTTATTCATTTACTTTAAATAACTTAAACGTAGATTATCTAAACAAATTTCACGATTTGCGAATTTTCCTGCAGGTTTATTTGCACTAAAGAGCAATTGAACAGAAACAGTACCTAATTGACCACTTAACTCGTGCACCAAGTCTACATAAAAGCGTTTCCATTTTCCATCGGTTGAGTTAATGTATAGGTAGGGAACAACTTCAGAAATTCCACCGCTTACAGTGCGCACAATGGACAATTGCACCGGTAAATCTGCTTTTATATCGAAATCAAATTGAACACTTTTTCCATCAGTAGGCATATTTGGGAACGACTCAAATGTGGCGAAATCCATAAAGTTGGATGTGTCTTGATCGTTGAAACGTGCAACAAAAACGGGGGAATTAGATGAAAATCTGCCGTTTAAATCAAATGATCTTGTTTCTACGAAAAGTGAATCACCTTTATTCAAGATTACCGCTTTCATTTTTGAATTACCATCATTAAAATCCTCTTCAAATCGAACAATTACATTGTCTTTGAAAAAAAACGTAGGAGTGATTGAAGTGGTTTTTAATTGATTTAATCCAAGTATGGTATCATTGGCAGTAAAGCAACGATGAGGAGCCCATTGATTTTTACTTCCGTTCAATCGAACGTAAGGAATAAACTGAAACTTAATATCTCCAGTCTTTAAAATTGGAATTTTACATGGCAATTCAAATAAGCCTAAAAAATCACCATTGGCATAAACTTGCAATGCGGAAATTTCATGAATGTTATTACCCTGAGAAATAGGTACATTAACATTTACGCTATCAATTCTTAAAAAGGAGGGTGTCTGATTTGATTTTTTCTCGCAAGATGGAAAACTAAGAACCAATAAAATAAATAATACTAGGGGATTGGTAAATCGGTTCACATTGCGAAAATAAGTAAATCCAATTAAACCTCTTGATATTTACGTTGAATACGTTCTATAATTTGTTCAACTAAGAATGTAACTTCAAATCCATTATCGATACTGGATATAGGGGTAAGTCTTTTTTCTATGTTTTCCTGAAAGTTCCTTATCTCCATTTTCCAAGGATCAAAAGGCATAACGGCTCTGTCAATCTTTACTAATTGTTTAACATCATTTTCGGTGTTAATTACATTTGAAAGTTCCTCGTGCAAGGTGAGTTGATTTGTGTTTTCAAGCGTGCGAAATTCTCTCAAGGTATTTTCGGAAAAATCAACAGAAAAAAGTCGATCTTTTTGGTAAATATTCATAACAAAAGTTCCTGGTTCTACCGCTCTACCAACAGAGATAACCGCGATGGCATCGTTACTGAATTCTAATTGTATATTTAACAAATCCGCTTGATTCCCAAACAAGAAAATCGGTCTTGCGTGTATGCTTCTAACCGTGGAATTGATAGTTCTAAGTATTAAATCTATTTCTTGAAATAAATGTTGAAAAAACCAAGATGATAATTTTCCATTAACTGGAGGAACGCAATATTTCTCTATTTTAATAAATCGAGGTTTTTTTAGTAATTGTGCCGCCGATGTGAAGAGTGGTTTATTGTGTAAAATATGGGAAAAGTGAATGATTGAGCCCGATTCTCCACTAAACTTCTGAAGTGATTCCCAGCAGCCAAATTCCCAATGTCTATAACCATCGAAAAAAATATGCTTGCCAAATTTTACGAGATTAGCAATTAAGTCAAACGGTAATGCATCTACCGATCGATCTACGAAGAAAACATCGGCTTTTTGAGCATATTCCATTGCTACAATAAAATCACCCAAGAAATTATAGTTACTTGTATCATCAGGATCAATAAATCCAAGAAGATTAAAATTGCCGTTATTGGCTAACAAATTTTCGAAAATTTCTGATTTTCTTTTTGAGCCAATTAAAATGGAATTGTGCATGTCTTACTTTTGCGGTGTTACAAAGAAAATATTTTCGATGTAGTGTAATTTTTTGGTTTTTAAACACATGATTAGAAAGGTAGATTTAGTAGACACTTTAATTCAAAAAGGTCAAAGAAAACGCTTGGTGGAGGAACTGAGATCGAAAGGTATTTCTTCGGAAGTTGTTTTAAATGCAATGGATTCGGTTCCCAGGCAATGGTTTTTCCCAAAAGATTTTGATCAATTTGTTTACCGTGATGCTGCATTTCCAATCGATCACGGCCAAACTATTTCTCAGCCTTTTACAGTAGCGTACCAAACCCAATTATCTGGGGTTTCAAGAGGAGATAAAGTATTAGAAATAGGGACGGGTAGTGGCTATCAGGCCGCTGTTCTCTTAGCTTTGGGGGCGGAAGTTTACAGTGTTGAGTACATTCTTCCAATTTTGCAGCAAACAGCGCATGTATTTCAACTTTTGGAACAAAAGATATCGTTATTTCATGGCGATGGCTCTTTAGGCTTACCAGGATTTGCACCCTATGATAGTATTATTGTTACGGCGGGTGCACCCAATGTTCCCGAAACATTAATTCAACAATTGAAAGTAGGTGGTAGACTAATTATACCTGTAGGTGAAACGAAAGAAGATCAGAAAATGTTAAGAATTACCAAGGTCTCTGAAAATCAAGTAAAGCAGGAAATGTTTAACGACTGCAAATTTGTTCCATTGAAAGGTCAATTGGGTTGGCAGTTGTAAGATTTACATAATTGTTATTTAGCCATCGCTTCTTCGATTTCCTCTACTTCAATTAGGAAATCTTCCATAAGATCGATTACGCCATTTTCTGTTATCACTACATCGTTTTCAATTCGAATGCCGATTCCTTCTTCTCTAATGTAAATTCCTGGCTCAACCGTTACTACGTTGTTCACATCCAAATTTCCCCATCGATGCATAACATCGTGTACATCGAGTCCTAAATGGTGACTGGTTCCATGCATGTAATATTTCATAAATGCTTTTGGATTGGATTTAACTTCTTCGACTGTAAGTAAATTTAATTTCAACAACTCTTCCGTCATGAATTTACAAACTTCCTCATGATACGAAGGAATTGAAATCCCAGGTTTAAGAAGAGTTTTGGCAAAACGTTGAACAGCTAAAACAGCATTATATACATCCTTCTGTCTTTTTGTAAATTTGCCATTTATGGGGATGGTTCGAGATAAGTCGCCATTATAATTACCATATTCAGCACCGAAATCCAAAAGCAGTAAATCTCCGTCGTTTACCACTTTGTTGTTTTCAATGTAATGCAATACACAAGCATTGGAACCACCAGCAATGATGGGGTCGAAAGCGAATCCACGACTTCTATTTCTAATAAATTCATGAATTAATTCGGCTTCGATTTCATATTCCATTACGCCGGGTTTAACAAATTTCAATAATCGATCAAATCCTTTTTTTGTAATAGCGATGGCTTGTTTGAGTTGTTCGATTTCTTGGGGTTCTTTTCGCATGCGTAAATCTGCCAATATTGGAGCCGATCTCTTTATTGAATGGGCAGGATATTTAGCAATGATTTCTTTTGCAAATCGCAAACCTGCATACGATACTTTATCCGTAAATCGATCATTTTCATTGAGATTTAGATAAATGGTTTCCGATAATAAAAATGCCGCATGAATGGTTCTCCAAAACTCATGGTACCAAAATACATTGCTTACACCGGAAACCTCATGAGCTTGATTTGGGGTAAGTCTTGCCCCATCCCAAATGGCAATTTGTTCACTTGTTTCTTTGATGAATAACATCTCCCGGTACATTGGGTTTGGAGAGCTTGGGAAAAGCACTAAAATTGTATCTTCCTGGTCGATTCCAGTTAAATAGTATATATCGGATTGTTGACGGAAAGTAAAATAAGCATCTCCGTTCCTAGGGACTTCATCGTTGCTATGAAAAACAGCCATACCGCCGTCGACCATTTTTTGCGTCATTTTTGCACGATTCTTTATGAATAAATTGTTGCTAGGATTTGAGTATTTGCTATTCATGCGGTAAAATTAAGTATTTGATATTTTTCTTGTTCAAATTACCTATTAATTGTCAAAAAAAATCCGACTTAGGGCATTATTTTTTGAAACATTAACAAAAATCTATATTTTTGGGGCAACACTAATTGCACTTAGTGTGTCAAACAATACAAAACAAAACGTATGAATAGAAAATTACGATTCTTATTTTTTGCCTTCTTTAGCTTTCTTTTTGCTAGTAAGTCAAATGCCTCCCACATGATGGGTGCCGATATGGCTTACCAATGTTTAGGTAATGGAAAGTATAAGATCATTGCAAAGATTTATCGCGATTGTAGAGGTATCTCGTTTAACTCACCCACATTTGGAGTTTATGGCGGCACAAACGGAGGTAATGGTTGTGGAAGTTATTCAATGAGTATTTCTAGAACAGGGATTCGAGATGTTACGCCTCGATGCTCTACTGCTTCAAAACCCTGTAATCCAACCAATACAAGTAATACAGGTGAGGGTATTGAAGAACATACGTACGAAGTAACTGTAGATTTTACCAAAACTCCATTGAGTAACTTCGTAAATAAAAGCAGTTGTTGCGAAGTGACATTTTATATTGGCCAGTGTTGTAGAAACGGTGCGATTACCACGGGTCCTGCTAATGATGATTTCTACTCTACCTGTATGATCAACATTTGTAACATTGCAAAGTCTACAAATAAATGTAACTCTTCGCCATCATTGAGTAATGAACCCATTGGTTTCCTTTGCTGTAACCAGGCTTACTATTTTAATAATGGTGCGATTGATACCGTTGATTATGATTCGTTTTCTTATGCTTTGGTAAGAGGTATTCGTTCTATTCCTAGTACTTCTGTGAGTTATGCATCGCCATTCGATGCGAGATACTTCATGACTCCTTATTGCATTCCTCCTACTACCATTAAATGTTCTCCAAACGTAAAAACCAATCCCCCTCGTGGTTTGTATTTCGATACCAGTACTGGGGACATTATCTTTACACCAACGAAGTGTGATGAGGTTGGTATTGCGGTTATTGAAATGACGGAGTGGCGGCAAGATAGCGCCAGTAAGAAATGGGTCATCATTGGTAAAACCCGGCGAGATATGCAGTTGATCGTAAAAGATGATTGCGGTTATAACAAAGCTCCTACAGTCTCAGGCCCCTATTCGTACAAAGTTTGTGAAGGTGAGACCATCAAGTTTAAGGTAGAAACCGAAGACGAAACGTTCACACCCTACCAAACTACTCCAGACACAACTTCTATTACTTGGAATAAAGGTATACCTGGTGCTAAATTCACCGTGGCTAACAAAACTCTGTGGAACCAGAAGCGATTGGCATATGCCGATTTTGAATGGACTCCTGGGATCGGAATGGCATCGGATGTGGCTTATTCATTTTCTGTTCGTGTAACAGACAATCACTGTCCAAAACCATCCATTGCGATTCGTGGTTTTAAAGTAAAAGTAAACCCAAGAGCTTTTTCAGAAAGAGAATACACTATCTTGAAGTGTGGTAAATTTAGAATGAATGCTAAAGTGTCAGCAGCATTCAAAGGTGTACCAACCTATCGTTGGAGTGTAAGAGATAGTTTAGGTAGTAAAGAGATTTTTTATAGTGCCAAGAAGACCGATACCATGACCTTCTACAAAGGAGGGAAATATATAATAATTCACACAGTCAACAATTCGGATAACTGTCCAACTATCTATCGCGATACGGTAATCATTCCTGATCCGCCGGTAGTAACCTTGGCTACTAAAGATACG
>JACCDH010508710.1_pt1 | contig 37621 bp, 36 predicted proteins | sample 7442481 | NCBI WGS metagenome assembly JACCDH01 (sample SAMN15323433, study PRJNA562643) | freshwater metagenome | isolation source: river surface water | place: USA:Blue River Watershed | collected 2017-08-15 | reverse complement strand
CTGTTTGTTCAACTGTTTGTTCAACTGTTTGTTCAACTGTTTGTTCAACTGTTTGTTCAACTGTTTGTTCAACTGTTTGTTCAACTGTTTGTTCAACTGTTTGTTCAACTATTGGCCTAATATCAAGTTTTTCTATTTGGCTAGGTAAATTTTTAATTGACTGATTTTTTGTGCAAGAAAACAATATTCCCATTCGATTAATTAAGTTAATTAACTTTAACTTAATTAAACCAAATAAATTAATAAATCAATTTTTTAACTCAAATAATTGAATTTTCTTGTTGTTTGGCCTAAGTAATTTGGTTTGTATAAGCTGCTTTTTATGGACAAATTACTTGAATTTCAAAAATCTCATGTTGAAAATTTAGTTGGTTCTTTGATGTTAAATTCTCGCGTATTAGATGCATCAGATACAGGAACAGGTAAAACTTTCTGTATCCTTGCTGCGTGTAAAATAGCAGATTTGGTACCTTTTGTTATTACTCCAAAATCTGTTATTGCAAATTGGTATAAAGTTTCAGAGTATATGGGCTGTGAGTTGTATGGAATTTCTAACTATGAACTTGTACAGAATTGCAAATACTTTAATTCTTCAAAGAAAAAAGTTACAGCAAATTTTGTTAAAGTACAAGAGTTAGTTGTTGAGAATTCTGGGTCAGAATCTGATTCTGATTCTGATTCTGATACTAACACAATGTTTAAATTTAAAAAATCACATAAAAGAAAGTCTAAGCATATTGATTTTCAAAAAAGATTTAGAGAACGAGCATTAGCAAACGCAATGCGTGGTAATAAATTAGATGAAGATATGATAAGATCCGATTCTGACCAAGAAGATGAGTCAAAGAAAAAAATAAAATATGATTATATATGGGATGAGTCTAAACTTCCAGGAAATATTCTATTTATATTTGATGAGGCACACAAATGTAAAAACCATAAAACAAATAATGGGCGGTTATTGTACAAGTTAAGCAAAGTACCAGGAGTTAAAATAGCACTACTTTCAGCCACAGTTGTAGATAAACCAGAGTTTTTTAAACTACCAGGTTGTGTGTTGGGATTTTATAAGGATATAGGTTCAGGTAAACATTGGTTACAAAAAGTGTCAAAAGGATTTGCTAATCCAATGGAGGCAGTACATAAACTAATATATCCAGACTATGCATCAAGAATGAGAATAGTTGACTTGGAAAATCAATTTCCAGATAATCATATTATAGCAGAAAATATGGATATGGAAAACTCTGCAGAAATAGAAGCCCAATATGCAATTATTCAAGAAGCCTTACAAGTACTTAAATCCAAAGAGGAAAATTCAAATAGTGCTCTTGCTATTATTTTGTATGCAAGACAACAAATTGAACTTTTAAAAGTACCGGTATTTGTTAGATTAACAAATGAGCTAGTTGCCCAAGGAAAACATGTGGCTATATTTGTGAATTTTACAGACACTTTGTTAAGTTTAGGAGAACATCTTAAAACAAAGTGTTTTATATATGGGGAACAGAAGATAGAAGAACGAGATGCAAATATTCAATCATTTGGAGAAAACAAAGAAAAAATAATAATATGTAATATAAGGGCAGGTGGGGTTGGAATATCACTACATGATACAGATGGCAAATATCCTCGTGTTGCATTAATATCGCCAACATGGTCAGCTCAAGATTTAATCCAAGTGCTAGGTCGAGTTCATAGAGCAAATTGTAAATCACCAGTTGAACAAAAAATATTATTTTGTAATGGTACATTTGAAGAGACAATAGCAAAGATAATTCAGTCCAAAGTAAAAAATATTGGATTTTTAAATGATGGTTCAACAGAATCATACACAATGGAAAATTTAATACAAGCAGAAATAGTTGGTGAGACTCAAGTAGTTGAACAAGACAAATTTACAAGTGAATTTGAAAGATTAGAAAGATTAAATAAGAAAAAAATACAATTAGAACAAGATTTAAAAAAAATTATTGAAGAAATCGCAGAATCAGAGAAAAAACTAGTGGAAAAACTGAATTTTTAATACATTTGAAATAAATATTTTATTTAGTTATTTTATATAATGGACAGTAGACTTGCAAGACTTTATGATACCAATGAACCTGGTATTAGAAATTTAGCAGATATTTGTGATACTTATTTAAATGTGTATTCAAAGTTAAAAAATAATATTATTGTAACAAATAATGCGCTAACATCATGGTATAATGAGTGGGTTGTGCAATATGATGGTATTACAGCAGATCCAAGTTTGAATGCAGTATTTTTAGAAGATAGAAATATTGTTACTGGACTTCAAAATATTCTAAAAAATCAAAATACTTTTTTTAATTCAGTTAAACTAACTAGACTTCCAAATGGTGATACTATTTATTTTTCACCAAATGTTCCAAATGGAACTGGTACTCAAATTAATCAAACAAGAGATATCAAGGCAAGATATAATTTAGGAACAATTTGTAATTTGGGATCAGATACATCATCTAACTCAGTAGTTAATACAATGGATCAAACTCAAGATTTGTCGTCTAATCCTTATGTTTGTAAATATTATTATCAAATTGGTAATTTTCCATTGGAAAGTATAGAAATTGACACAACATTTGGTAATGGTGCTGGAAATGTAGGTAATATTTCTGAATTATACGAAAAAATTCTTGGAACAGCTAATCAAAATGGAACATCAATTATTGAAAAAAATATAAGATTAGTTGAACAACTTGTATTTTGTATTAACATGGTTAATGATTTGAAAAAAATGTTAACCTATTTTTCATAAATAAAATTCTATAATATTTATAGTATTTTATTTAAAGAAGAGCATTAAATAGATTTCTTGAGTCTTCAAGAAGACCTGAAGAAAAATTAATTTCATCCATCATTCTTGTAAATGCTTCAATAATTGGAGTTGCATTTGTTTCATAAATAAGAGATTCATCTTCTATTTTAGTTGGTTTTGGAAGAGATGTGTTTGTTGGGACAACAGAAAGACCAGAACCAACTACACACATAAATACATCACCAATTGTTTTATTTAAAATATTAACACTTAAAACTTCAGTAGTAAAATCACCAATTTTAAAAAAGTATCTTCCACCAATTAAAGAATTAGAATATTGAATTTGATTAATAAAATCATATTTTTGAGCTGTATTACAATAACAACCAATATTATTCAGTCTTCCAACCAAATACTTAAGTCTTAAAGTACGAAATAAATTTTCAGTATATTCAACATTATTTGATTGTATAACTGTTGGAACAATAGTAACAAGATCAGGCATAACAGGATAAATTGTAGAATCATTAACAGGACCAAAAGTACCTGTACAATTAATTATACTTGAAAAATGAATTCCATTTGATCCAGAATTTACAATTCTACAATTATTAATATTACAACCAGAAATATCACAGTCTTCAATATACATACCATTCAAGTCACAATTGGTAATTATTGATTTTTTAATAGAACCACTTCCATTTGTAATATTTGCAGTTGTTGTAGAACTATTATTCATTCCTGAAAGTATACATGTGGTTAAATTTACTGATCTAATAGTACAATTAATATAACTATTATTAACTGTTGGTGTACCACCACTAATATCAACATTTTTAAAATAAGTGTTTGATAAATCACAATACCATGCTTTACCATTAATCATAGAACAATTTGATATTGTAGAGTTTGTAAAATTAACACCAGATGTGTCAGAATTAATAAATACCAAGTTACTTGCAGTTGTAACATTAGAAACATAACAATTTGTAAAACTACAATCTTTAATTGTTGTACATGTGTTGATAACAGAGTTATTAACATCTCCACCAATAAGTTTGGTTGCATTGTTGACTACTGAGTTTATAAGTACAATACTTGATGAAAGATCACAACCAGTTAATTTTGTTTCAACTAGATTAACTTGAGATAGTGAAGTATCAATAAAATCAGTTTTATTAAAGGAACAAGCACTTGTTTTAGATTTAACAAACTTACAATTAGTAAAAGTGGAATTAGAAATATCACTACATAAATTAAAAACACAATTTTTTGCCTGAATATTATTAGCAGAATATCCAGAAATATCTTGTCCATCTAATGTTGTATTTGTAATTAAATTATCTAAAGATGAAAAAATAGATAGAACAAGTTGTTCAGTAATTGTTGATGCATTTGCTGTTGAGTTTGAAAGAGCAATAACTGCTGCAGTACAATTTATAGAAAGATTTTTAACGGTTTCAAGTGCTAATTGAAGATCTTGTCTTGCAAACAAATTATTATTTGTTAAAGTATAATAAGTAAATGTATTTTTAGAATATTGCATACTAATTGGAACACTTGAAGTAGAAAGAATAGAATTAATATTATTGTAAAAAAGATCAAGAATAATTGCAAGTTGTTTTAAGAATTGTTTATGTTCAGGATCAAAAGCATTAACAGAAATATCTGTTCTTTGGAATGCCCCATTCCAAACAGAATACCATGAGTTGATAGAGTCTCTCGCTAATGTAAGTTGTGCTCTAAGATTTGAATAAATTTCTTCATAAGAATTACAAACAGAAATCAAGTTACGAACAGCAACTTTATTTCCAGAGTAGTTTAATTTTGAGGGATCAAATAAATATGGCATAATATATAATATTATTAGATTTTTTTTAAACTCTACCTCAAAAGTATAATTAAATCAGATAAATTTTTTAAGTCAAACTCGACTAAAGTTTTTATAATTTGAATACTATTAATAAAATTAAATAGAACTATAGAAAAATTATTTGTGATTACTTTATTTTTTAGTGACTCAATTTTAATAGATTGGGTAGAAAAATTTAGTTCAATAAATTTGATGTTATTTACACCATCTTTTTCAACTAAAATTCTTGGAATATTTAAAACACCAAAAAATTGCACATTACTTTTTTCATCCAAATAATATATATTAACATTCATATCACCCATTGATATTCCTAGTTTTGGTAATAAAGTTGAAAGTTGATCATATAATCTTATATATAAATTATTCATAATATTTTGTAATGAACTTGAAAGAATAATTTTATTTTGTTCTGATTCAATTTGAGATAATACAGATAAATTTTCTATATCAATAGTAAGTAGACATAAAAATTCAATTATTCTTTCATATAATTCTTGTAGGTAAATACATTTTTGTTTTGAGAAAATATTTTTTTTAATTATAACTGGAATAGATATTTCATAAGTTTGAACATATGTTTTATAGGTTGACATTTTTATTATTGAATTGCTAATTTCATTTATAACAAAGTCTAGTTCTAATAAAAAATTTGGATTATTTATTGTATTTTGATTTATTCTAATTGAATTAGTACCAATTTTAATAATATAATCATTAAATATTGTTTTTGATATTTTATTTTTTTTAAAAACTGTGTATTTTAATGTTTGAATAGAATCTGAACTTGAACTCGTACTCGTACTCGTATTAATACAAGAATCTTTATCGGATTCAGAGTTAGTTTCAAATTCTATTATATCTTCATCAAAAAATTTATTTAAACTAATTAAATTAATTTGACTCACAATTGTTTTTTCAAATGAGTCATACTTTGTAAAATAAAGTAAATCAATTGTTTTTTCTTTGAATTTAAAGAGCTTTGGAAATTTTTGTCCCTGATTAATGCATCTAACTAATCCTAAATAAACATTTAGCAAATCAATCCCTTGTGTTTGTGCAATAATTTTATTTTTTAAATTTACTAAAATATCTGAAATATTTGAATATGTTTGGCTCATAATATCAATTGAAAAGTTTATTTTTGGAATTAATTCTTTTTCAAAGTGTAAATAATAATCATATATATTTTTAAAAAAATTTCTAAGCAAAACAACATTTTCAATAGTTGATTTAACATTTGATCCATCAATAATATAAACAATATTATTTATCTTAAATGAATAAATTAAGCTATCAACATAAACAATATCAGTTACAGAAAAATGTATGGGATCAGATATTTTTGTGTCAATTAATTTAATTTTTGAAAGAATATTTTGAAGTTCAAATATCATTAAATTGTTTGATGTAAAACCATAAATAAATTTTTTACTAAATCTAATAAATAATTTTATCCAATTAACAAGATCTTTTGTTTTCATTAATATATGTAAATATAATAAACTTTATTATATTAACTTAAAAACTATGTTTAACAGCATCATTTAAATTATTTACTAACACATATTTAAAATTATCATCAAATAGATCTGGATAATCTTTAATAATCTCATCTAAATCAACAGAATTCTCATTAGGAACTAGGACTAAATTAACTCCTGCCTGTTTTGCACCTACTAACTTGTATTCAAGACCTCCAATTTTTGTTACATTTGAATTTAAGTCAATCTCTCCTGTCATTGCAACTTTATTATTAAATGGTTTGGATAATATAAGTGATACAAATGCAATTGCAAATGCACAACCAGCAGATGGCCCATCTTTTGGAGTTGCACCAGCAGGAGTGTGAATATGAAATCCATTGGGAAAATTTTTCTTAATATGTGTGTTAATTAATTCAATTGTATTAAATTCAGTATTATTACATATATACCTGACAGCACATGTGAATGCACACTGAACACTCTCTTTCATAACATCACCTTGTGATCCTGTTAATTTAAGTACAAAATTAGAATCAAGTGAGTAATTTGCTTCTATTTGAATAGTTGTGATACCACCAGTACCAACATTAGTTGCATATAATCCATTTACTACTCCAACCAAAGAATTTAATCCAATCTTTTTTTTTACTATTTTTGATGTTGAATCAATCAGTTCATCAACCATTTCGGAAGTTAATGTAACTTTATCGCCAGATGAATTTAAGAATTTATCCAAATTATTTGTAAGACGTAACTTGTTAAGTTTAAGTAGTATAAGTTCAATCTTTCTTTTAATGTCTCTAACACCAGCTTCAACAGTATAATCATTAATAAGTTGTTTAATTGTTAAATCATCCATTTGGATTGCATATGGAAATCCAATAATATTCTTCAGTTCATTTAACACATAATTCTTAACTATTGAAATCTTATCTTGAATATTATATGGTTTAACATCTAACTCAATAAATCTGTCTAGTAAAATAGGATCAACTTTTGATCTATCATTATAAGATGTCATAATTATTAAACGGTCAAGAGGAAAATCAATCCCTTGGAAAAATCTATCTTGAAAAGATGAGTTCATATTTGGATCTGTCAAATGAATTAAAATTGATGAAATTTCATTTGTTGAACCATGTTTTGCACATGATTTATCTAACTCATCCAAATATAATATACATCTTGTAGATCCTGCTTCTAAAATTTTCTTAATAATTAATCCAGGTTGAGCACCAGAATAAGTATAACCATGTCCATGCAAAAGTTCGCCATCATTTTGTCCACCTAAAGTAATTTGAACAAATGGAATATCTAAAGCCTCAGAAAGAGTTTTTGCAATCAAAGTTTTACCAACACCAGGAGGACCATTTAAAGAAATTGCACAGCCATTAGATTTTGGGTTTGATATCCACTTGGCAACTTGTAAAATTAACTGTTCTTTTATTTTTTTATGTCCATATGTTTTAACTGTCAGTTTTTGTTCAATTTCTTTAAGATATTCAGCACATTCTAATGGATTAGAAGATGTTACTTTGAATAGACTGTCATTAGGATCTGGCCATGGAAAATTTAACAAAGTTTTAACATAAAGAAACTGTTTATAGTAATCATTATTATTAAGTTTCATTTCATTTATTTTTTCTATTGCCAAAGTTTTAACATTCATTGGCATATTTTTTAAGAGTAAAATTTGTTTCTTAAGATCAACATTTTCATATGTCATTTCATTTAATTTTTCTATTTCTTCCTTAAGATTAATATTAATCTTTTTAAGTTTAATTTGAGACACAAAATTTAGTGAAAAGTAGACAACATCAGATATAAATAGATTATTAACTTTTTTGTCTTTAAGAATTAAAAACAACATACCAGCAATATTAATCTGTTCATCACCACCCAATAAAAGTATTTTAATAATATTATATATGTCAACTGGTTTATTTATTTTATTTGAAAATTCTTGCATAATGTTTGAAAATGTTTTGTTTGAAAGTTTAGAATAAATTCCATATGCTTCTGACAACACACTTTCCCATTTTTGTTTTGAATAAACAATAATTTCTCCAATATCACAGTACTTGATATATTTAGACTTAAATCCAATCTCTTCCACAGATCCTTTTGCTGAAAATAAATTCGTTATTTCCTTTTTCTTCTCAAATATTTTTGGAAAAGATACTTGTGTCATTATTCTTGAACATAAATTTAAATAATCATCACAAAATACACCTTGACAAATATATTTGTCACGTGATGTATTAATAATTAAATCAAAATAAGGTAGAATAATTTCTTGTGGTTGAGTTGAATTAATACGAAAAAATATTTTTTCATTCATTAAACCATATGAATCTTTTAATGTCTTCTTATCATCTGATGTAATTTGAACATGATCAAGTTTAAACACTTTTAAAATTTTAAAATGCGAGTTAAAAATTTTTGGAACTGATAGGTTAATGTTGTTAAATTTAACAAAATCTTCAATTGATGGAAATCCAACAAGTTGATTCAATTCTTCAACACTTGTTGATATAAATGAGTTGAGTGGATATAAAATCTCTTGTGGAATTGGACTTGGAATACCTTCTTTAATATATTTTGTTTCAATTAATTCATAAAGTTCCTCAAAGTTATTTTCATATTTTTTTAAAAAATCAATATATCCAGATGTAAAATCAGGTTCAGAATATTTGTAAATAATACTATTGTAGTTTATATTAATATTTTTAGATAATTCATAAATCTGATTGATGAACACATTTTTATCTGTAGTAGTAATAAAATATCTTTTAAAAATATCATATGTATGAGATTGAAATTTAGTTAGCAAATCGTATATTTGCATATAATTTTTTTTTAAACAAAAAATTTTAAAATCATTTACGAGCATTACGTTAATAATTTATAGTTATAAAATAATTATAAATTAAAAACCTAAATGATTTTATCTTTCTAGCTTGGATTTTTTCTTTTAATTATACAGTTTAGCATAAATAATTTTAATTAAAAATTGCCATTAGAAACATAATATTTTTTCATTTTTTGACAAAAACTATATTTTTTATCAAGAACATAATTTTATTATAAAAAACATTTAGATTTGAATTAATTTCATAAAAAAACTATAAAAAATATTTTGTCAAAAAAAATACTATAGAAAAAACAAAAAAATTAATTATTTTATTCGTTCAAATATTTAAAAAAATATTAATGAATAATAGTATATATAATGAGTAACGATAACCAAGTAGAAGTTGTTGATGGCGAACAAAAGAGAAACAGATCTTTCAAGGTCAAACTTTCCGAAGATGGACAATCATATGGTAGATATAACGGTGACTCACCTTATCAAGCTGCTAACAAGGCTTTATCCGAAATCATTAGAACTAAGGTAAAAGATGGAGAAGCTGTTGAAGGAAAGCTTACTTTCTGGTTAATTGAATCAACCAAGGGATCTTCCAAGAGAGTCCACCAATATGAAGGTGAAAGAATCAAGCTTGCTGAACCTGTTAAGTACAAAGTTGGTGAAAATGAAATTGTCAAGGAATATAAGAACATTCTTAAGAAGATTAAGAAGGCCGACCAAGTTGAAGTAGTTGCTACTAAGAAATCAACTAAGAAGGTTGGGGGAGCTAAGGCTACCAAGAAGACTACTAAGGCTGCTACTGCCAAGGCCACTAAGAAGACTACTAAGGCTGCTACTGCCAAGGCCACCAAGAAGACTACTAAGGTTGCTGCTAAAGCAACCAAGAAGACTACTAAGGCTGTTGCTGCCAAAGCAACCAAGGCCACTACCAAAGCAACCAAGGCTACTACTAAAAAGGCCAAGGCTACTAACAATGAAGTTTAAAAATACTTTGTATTTTTTAACAAACCTCCGGGAAGTTTAAAAATATTTTTAATGCAATTAATTAATTGTATTAAAATTACATACAAATTGGTAAATGATCATAATTTCCAACAGTGGAATTCATTTCCGCTCTATTTTGATAAAATATAGGTAGAATAGAAGCATATGTGCTAAGTTTACCAACAGAAGTTAAATTAGCAACCACATGATCAATAGGTACATTGAGAGGGTGTTTGATATGTTCTAGAACAATAGATGCTCCTTTTCTTGAAAATGCAATTGCATGATGACACAAAGTTCTTCTTGTCTTGACAATATAGTTATTCCAAGGTGTATGATTTGCACAATCGTCCCAACATCTTCCAAAGTATAACACATCCCAATCATCAGGAAGTGATTCCACACATTTAACCATATAATCTTTTATAAATTCAAGCTTAAGACCAACATTTTTATAAAATTCATTTGTAAAAGGAATATTGTCATCTTCAAGCATTAACATATTTTTTGCTTCAGATTTAATGAATTTTTTTAAAACACTTTCTTGAGATAATGCGCATGCAATTTCACCTATTTTTAAATTGTAAACATTATTATATTTAAGGTCTTTTTTAAGAATTGCATTAAAAATAGTTGGTTTAATATCAAAAGATTTACAGAATTTTTTAACATGTGTAACACGTTCAGGAATAGTAATAATTTGTCTAAATTCAAATAGTTCTTCTAACCAATCCTTATTATCATCAATAGATTCTTTATTAGATTCGCCAAATCCTTCGGTTATTTTTGTGGTTAGTTTATATCCAAGGAGAAAAATAATATATAGTAATATGACATAAAATATTTTCATTTTAATATAGCAAAGATTAAATATTTTATTCGTAATAAAAACATTCATCCTGTATTGGGTAAAAAATTGCTGCCCATGCTCTTTCAAAATAATGACCTGCTTCAGGATTAGAATGTGTATCTAAATAACCAATTAGATTTTCATAATATTCTTTTGGATGGGATAAAATATGGGACTTATGAACAGAAAATATTCCATGAAATGAAATAAAATTTGTTTTAATATTTCCAAAATTATGTCTATACCATGCGCCAAAAGGTCTAATTGGTGATAGTTTAAGTTTGACTTCAGGATTAAGTTTTCTATTTTCATCATTTTTACAAATATATCCAGTTAAATTAAAATCATAAATATTATTTGCAATATCTGGAAGTTTATAACCTAAAAATACTGTATTTTTTGTTTGGAGTGTTTTTTTAATTATAAATTTTGTCTTTGCAGCTTTTTCATTATCCAAACAAGAACCTGGTAAAAATATTGTGATGTCTGGAAGATTATTGTAATTTTCAATTATAAAGTGCAAATATGTATGATCACATCTACCAACATTTGGAAGCTCAGAAATATCAATTCTTGAATTATTTTTAGTATCTAGTTTTAGACCTTCAGAGAAGGCCTGCAACTCAGGACCTTTGTTATAACATTTAATTTTAAATTTATCAAATGGTTTTTTATTAAACCAATCAATTGATTCATTAAAACGTGAAACTACAAGTTTTATTTCTGGGTTTGGATTTGCTTCAGGGTCAAATTTTTCCTTCATTTTTTTATACATACTCAATAAACAAAATATCAAATATAAACAAATGACACCAACAAACCAATATATTAAATTTTCCATAATTTAATATAAAGTAAGATAAATTTTATTCAGAGTAATTCTCTTTTACATATAAACATAACTCATTTATTTGTGTGATTTTACTGTTTTCATCTAAATTATTATTGTTGCCAATACTATTAATTTGTTTTAACAAATAATTTTCACCATATGCAGTTAATTCAAAATCCTTTATATTTGATCTAAGATATTCAACTAATTCATCTAAATCTGATTTTGTATATGTGGGAACTTGATTTAAACTCGAGTCTAATTCATCTGACTCCACTGTAGGATTGGAATGGGTTGTAGGATCAATAGAATTTAGCAAATTTTTAAGATTTGCAATAGAAGAGCATTCTGTTTTCTTCTTTAGATTAATATCATCAAAAACTTCTTTATAATTAACTATTTCAGCATCATCAGTTAAAGGTTTTGATGCATCCGTATCATCAAGTGTTTCTAACTTTTTAGTTTGGTTTTGTGCAAGAACTTGAGAGCTATCTTGAATAATAAATATATCATACTTATCTATCAAAAATTCCTTTAACTTAATTAACATTTCAATATACTGATCAATTTCTACAGAATCCATTTTAAATGATTCATCATAAACATGCGGTTTATATTCAATTTCATTTATAATTGCACATTTAATTAAAAGATTTGTATTTATTCTATAACGTGATACAACATATGGATTTGATAATGCATTTAAAACCTTTTCTAAATCAGATCTTATTATAGCTATAACACTATCTTCAAGTTTAAGTTCAAGATTAAAATTAATTTGATAAGATATTTTATCAATAAAATTAATAAGTTGGTAGTAATTAGCAACAAGATTTTTATACTGGGTTTCATTAGATTTATTTGATTGATATTTTTCAATAAGTTCATTAATTTGTTCTTCTGTTAATTTAGAATCAAATGCTTCAATACAAATACTTGATTCAGCCCAACCTCTTTTATCACGAGCTGTTATAGAAATAATACCATTTGAGTCAACTCTAACACTGACAAATATAACTGGTTTATTAGGAGGTAAATTAACAAGACTAAACTTTCCAATAAAAGAACAGTTTGATTTAAATGAGCTCTCACCCTGATAAATACAAATATCAACAGATTTCTGCTCAGGATCTTCAGTTGTAAAAGTTTTTGTTTTTGTTATTGGAATTGGAGTGTTTCTTTCAAGTATTTTTACAACCATACCTTCACCATCCTCTATACCTATACTTAAAGGTAACTTTTCAATCAAAACTATCCCATCATCTCGTGAATTATAATATCCATAAGCAGCTGCTCCAAGTGAAACAGCTATATCCTCATAAAGTAAAAATGTTTGATTATCTATTTTTAAACTAATTTTATCAATTTGCTTGTTAAACCATTCACTCACCAAAGTTCTAAAATATGGTATTTTAAAAGAACCACCAACTAATATGATTTCGTCAATAGATTCTTTGTCAAGTTTGGCAGCTCCAAGAACCTGTTCAATAGTCCAGATCATTTTTTCTGAAAAAGTTTTTTTAAGTTGTGAGAAAAATTTTTTATATTTATAAATAAAAGTTTTATCAAGTTCATTTGAATAGTATTTAACATCAAGTTCATTTGATAACTGAATTTTTATATCATCTGCAATTGTTAATTTTGTATTAATATCTATTGAATTTAAAGATATGTCACTATCAAATAAAGTACTATAAACTAATCTTGTGATATCAATTCCACCAAAATTATTATCCCCATAAATACCAAGAACCTCACAAACTAAATCATCATCTTTTGCTTTTGTAATATCAATTATAGTTAAGTCTAGAGTTCCAGCACCAAAATCTATAACTAGAATTTTTTTATTAAAAGTTTCCTCATATAAAATTTTATTGTGATATAAATAAGCAAAAGAAGCAGCAGTTGGTTCATTTAAAAGTTTAATTAAAGGTAGATTTGCAAGTTGAATTGCTGATAATGTAATCTGTCTTTGTAATTCATTAAAATATGCTGGAATAGTTACAATGCAACTCCACCCATAGTCTCCAAACTTAGTTACTATTATTGATTTAATTTTATTAAGTAGCAAATAAATTATTTCTTCAAGATGATATGTTTTACCATTTAAATCTTGACATAAAATTTTATCGTTAGATTCAATAATAGTATAGTTAAGAATTTGTTTTAAATTTGTTGTTTCTAAATCTCCAAGTTTGTGTCCAATCAATCTTTTAAAGTTATGAAATATATTTTTATTTGAGTTAATGTGTGATTTATTAATTTCATTTCCAACTAGCACTCCTTCAGATTCAATAGAAACAATAGATGGAATTGTTGGGTTTGAAGGAAATGATGGATCTGTTAATATTTGAATTTTACCATCCTCACCAATAAAGCTAACACAACAATTTGATGTACCTAAATCAATTCCTATAATAATTTCTTTCATCTTTAAAGTTAGTTTTGTTTTTAAAACATTAAAAACAAACTTAATTTGAAAATTCCTCAATATAAATATCATTATTAATTATTTTCTTCTTTTTCTGAGTTTGGGTTTGTCGTAGTTGAACAGGCTCTGGATCTGGTATATCTAAATTAACCTTTTCTAAAAGATTTTTTAATTCATAAAGATCTGATAATTTTTTCTTAAGTCCAAGATGTAACTTATCAAGAATTTGTTTAATTTCAGTGAAATTGTTTGAATCATTTTCAGATGAGACTTTTGTTATATTTATTATATGATCATTGTATGCAACACCAATAGATTTATCTATTTGATTTAAAATAATTAATTTTGATTTTAAAGACCATTTGGACATATCATCTTTTTCAAATATCAATATATTGTATTTAAGAACCAAATTTAGAAATTTGTTAAAAGATATGTCGTTTTTACATTTTTCTGAAATATGGGTAACAAGGGGGTTATCTGGGGGACATATATTGCTTATATTTTTTAAAGTAAATTTAACCATTCAGTTAATCTAATTAATTTAAAATTATATATATAATTTTAAATATTAATTTCAATTAATTTAATAATGATTTTTATATTTATCAAATTGTTAGTAAAGATTCAGCTGCTTCTTTAGTATAAATATCTGGTGTAACAAATTTCATATCATCTGCAATTCCAAATAGTTTTATTTTTTTAATATTCAAACTCGAATAATTAAGAATATTCCTATCATCTTCAAATGTATCTGAATATGGATTAACAACAAAATTACTATTTTTATAATCAATAATATCACGTGTTATTACTGGATTACAAATTTCTCCAACACCAACCTCTTCTTTATTAGACAATACTGCAAACATTCCATAGTTAACAAAAACAAATTGATTTGGTTCTTCGGAATAATTAAAATAATTTTCAGTTCTATATCCAAAATGTACTGAGTATTGAGTTTCATTAATACCAAGACTGTCTAACACTGGTTTTAATACTTCAACAAATGTAGGGTCCGCAGCACGACCCCTTGCAATTTGAATTACTATTTTTATACCAGAATATATTGATTTAATATACTCAAATATTTCTGTTAACTTGTTTTTTAGTTTCACTTCATCATATCCAGGAAAATTTAACTCACTTCTACCTTTAGAACGATGTGTTTCGTCAGCAACACGTCCTTGATAAGGTGCATCCATTGCAATTTGACAATTTGCATATGCAACACATTTTGGACTATTTTTTATATATCTGATAATTTTCCCTCCTTCAAAATTTATACCAACTGGAATTGTAATTATATCACCAAGTCCGCCTGACTGAATATTTTTTAGTTCTAAATATTTTTTTTTATAAAACAAATATTTATCATAATAATTTGTCATTGTATAAATAAATGTTAGATAATATCTTCCAAGTTTTTTAGCAATTGATTAAATTTCTCCTTTTCTTCTTTTAATAAATCTGTGGAATCAATTTGTAGCTGTTTTAGCTCTTCATGTGTTTTTTGTTCTTGGTTTGTTGTATTAATACCAAGATCTGCCTGTATTTTCATAACATTTTGCATAGCTGCTTCTCTTATTTTTCTCTGTTTTTCTTCAATTTCTTTAATTTCATTTTGCCTAGATGCAAATTCAGTTATATATCCAGTTCTAATAGCTTGGAAATCTGGTTTTTCAAATTCGATAACAAAATCCTTTGATTCTTTCACATCCATTAAAAATTCTTGTCCAGTAATACCTTTCCAAAGATCTTTCTTATATTCAATCTTATCTTTTTGAAATTCTTGGGAATTGATATTTCTTTCAGAAAACTTAGAATTAACATCAGGATTATATTTTTTTACAAATATGTTTTTATCCATAATTATATAAAATAATTAGTTAAATAATATTTAAATCTAAACGACATAAATATTATTATTAAAATGAATTTATACTCAATACTTGAAATTGACTCAAATGCTACACAAGATGAAATTAAGAAAGCATATAAAAAATTAGCTCTTAAATACCATCCTGATAAAAATTCTGATCCAAATTCCGCTGAAAAATTCCACTCACTTGTGATGGCTTATGAGATTTTATCAGATCCAGAACAAAAACGTAAATATGATTCAATGAATCCAAAAAAGAAACAAACAATATTTGACATGATAGGTCAAATGTTTCAAAAATTTAAAAGCTCTGAAGAATTTAAAGAATTTGCAAAAAAAAATATTTTTGAAAATGAAGAAATGAAATCGGTGCTGTTAACAGGTGATAAAGAAGTTCTAAGAGAATATGTTTATAATAAAACAAATGGATATTTAATGTCAATGCTAGCTGCTAGTAAGACTGCATCAACAGGTCTGGGGTCAGATGATGATTTACTATCTATTTTTATTCCTGAAAATCCAGATAAGAAAACATATGATATAATGCAAAAAGATAAAGTTTTATCATTGGAATCATCAGTTCAAACACAAGTTTTATCTTTAACAAATACAAATGAACATATACTTGAACTTTCAATTATAACAGATTTAGAAGAGATTTATATGGATAAAGTAAAAGAAATTATTGTTCAAAGACAAAGATTTAAGGACAAACAAATAATAATGGATGAAAAGAAATTTTTTATTCCATTAGCCGATGATAAAATCATTTTGGAAAAAGAGGGTGATGATTATATTGATTCTAATGGGTTTTTACAAAGAGGTGATGTTCTTATTAAAATAAAATCTACTAAACATAAATATTTAAAAAGAGTAAATGATTATGATCTTCTTTTAGTTCTACCAATAACTTTATATGAGTTATTTAAAGGATTTGATAAAAGGTTTAAATATTTGGGTGATCAAGAAATAAAGATAAAATCATCAAACCCTTTGAAAGATTATAAATTTGATGGTGAAAAAATAGTTGTTAGCATTGAAAACAAGGGAATTCCATATCTTATTGATGGGAAGAAATTGAGAGGTGAACTAATTGTTTTTTTAGTTTTAAACAAAGACGAACTATTTTATAGAAAATTAAAAAAATATTTTCCATAGTAATATTAAATGGAGCAAATAGAAATAAAATCCAAGTATAAAATTAAAAAATATATTAAGAAAGAATGGGTTGATTTACTTGAATCAATTGATTTAAAACAAATTAATGTTGTGTCCAATACAACAAATGTTGAACCAACTAAAATATCTGTGGTTGATTTATTGAAAGAAAAATTTGGTAAAGATGCAGATTTGGATAAATTAACTTCAAGAAGTAAAAAAAATTTGGATAAATTGATTGAATGTGATAGGATATTTACTGGTATAAGTAATTCAGCAAAATTAGATATATTAGAAAAAGCATATTCAAATAATTTTATGCCACTTCCAGTAATCCAATGGATAGAGTTGAGAGGTTTGGTTGTTAACAAGATCAAATTTTTAAATATTAATCTAACAATAGTTGATGAGTTAGCTACTCCAAACAATTTAATAAATCATATAATAAAAATTGTTCTCTGGTTACTAAAAATTTCTAGTAATACAAGCCAATCCAATCCAATTAACATATATATATTTTTATGTCCTGAAGAAAAACACATGGAATCTAGCTGTTTGAAACCAAACAAACAACCAAATACCCATGACCATTGTAGGTTATCAAGAACAAATATAAATTCAGGGGCTTCATGGGGTGGTAATTGGGTTCAAATATTTAGAAGTGAGGAAGTTCTCAAAGTTCTTATTCATGAACTTGTACATTATCTGGTTCTAGATTTACAGGATTACTCTGATAAAATAGATTCTTATTGTTCTCATCTAAAAATGCATAAAGATTCTAATAAAATATTGGTTAATGAGGCATATACAGAATTTTTAGCAATATATTTGCATACAATTTATTTATCAATGGACAGTAATAATTTATCATTTGACGGAAACATATTTTGGGATTTATATTTACAGGAAGAAAAATTTACCATCTATCAAATAAATAAAATATTTGCAAATTATTCAATTCCAGGAATTGAGTTTTTTGCCAAGCCAAATTATTTTGTCCAATACACAAATGTGATATCATATTTTATTATCAAATATCTATTTTTTATTAATACAAAATATTTTTTAATCTTGTATGGAGATATAAATCAAACAATCAAATTGATCAAGTACTTGTTGGAAAGATTCTTCAAGTTAAAAATACCACAAATTGACTTGACTACTTTTACAAACCAATCCAATCAATCCAATCAATCCACAAGTCTAAAAATGTCTTATGGATCTGTAAGTGCAAAATAATTATCTAAAAATGTGATTTGATAAAATAAATTTAGTTAATTAATTAAATTTATTTAATTGATAAAATAAAATAGCTTATACTTTAAACAGCAGAGTTAGCAGCCTTAGACTTGGTCTTACCCTTGGTCTTAACAGGTTCTGGTTCAGGCTCAGCTTCTTCCTCAACCTCTTCTTCACCTTCAGCCTCTTCACCTTCTTCCTCATCATCTTCACCATCTTCACTGTTCTTATCCTTCTTGTCCTTCTTAGGGAAAAGTCTGCAAACATAAGTTTGGAAGTTAAAGAATCCAATCTCTTCATCATCTTCCATAGTAAAGAGTTCCTTGATAGCGGCATCAGGATTAATAAATCTCTTGTTGTCGTTTTCAGTCTCCTTGTAAAGATTTTGATGCTTGATATAATCATAAACCATTCGAGTAACAAATGATCTAGGAATCATAGAATCAGCCTTCAAATCCTTCTCTTCAAGTTCCTTAGTCTTTTCTTCAGAGAACTTCTTCTTCTTTAGTCCAGTAGTTACAAACTTGAAAAACTTTTCAGGAATAGGAGTAGGAGTTTCAAATCCAGCAGCCTTCTTATTAGGATCAGGATTAGCTCTCTTATTCTTCTTCTTAGCTTCCTTAGCAGTCTTGGAATGGAATTTATCACCTTCCTTTTCAAGATAGGTGAGTCTAGAATATAACTTCTTAATTTGAGTCATAATCTCCTTCTTTTCCTTAGCAACTTCTTCATAGCTTTCAAATTCAGATTTATTTTCAGCTACATCTTCTTCAGCAGCTTCAGGAACAGGTTCCTTTTCCTTAACTTCTTTAACCTTGGCTTCAGTAGCCTTAGCAGCCTTGGTTCCCTTAGCAGGAGCCTTGGTTTGAACTTCTTCTTGGACTTCTACTTCATCAGCATCAACCTCAACCTTAGGGGTCTTAGTCTTCTTGGAAGGAGTGGCAGCAGCAACAGTTTCTTCGGTTTTGGAGTTCTTTGGCATTTGTTTTTAGTATACCCATATCTTTAAATCTGTTTTTGCAAAATATTAAAATTTCAATCTTTTTTGCAATAAAATACTATAGAAAATGCGGCTATTTATACCTATTTAAAGTATTGTGCTATTTATAGTAGTATAATGAATATTAAGGCAAGAAAAGATGTGGCTTTACCTAATTTATACGATTTTTTCAAAGAATCTGAACATATTAATAAAATGCTACCTATTATAATGGGAGAGTCAAAAATATCAATAAGAGTACTTGACTATTTTGTAACTAATTACTCGAAGACAGAAAAGATATATTACAAGATAGGAAAGGAGATATTTAATGTACATATGAATTATAAAAATCAATTAGATGGGTATAAAAAGAAGCTTTTTGATCCATTTTGTAGAAATAAGAGAATACCATTTTATTATAATGACACCCAATATGTCATTACAACAGTTGCACAGTTAAATTTTTTTAGATGGGCAATTACAAATAAAGTGTTGGATTATGTTGATGAAAATTTTACGGAAATTTATAAAGATATGCAAAGAAAGAAGGAAATGATTGATTCAGATGCAGAAACAAGCAATGATATTACAACATCAGCAATGTTAGCAAAAACACAAACAGATTCTGATCAAAAAATAATATATTCAAGTGAAAAGATTGAGATTAGTTTTGATTTTTAAACAATATTAATAACATTTGGTAGATATGATTCTTTACAAGTAGAGCAAATAGTTCCATCATTTGAATTTTTCAAATAGCTTGAAACACATTTTTTATGAAAAGAGTGTTTGCATACATTAAAAGTAAAGACAAGTTGTTTTGCTTCAAAACATTCTTCGCAAAGTGAACAAACAGTTGTGGAAGTGCATTTTTGCTTGTGAGTTTTTCCTAAATCACACATTTTTTCTCTGCAAATATTTGTTAAATCTTTACTACTAATACATTTGATATCATTAATTTTGTCTAACATATTATCTTGGTTAATTTGGTCCATAATGTATTTGAGAATTTCATCTTTTTCATCAATTAAATCTTTATCAATCTTAATTAAATAAGAATAAGACATATTATATATAATTATTCTATATAATATATTTTATTAACTATATTAAAAATTATATTGAATCTATAGATTCTGATAAATTTTTTATACTAATTGTGTCAATAGAATTCTTATCTGAAAATAGATCTTCATTTGATTTTATTTTTTTTAAACCAAAAATATTTGTAAAATGTTCATTATAATCATTTTCTATATTAATAACATTTGGCCCATCCATATAGTGATTATTAGAATTAGAATTTGTTTGAGGAGATGTGTGTACTGATGATGTTGCTGATATTGATGTTTCAGAAGATGCAGTTTCAGATAAATTTTCAATATCTGTATTATAGACTGTATCTTTTTCAGAATCTGATGGAATCCATTCTAGTTGTTCAACAATTTTATATTTTTGATCAATTTTAACTGGTTTGAGATATAACCCAAATAAATCATTTGATATCCAAATAGCATAAACCTGAAAAATTGTTCTAATGTCATGATTTATTTTTAAATCTTCAATTGATATATTTTGAGAATTAGCAGTTATTGTTGTCCCATCTGTAATTTTTAGCTTGATTATTCCATTTTCAAACATTCCTGCCTTGAACTCAACAGTATCAATATAATCATCATGAATATTTTTAATTAAAGATCTATATCTAACATTTTTATTTGATTCATTAAACCATGTGTTTCTATTTGTTTTTGCATCTGTAATAATTTTATTATCTAGCTGTTTAATGAACTGAACAAATGAAGAAACATGTGATTTTTTTCTTCCATATAATGGTAGGTTTAGTTCATAATATTTAGATTTTTTATTATACCCAATCATATTTTTTAACTCGGGAGATTGGATATATATTTTTTTACCTGGTACTCGATCATAAAGAAATATTGATTTTTTATTTGGTCCATCATTTTGAACATCTGAATAAACAATCGAATCTAGATTAAAATCCTTTGGTAAATATGGTTTTAAATTAACAATTTCCATTAATTTAAATTAATATATTTTATTTATAATACTATACGCATTAGATAAATTAATTTATTTAACTTTTTGTTAACTTATACTGCCTTTGACTTCTTAGATTTGGTCTTAGTTTCAACAACCTCTTCCTTAGGAGCTGACTTGGCCTTTGATTTAGGCTTAACTTGAACCTCTTCTACCTCCTCTTCTGCTTCCTCTTCACCAGCTTCTTCTTCAGCTGGTTCATCAACAGTTCCATAATCAATCTGTTCAACTTCTTCTACTTCCTTAAGATCCATCTTGGTGATCTTTTTAGTAGTTTGTTTGAAGTCTTCATCTTCATCATCAGAGATGAAAGGATCATCAGCAAGTTCTTGTTTACCACCAGCCTTTTCAGCAGGTTCGGCTTCAACACAAATTACCTTCCAGGTTACACCATAAGTTTTCTTACCAGTCTTATTGTCCTTTTGCTTGGTAGCATAAAGTTTATTAGGAGTAAGAATATACTTGGCATGTCCATTCCAGTTAATATATTTGAGTGCATCGTCAAGAATATTTACATCATCAACAGGAGTCTTCTCTTCGCCATTTTTATGTAAAATCTTAACAAGTACCTTGTTGGTTTGATATTCAAGTTCAAAGAAAGGCTTCATATAATCAGGTCTAGGACCCATCTTTTCTCTCTTCTCCTTAAGAGCCTTCTTTGCCTTTGCCTTCTCTTCATCCTCTTCTTCATCGTCATCATCGTCCATCTCTTGAGGAGTACGAACAATAGGAACGTAATCATAAGTGGCGGCAGTCTTGTCAGACCATCCTAATACATCTCTCTTAAATTCTTCAGATGAGAAATATTCATCAAGTTCCTTCATCTTTTGATAAAATCCGGCCTCATCTTCAGTTTCCTTAGTGAAAGGAATCTTGAATCCCTTGGCTCTCTTTTGATCATCAGGATAAAAAGGTCCTTCTTGAGGAATACCTCCGGATGTCATATGAATACGAGGAGTCTTCATATAGAGCTGTCCAGAACGTCCCTTATTCTTATATCTAATATAAGATAACTTTTGGGCAGGGATACGTTCATTATCTTCAGGTTTAGTAATGTCGAAATTTTCGACAAGAACCTTATTCCAAGAAACAGTGTTTGCAGTAGATTTAGACATTGTTTGTTTATGTGTATATATATAAACAAATAATACCAAAATATTAATTTTTCAATTTTTTCGCAGGGAAAATAGTCCTTCTTAGGCAATTTTTTATAGCTCTATTTCTATCTCTTGGACTGGTACAGTAGATTTATTGCATGAAATTATAACATATTTACTTGACAAATCTGTCCCTGATGTGGTCATTTGTGTATTAAGTATATTCATAAGAGTAGATTTGCTATATCCATTCCATCCAGGATTATGTATGTTTTTTAAATAATCACGTAACTCGCCTTGAAATTCATAGTATTTGTATGACTTTTTTGCATGTGCTAACAGTAAATTTAAAATTGATGTCTTAGTATACTTTGAATTGGGATTTGCACCAATTAAAGCACAAAATTTTGGATTATATTTAACAGGAGCATAAGTTACCATTGGGGTTTAATTATATATCATATAATTAAATTCAATAAATTAAATAAATCAATTTTTTACACAGGAATATAGATATCATTTAGCTCTTCTTTACCAAGAATATCATCAATTAAATTGAATTTAGAAAGTTCAACAAATTCCTTTTGTACTTTAGAACCCTTGTACTCATCAAATTCAGAATTTTCAAGGACTTCATTGTCTAACATAACATCACATAATCCAGTACCTCCCTTAAATATCTTTCCTGCCATAATTCTTGATGAAACACTTCTCATAAAATCTGTCTCATTGAATACTGCAGCATTTATTAAAACTTCAATTGTCTTTTCAAATGATGCTCTGGCCAATGGATCTGTATCTAATCTATTTAATCCATGTCTATCGATTGATGTAATTGATCCAGAATGTGTCATTAAATCACATACAAGAGAAACATGGTGAAAATTAATTGTTGAACCACCGTTTGTAAATGTTCCATCTACTTCCTTGACTAGTGCAGCTCTTGCAGCTTCAATACCATATAATCTATAAATCACATCAGTACTATTACATACTGTTTTATTTTGATCAACATATGGAATTAGTCTTAGCTTTTGTAAATTAATTCCTTCAGTATAAATTACAAATTCTTTGGCAGTTGATGCTTCTTCTTCTGGATTTGCAAATGATAAATTTGAATCAGGTTGAATAGAATCAATCTTTGTAATAAGTTCATCACCTTTAAGATTAAATTTATTGATAATAATGTCTTGAAGATCTGGAAGTGTTTTGTTATCAATATTTGAAAGTTCAAATCTAATGTGAACCATTGGGACTGCAGAATTTGAATAATTTGACACAATACATCCATGAATAATCTTTCCAATAAAGTCTTTAACATTTTTCTTTACATTTGTTAAATCTGAGAATCTATTTTCCCAGAATTGTACAAACTTGGATTTTATGTCAAGCATATTAATATCATAGTCAAGAAGTGATTCCCTTGACAAATGAATTCTAAACAACCAAGCCATTGAACCCAAGTCTCCTGATGATTTTTGACCATTGATATAAAATATGCTCTTGGTATCAATTGAATCCTTTTCAGAATAAGAATTAGTTGGATCATATATAATGTCAAGTTTTCTAACCAAATCTTTCATAATTGTATATCTTAGTGATGCTGCAATTTTATTTACTATTGTTTTGTCATTTGCAAATTCTGGCTTCATATACACAAACATATATGGTTGTTGAATATCTTTGGTATATGATAAAAGTTCTCTAATTCTTGGTGTACCTTGAAGACCAGCAACACCAGAACCGGATTTATGGAAAGATGATAAGGTCATTTGAGTAAGGGGTTCACCCATGCTCTGTGCGGCAACAATACCTACCATTTCACCTGGTTGAACAAGTGTTCTGTTAAACAGTTGGATAATCTCAGTTACAACCATATCAAATTTAGCTTTGTTAAAACCATATTCTAATATACATCTCTTAGGACCAATATATTCCATTAATGCCAGTCTAAATAAGAACTTGTATTTTGATTCAATTTCTGCCTTTAATGGATTCTTTTCTGCTGATTTATAATAAATCAGAGGGGTTGATTCATGAGAAAGAATATGTTCAATTTGTTCTAACACATAAAATGGTGAAAGAGGAGTTTCATCAGCATTATAAAAGTTTTTAATATCATTAATAATACGTATATAATTAACAGGTTGGAAATAAAAGTCTGGGAGATTTGAGTAGTTAACACGTGCTTTTAGTTGGTATTGTCTCATTAAATCTCTAAACTCCTTTAAATCTGAATAAAACTTTTCATTTGCTTTAATAAAATCTGATTTTTCTTTAGAACTAATATTTTTATTTTTAACTAATTGGTTAATCTGCTCATCATCAAACAAATATTTTTCTTTAAGTTTTGTCACACCCATACTCAAAGTATGAAGTGGAACACGCTTTTGCATAGTTTGATCAAGTTGATTATCCCCATAAATCATTTGAAGAATAATATTGTTTGAAGTTCTTACAGTTCCATCATATGTTACCATAATGTCTTCCATTGCCTTAATCATTTTTCTTTGTTGATAACCGGTTTCAGCAGTCTTAACTGCAGTATTAATAATACCTTCTCTACCAGATTGATGATAATACCAAAATTCATAAGGTTCCATTCCATCATTATAAGAGTTTTTAATAAAACCTCTTGCAGCTGCTGTATCATCATTAAATGTAAAGTGTGGAAGAGTTCTTCCATTAACTGTTTTTTCAATACGTTTGAATTTTAACACATCCTGTCCCTTACCAGCTAAAATTGCACCAACATTATCGCCTGAACCCTTAGCCTTTGAATCAACCATCACAAAAAAGTTATTAGATGAGTTGGTACTTTTCATTGCAAGTTTACCTACATCAGGCTTAACAGTTTGTAAATTTGAGAATAAACTTTTCTCAAATGTTTCAGGATCTAAAAGATCAGGATTATTTTCTATTTCTGTTAATAGATGTGCTGCTTCTAGTTCCTTTTTATACATCATATCAATAATCTGTTGTTTAAATTCTTTGTTTGGAATAGAATCCTTATACCCAACAGTAAAACCCTTGTGAAGTAAGAAAACTTCAGCAAGACGTTGAGCATTGTCAATAAAAACCTTTGTCTTTTTAGGTCCATATCTATCCCAAATAAATGTGATTAACTTGTCTGTTAAAACTGAACCCTTAACAGTTCCTTGAAGTAGTTCTCCATTATTAATATCTAAAGTTTTTTTTCCATCTGAGAATTCTGCATAGTTAATCATTTCTGGAATAATGTATGAAAATAGCTGATGTGTGTTTACATTTTTCTTTTGAACCTTAGTTGGATCAAAATCATACAAATACATCGCCATATTCATTGCTTCATGCCAATCTATATCTACCTTTTTCTCTGTAAGTAGATAAACTCCAGCCGGAGTATCCTGTTTGAATTGAATAATTGGTGTTGAAGATGTTGGAGAAATAATTTGTTTCTTTACATCTGCAATATAAGATAACTCCATCTGAGATTGGATATTTTGTGGTAAGAATAAATTCATCTCATCCCCATCGAACAAATGAAAAAGTCTGATTTTCACCAGACCATGGACTATACCTTATGCCAACTCAGGTTGCTTAAACCATCACTGTTGACCCATTACCGTCTAGTCTCTGAACCTTCTCCATATTCTAGCATTTGATAAAAAATATATCGAACTTAGGAGCTTGGCTGCTGATCGCCCAATCAAAAATACTTTAACCATACGTCTGTTAACTCAGACCCATCATAGTGTTTCCACTATAACTTGGTGATTTAAGCTCTAAGGGTGTTCCAGCAATTTGGCAATGTTGCTATTAAACTATCTTGAATTTTTATTTTATCTATGTCAATCTCATTTATTTTTATGAAATTAACCGCTTTATTAAATGCATCTTTTAATGTTATTGTTTTTCCTCCAAAAACAAATCTTTTTTTTTGGTCCCATTTTTTAACATCAGTATTTGTTATATATATTGAAACTAATTTATGTTCTCTCATTGTATGAATTTTTATTTCAACACGTGTAATATCTCCAAGATTATTTAATGGCTGATCTTTTGTATAATCAATCACATTTTGGCTTAAATTACATGCGTCTATCATACATCTGTTATATGCTTCTTCCCATGATTCATGTTTACCCCCATAACGTCTTCTCTGTAATTCATTATTTTCATATTCAATGTACATATATATAATTTTATTGTCACCATTTTCTTTAATTGGCTTGATAATTATTTTGTCAATATTATTGTTTGACAAATTTTTAAATTTTGATCTATGTACAAGACTATGATTTAGCTGAACTTGAATATTATTGTAATATTCTTTTAAAAGAGTAGAAGTACGTTCTTTATTTGAAGCTTTATGAGGATTTCCAAGAACAATGTTTAAACCATTTGGATGAAGTGTGTTAAATTTTTTAATATATTTAACTTCAAAATCATCTAGTTCATTGGGAAAGCAATATCTAATTAGTTTAACTGAGAAATTTTCAGGACCATATTTTTTTATTATTCGATCTACATTGTAAGTAGGGTTTGTTCTGGCAGCTGCTAAATGTTCTTTAAATCTACCAATGTAGTCGAAATATTTAAATTTGTTTTCAAAGTACTTGATACGAAACATTTTTGTTTGTCCAATATATCTATGTTCTGGATTTGGACCAATTATTAAATATATAACACCAACATTTAAATCTAATTTCTTAAAATCCATGTTATAAGGTTATACACTTATTTGTTTAAGTCATGTGATGCATTTATTTTTTTTTTAATTTGATAGTTTAATAACTAGGTAGTTATATACTAGAGTTATTTTTATATCTAGGTCAAGTTTACACTGTTTTCCTTACTAGGTTACTTGACAACCTAATAAGCAGCTACCTGTTGCTGACCTCTTTGGGGAGTTAATCAGCGTTATATGGTTTGGTCACATTGACATTCAATCTAAAAGTTGAAAGTTTGTCATTTGGAATAATTTTAATATAGTGACACATCATAGAAGGTCTATGAAGAGAAGGTTGACGATTGAATAGGACTGGATCTCTATTCAACAAATGTCTCTCAACAATATCCCCATAGTGAAGTTTAATATCTTTCTTTCTATATTTCAAATCAATTGGATATCTTTTACCATTTGATAGACTTTTAGCTGGCCAAACATAGTTTGCTCCTGGCCATTTGTCTCTTCCATTTCTTACAAATTTGGTTAACTTCTCAATATTAAATGGTGTGACTCTTTCAGGAATTGTCAAACTCATAGCAATTTTAATAGGAACACCAAGTTCATCCAAACCAATATTAGGATCTGATGAAATGACAGAACGGGCACAAAAATTAGTTCTTTTACCTTCTAAATTACTTCTCAAACGCCCTTGTTTACCTTGTAATCTTTCTGAAATAGATTTAATTGGTCTTCCTCCAGACTTTTGTTCTGACTTTGGTAGACTAACTGAATCATTATTAAAGTATACTGCAATATGATACTGAAGTAGTTGTAAATGATCCATAACAAACTTTGTTTCTTCACCCGAACCTTGTCTATCCATCTCTTTTCTTATTCTTATACATTGTTTAATAATATCTGCAACCTTTTTTGTTAAGTCATCTTCTGCTGATCCTGAAGACAAATAATCTGCTTTGACTGAAGGTCTGATAGGAATAGGTGGAACAATAAAGTTTTTTATTATAAAATTTTCAGGTCTCATAGAAGCTGGGTCAAAACCAAGAAGTCTACAGTCAGAATCTGAAATATTTCTTAAAATATCATAGGCTTGTGATGCATAAATTGTGTCTTTCTGTTTTCTTTTAACAAAATCACCGTCTGTGCCTTGTGCTGCAGTACTTTCACCTGCTCCATCACCTTCTCCATCCGCCCCACCAATCGCATACTCAGCAATTAGCTTGATTGAACCAGATTCTTTAGTTTCCTTTTTAATTTTAGGAACAGGAGCATTACAATTAGGACATGCTGTTGTATTTGAAACAAACTTTTTAATTTCTGCATTTCTTAACTTATTAAATTTATTTTTTAAAATTAGTTCTATTTCTTTTGATTCAGGAGGAATTAGCAGTTTGGAACATTTTAGACATACACATGATAGCACAGACTTACAATGATCAATAAGACCAAAGTTAAACACAGGCATTGGAAGTTCAGTATGTCCAATATGTCCAGGACATTCAGAAGAACTTTCAGCACATGTATCACATGGTCTGTTTAAATCAGTTGTACCTAATCTACCATCAACAATACCATTTTTAACTGGCTCATTATTATCATATGAATCAGGAATATTAATACCAAATGGCTCTTTACTCGCCACAGAGTATTTTTTAATCTCGGGATTTCCAAAAACTGTAAATTCAATCCTATCTATTGGTATTATGAGTTGTGTGTTGACATTTAGGTCATATGACATGTTTATATTAATATGTAATATAATTTTAAATAGAATATGTATTTTTCAATTATTTTTATAAATAATTAAATGTTAAATTATTTATAAATATGGATAAATATCATCGACTAGGATATCATTGAACTCTTCTTTTGACCATCTTTTAAAATCTTTGTTATTTTTTAAAATCTTTAAATCATTTAGCTCAACACCATTAAATTTTAACATATCAATAACTTTTGTCCCTGTCGCATATTTTTTATATAGGACTTTGTCTGCTATTGAAACTTCTAACCCATTAATTAATATTGTATATTTAACTAGCAAAGATCTTGGAGGATTCATTTTTTCAGATGTCTCTTTAATCTTATTATGATGATGAATTAAATATGGAATATTTGTGTCTAAAATAAAAATTTTGTCAAATGTTTTGAGATGAACTTGATACTTTTTTTTTGTTAAATCATGTGATATTATTTTTGCAAATAAGTACCTAACAGAAAAAGATATACTAACATCTTCTATTCCATTTGGACCATCGACTTTAATAGAACTAAATGGTATAAATGAATACATAAATACTATAATATTAATAGCTAAATAATATATTTGGGATTTAACTAAATTGACCAATTTCATAAAAAAATTGATATTTTAAATTATAAATATATAAAGAAATATTGTTTTAAATAACTAATAATGGAAAATACTGAAATTGCTGAAAATTGTGTTGACCAAACCTCCGAACCTGTTGATTTAGGTGAAAAATATGCATTTAATAACGCATGGGATATCTGGTATCATCATAGTTTAAATGATTGGAGTGTTGGTGGTTATAGAAATATTGATATGACAATTTCTAATATTAAAAGTTTTTGGGATTTTCACAATAATATAAATTGTCTAGGTGGTATTAATAATTTACATTTTTTCATGATGAGAAAAGGTATCACTCCAATTTATGAAGATACAAAGAATAGAAATGGTGGATGTTGGTCTATTCTGGTTCCTTTGTCAGAGGCATATGATGTTTGGGAAAGAATTGCAGTTGGTTTGTGTGGCGAAACACTTATAAAAGATAACTCATTAATAACTGGGTTATCAATTAATCAAAAATCAAATGTAGCTGTAATTAAAATTTGGAATAATGATAGAACAAGAAATGATCCATCTGTCCTTCCTTCTTTTCTCAAGAAGTATGGAAATATTATTTACCAGAAACACAAGTTAGATTTTTAAATATAGTTCTGTTCATTTAAACTTTTAAGAATTAAATAAACAGAAATAGATATTAACCCATGTAAAACAAAGGATGAACTTGCAGTTGTAGCAAGTAATGTGCTTTCAAGTAATCCAATATATAGAATAACACTTGCAACTGTTGATTTGGGAATACGTGCAATTAAATAAATAGAATATAGCTTAATTCCAAGTTCTAAATTTATAACTGATGTTTCCCAATTAAATCCTTTAATTGGCTTGAATGAAGATTCAAAATGTGGAACTGGATATGTTGGTACTAGATTTTGTAAAAATGTTCTAGAGAACAGACATCCTAAATATGTGAATAAATATATTTTAAATAGTTCAATAGTATACATATGAATTTTATACTATTGGAATAGAAAAAATTATTTTAAATTATTATTTTTTAATCATCATCTTCTTCATCAGATTCACTATCATCTTCAAGAGCATTATCTGTATTACATGTTGACAGAACAAGCAATACATGACCTAAATTTGCAACTTGATACTTAATAATTAATGGAAAGTTATTTTTTAAAAATAACTCAATACACCCACACAATGTTTGGCATTTAGAAAATAATGACAAATTCTTTAAATCATATGTTCCTTTAACAATTATTTCTTCATTCTCTTCCATATTTTTAATAATTTGTACACCTTCGGTTGCACTAGTTAGAGTAATTTCACCATCTGCAAAATCACCCTTTGCAGAAAATACAATTGTGTCTTGGATTTCTTTTGTATTAATAAACTTAATATTAATTTTATCGGATAAATTTGATTGATCCCTTATAATCTTATGGAAATCATCTGAAAGAATTATTGTTTTGAATGGAAATTGAGTTGTTGGTAAATGTATTCCCTCATCTGGTAGCTCGAGTAACTTCAAATTATATCTTGATCTTATATTAGTATCGCCATTTTCAAATACAAATGTAAGCTCATTTTTATCATGTTCATTTAACATCAAAGTAGTTACGTCATTATTTCTACCCATTTTCATAATAGTATTAAAAGATTTCATATTAACACCAATTTGAATCTCATTAGCACCATTGGGTGGATTAATATAAAATTTATCAAATGATGATGCTGGAATTTTTACCTTAATAAGGACTGCTGATCTTGGATTATATGCAACAATTGACATTCCCCCCGAGTCTGGAACTCCGGGGGTTGGTTTTATCCATTTAATATTTATATCTTTTAAAGCTTCTTTTAATGCCTCCACTATTAATTTAAAAGCATTAGTCTGACAAGTCGCAGCTTCTAAAATAATACCATCTGAAGGTACACTAAAATTTGTTTCATTTATTTTTTGAATATTATTATCTGGTGCTTCTTGTTTAGTTCTCATTCGTTTATATTTAATATATAAATATTTAACTTTAAATATTTAAATATCAATTTTTTCTTCACGAATAAAAATATCTCTAAATATTATATATTATGAAATCATACATATTAGTAAATCCACATATTGAAGGTTCTCTTGAAACTAAGTTTAAAACTAAAAATGCTGATGAAGCCGCTAGTTTAGCTTATGAAACTATATCAAAATATTTTTCAAATAACTTGCCAAAATTTTCCTTTACTTTACAAAAAGCTGGATCTGATAAATTTTATCACTTTGATGTCAGTGAGAAAATTAATAAAAATGATAAAGTTAAATTTGAAATTAAACCTAATGAAACTATTAATGCTGTTGAAGGATTAAAGAAATTTATTGAAACTAATGAAGAAAATCTTGCTGGTGGAAAACATAAATCTAAAAAATATAGATTTGATGATGATTCATCTGACTCTTCAAGTTCTTCTGAATCTGATGATGACTATTACTATTATTACAAACCTGTTAATAGATCTCTACCTATCACTTATTGGTCATATTATCCTTATGTTTATTCTTTAAAAAAATTCTATGTACCAACATTTGTTCCAACAGTTTCACCTTATGTCTACATTAGCCTATCAAATGAGTAACTTCAGTATAAATAGAATTTAAATAATCAAGCTCTATGCCCTTTTCAGTATTTTCATATGCCCATTGGACAAATTTTTGTGGCAGATTATAAGAATTTGCATCCAGAATTTCCCCTGGTGCTTCCCAATAAATATATTCTTTTATTACATTTTCATACATGTCAAACATTTCATTTTCAAAATTCACTGTTTTAATTGACAAACTATATGCATCCATCAAATCAATTAAATGATATTTAATATTATTTAATTTATCTGGAGTGTCTGCGTTCTCATATAGTCTTGATACTTCTGCAGGTATGTTTTTAATTTGAATTTCTTGTTCTCCATCGTCATCTGAAGTGTAATAATCTGAATCCATTGCTTATTGCTACTTAAATATATTTATTATATGTTTAAATAGTTTTATTTTGAAGAATTTGAATAAATAAAGTGATAAAAACTATTTTTATTTGAAGGATTTATTAAAAGGTTTTCACCATCATAAATTTCATATTTGGCACAATACTCCACTAATTTACAAAAAATATTGTTTGCATCATTTCTTCTTGTCTTATCATTTATTTTAACTTTAGATGTTTCTTGAGAATAAAAACGTTTTAGCTCAGCTTCTGTATAATAATACTTGGGTTCTAAAAACGTTTTATGTGGGTCTGATGGATAAACAACAACATTCTCATCTAACCATCTATTTATCTCTTTCATAACCATTTTTTTGGAACTCATTTGTTTATTAATTATACTTAATTTTCTTTTAAATATCTTTTTGTGATTTTCCACGTTTTGTTGTCTTCTTTGTTGATTTTTTACCATTGTCTTTTTTTAAACTCACAGTCTCTTTTAAAGGAGCATCTTCTATTATCTCTTGGGTAAATTTATATGCTTGACCAGCATCTCCTAAAACTCGAGTTAAAACCTTAAGAATATTTTCTTCAGATGGTTTTGATCTTGTTTCTTTAACTTCTTTGCGTAGGACTACATTAGAATCAGATGCTTTAATTATTTCCTTTTTAGTCTTATCCATAAATCCTAAAATATAATTTTCGTACTGTTTTTTTTCCATTTTTATATCTTTCATTTCATCTGATAATTTTTTTGCTGACTCATCTAACTCTAACCAATTTTTTAACAATTCCCTCAACTCATCTATCTCATCTGCAGATAAAACAACTTCAGGTTCATCTTGGGCTTGTATTTGAACCTGGTCTTGTCCTTTATCTTTTGCAAAGTCATCAAAGTTACTACCATTAAGAAACTTTTCTGGTTTGGATACACTAGTTTCAGACTCAGAACTTGACTCGGATTCTGTTTCAGGTTGTGGTTCAGATTTTGATTTAGATTTAACTTGCTTAGTTGTTTTTGTTTTAGGTACTACTTTTTGTTCTGATTCAGAAGAAGAATCTGAGTTATCATTATTATCATCATATTCAAACATAGCTATAATATAAATTAATATCAAATTTATATTAAATTAAACTTATTAAATACACAAACCTCTTAAATTATTATCAGGTTCATAAGAAGAGTTATTCCAAGGACTAACAGGGAATTTAGGATTAGGAATATTACCTCTAATATCATAAGATGGATTCTTTCTTGTTGATCCAACAGTATCAACACCAGTCTTAAAAATAGCATCAGCTAATAAATTAGCATCATCAATTCTAGTTCCAACAGAAGGAGTCTCAAACCAGTTTTCAGATTTCTTAGGAAGTAAGTCATCAGAAATTAAAGGAGCCTTTTGAGGAGGAGCTTGGGAAATAAATTTTGCTAAGGCAGGATCTGCAGAATTAATGCCTAAATTGTAACCTTGTCCATAATCAGCAGCATATCCAACATTAGTTGTGCTTGATGCAAATCCAGCAGGACTTGGTGAACCTTTAAGATTTGAGTTATAAAGATCAGCAAGTTGAGAGGCAACAGGTGCAGGAGCAGGTACAGCCACAGGTTTTCCACTTGTTACTGCGGTTTGAACAGCTTGAACAGCAGGAGTTGGTGCTTGGTCAAAACCTTCATAACCACCTATTTCTTCACTTTCGGTGAAATCGTCATTATAACTTTTGGGAGATCTATAGTGTTTTTTTACAGATTTGGTTGTATTTAAGTTCATAATTAAAAAAACAACAATTCCAATTGCAATGAGTAGAATTAAGTTATTATCGATCATTTAATATATAGTTTATTTAGATAAAAAATATAGGAAAGAAAAATTTAAAATATTTATAAAAAAAATATGTGATATAAATTATATATTGGATGTCTAATAATATTATCCTTTTCTATAAAAAAAATAGAGATGTTTTTGATCAAATGCTTTCTGAAAACCTTGTTAACCCAAAGCTACTTCTTCAACAAAACGATCAAGGTGAAACTGTGCTACATCATTTGATTAATTCTCATGATAATAAATGTGCACAAAATGTTCTTAATTTTGTAAAGAAAAATTTTTCAACAACTGAAAAACAAAAATTTATTGATGCTCAAAATAAAGATGGCGACACTGCTTTTCATTTAGCAATTAGAAATAATGATTTTGAAACTGCTACATTACTTGATATTTTTGGGGCAAATAAAAGAATTCCAAATTCTCGTAATGAAATTATTGAAAATACTGATTCGTCCGAGTTCACTGATTCTCAAGCACAAATTAAATGTGGAGATAATAAAAAAATGAACCAATTAATTGGTCAAATTATCAAACCATCAAAATCATATAACTCTGAAGCACAAAGTGATTCTAATCTTCCAGATACTCTTGATTCTGAAAAATCCATAACTAAAAATAAATTTGTTGACTCTGATTTACCAGATAACTTAGATGACATTGTCTTAACTGAAAAACCTAAACCTAAAAAAGGTTTTATTGAAAATTTCTTTTCAAATATTTTTGGAACAAATTCACCAAAACAATCTGGTGGTAATATTGACCAAGAGCTGTCTGTACAAAGTTCTTCAACACAATCAACTTCTGAATTTCTCAAATATATTAGTGAAAAAATTAACCAAACTGGCGGACAAAAAGATGATGAGTTTGACTCGTCATCCGTGTCATCTTTTGATTCAACTTCCTCATCTGAACATTTTAAATACACTATGCAGTTAGGTGGAAGATCTAAGAAATCTAAGAAATCTAAGAAATCTAAGAAATCTAAGAAATCTAAAATGTCAAGAACAGCATCTCAGTCTGAAGACATTCATGCAGAAGTTATTAAAATGATTCAAGATTTGGGTTATTCTTTGGATGAAGCAAAAACAATTAAAGCAGCATTATATAGTTATACTAAACAACAACACCCAGAACTTTCTAATTATGAACGTGCTGTTAAAATGAGATCATACACCACTCAACAACATATTGCTAATTTAGATATTGAATCAGTCAAACAAGCACTTGCTGCACATTATGCAAATAAACCATCTAAACCAAAGAAGGAGGAATATTAATTGTGTTAAGTAACCATAGTAATCCAAAAGTTTTATTTTTTTCATTAAACCAGACAGAATCTAAAATAATTGAAATATTTAATTTAGATTTATAATTAATTTCAAATAAGCTAGTTGGTGACTCAACTGTAAATTTACCCTTTAATTGTGGAACACGTGTTTTAAGCAAAGGGTTAAATCCAGCTCTTTGTTTAATATTTGTTACCCATGACCATGATTTATATTTTGGATTTGATGATAATACCAAATCTTTAAATTCATCTTCAAGTTGTGATAAAATTTTAAGAGTTGGTTGATCTATTTCCCAATTTACATAAAATACATGATAAAATTCTTCTAAACCAAAAGGTGAAATTATGTCTTGAAACTCCAGTTTTAAATTTGTTCTTTGTCTATTAACTAATTGATAAATTTTATAATTTGAATCTGATATTTTTACTATATCAATATTATCCAAGTTCATATAATATTGTTATTAAATATTGTTTAAATATCTTAATAAATCTTCTCTTGTTCTGTCACCGCGATATCTTTGCATCTGACCATTTGAAAAGATTAATATTGTGGGAAATCCTTTGATTGAATTTATTATCTCATCTGGTAGCTCCTGTTCTTCACACATTGTAAAATTTACATTTGGTAGAGGAGAATTAGAAACTAAATCAATATACCATTCTTTAACTTCGGGACAATGACCACACCAGTTAGCATAACATAAAAGTACTGAAATATTTGACAAACTTGTTTCATTAGGTTCAACATCTTCGTATTTTTCTACCTGAGATAATTTAGATAGTTTAGATGGTTTGGAATATTTAACTGTGTTAAGATTAACTTGTTGTCTGTTTTTATAAAAATAAAAACCAACAATACAGACAACTAATAATATAGCTCCAATTATTAAATATTGATTCATATATAATAAGCTAATAAATAATTTTTTTTTCTCTGAGTTTAAATTAAATTATGTGGGAAACTTTAAAAAAACAATTAATTGAAAAATTTATAAATGAAGTTAAATCAAAACACACATGGGAAACTATTAAACAATATATTAATGATGATACAATTGATAAATTTTTAATCACACCCATTTTAAGCAAAATAAATAATCATCTTAATAAATATTTAATGTTATTTATTGCTGTTAATGTTTTAATAATGATTTTAATTTTAACAAATATATTTATTACTGTTTACTATAAAAAATAATTTTACTTTATATTATAATGGAAATTTTATACAGTAATTTATTTATACTTGGAGTATTATTAATTATATTTTTTAATAAAAAAGATCTAATATGTAATCCAACACTTTTAAATAAATTTTTTATACTTTTATCACTAATTTTAATTAATGTACTAGCTAATGTGTATAGATATTTTAAAAAATCAAAAACACTAAAAGCATATCAAATTGTTAAAACTTCTATATTTAATGGTTTTGTTGGAACTTTTGGATATATTTTATTTTCAGATTTGTGTGGTATTGAAAAATTATCAATATCTAAAAATACTAATGTTCAAGCAATATTTTTCAGTTTATTTATAAGTAGTTTAATTGCTATATTTAATGAAAAATTAGAATAAAATATTTTTCTTATATTTATTTATAGTAATGGAAAAATCTTTAATCACATATATTGGATTAATATTAGTCCTATCTGTTGTATGGAATTTTTTGCCTAAAGAAAAGATGCCTATCAAAGATGTATATCTTTTTATAGGTTTTGGGCTTATTATTTTTTTTATTTATAACAACTATATTCGTCCTGTTTATTTTGTTTCAAAACACAAAACAAGAAAAGAACATTTTAGTCAAAAATCTAAGTCAAAACCAAAATATGAAAAAGAACATTTTAATGTAGTACCTGGTGCTGGAGTTGGTGTTCCTGGTGCTGGAGTTGGTGTTCCTGGTGCTGGAGTTGGTGTTCCTGGTGCTGGTGTTGGTGTTCCTGGTGCTGGTGTTGGTGTTCCTGGTGCTGGTGTTGGTGTTCCTGGTGCTGGTGTTGGTGTTCCTGG
>JACCDH010776486.1_pt1 | contig 37632 bp, 54 predicted proteins | sample 7442481 | NCBI WGS metagenome assembly JACCDH01 (sample SAMN15323433, study PRJNA562643) | freshwater metagenome | isolation source: river surface water | place: USA:Blue River Watershed | collected 2017-08-15 | reverse complement strand
TGTCGGACGGTGAATGGCTGGCTAAGGAATGCGGCTTTGATCCTAGGCAGGGGTATTACAGCGCCGAAGCAATCCGCAATGCTATCCCGATTGCCGCCCGCGCCGCACTGGGAGACACGCAATGACACCCGCCCTGCGCCACTGGCTCTGGACCCAGTTCGGCTGGGATATTTACGATTGGGAACCTGAGGAGATTAGGTTTTGACTGAACAAGAACTTATTCCGTACCTGGGCAAACGTATCCTGGCGGATGCAGATAAGCTCCGGCTCTTCATGCCGGATTGCTTCGCCAGGTTCCCACTCGAATGGAATGGAGCGCAATATGAAATCCGCATCATACAAAAGAGGGAAGAGGAAGATGACTGAGATATTCATAGCAGCCGCAGTAGGCGCTGGGATGACCGCGTTCTTCTACGCCATCCATCTTGTGCGCGAAGCGATCATTCGCGGCGTTGACGACCTAGACGATATTGACTGGATGCAATGACACACAAATCGACCTTTGACCTGGATGCGGTTCAGAAGACTATTCGCGACCGCATCGGAGAAGCTATCGGCTCAAGCGGCCTGCCTTCGCACAAGGCCGCGGGGATGTCCGGCTATTCGCCAGCACATCTTCGCCGCCTGCGCAATGGTGAGGGCAAGAACCCGACCATCGCCGGGGTATGGTCTCTAGCCGAAGCCATGAATGTGAACCCATACTGGCTGCTAGGTTCGCCTTACGTGACAAAATACATGGGTATCGAAGACCCGCAAGAAAGGAAGAGCGTGCTTACCTCTGAAGTTATCGACGAAGCGAGTAGATTGTTTCATGTACATCCGCGGGACATCACTGGCCCATACCGTTACCAGTTCTTGATGCCCGTTCGCTTCGCCCTTTATCACTCGTTTCGCAAACGGGGGTTGTCATACCCGCATATCGGTCGCATCATGAACCGCGATCACAGCAGTGTGATCTACGGAGCACAGCAAGCAGTATACCGGATGGAACGCGACGCGGAGTACGCGGAGAAAGTTAAGCGGCTGATTGAGCTACGGCCGGAGAGCAAGGAGTTAGAACATGGCTGAGATCGCACACGCCTCATTCGGCGCGTCAAACGCCAAGCGGCGCATGGCTTGCCCTGGTAGCCTCAACGCTGAATCAAAGTTCCCTGATACGTCAAGCCCGTTTGCAGAACTAGGCACAGCCGCGCACGAACTGGGCGAGTATTGTTTAGGGAACGGAATCACCGACGTGTTTACGATGCTTGGCCGGACGTTTAATGATCATGTCGTAGACGATAATATGGCCTCGGCCGTTCAAATCTATGTAGATTACGTAAACAGCATACTCGAGGAAGAAGCGCCAGCGTTACTAAAGCTGGAACAACGCTTTAGTCTTGAGGCGCTAGACCCCCCGATGCCAATGTTTGGCACCAGCGACTGCACGATTTACGGTAAGAGAACCGGCAATCTCTGGGTTATCGACTACAAGCATGGTCAGGGCGTAGCCGTAGATGCGGTAGATAATCCGCAGCCAAAATATTATGGAGTCGGCGCCGTGCTAAAAATCGGTGACCGCGCTCCGGTCAATGCTATTCATACCGCTATTGTCCAGCCCCGCGCTCCACACAAGCTGGGACCAATCCGGACTCATAGCTACACTAAGGATGAAATCCTAGACTTCGGCACCGACCTGATTGACGCAGCGCGCGCGGCCCTGAAGTCCGATGCGCCGCTGATTGCCGGCGACCACTGTAAGTTCTGTAAAGCAGCGGGTACTTGCTCGGCGCTGCGGAACAACGCGCTGGCTGTAGCGCAGGATGAATTCGGCGTGGTGCGTAGCATCGAAGACCTGACGCCGGATGAAGTTGCAAATTACATGGACAAGATTCCACTTCTCGAAGAGTGGATCAAGTCTATCCGCCGCCATGCGCACACGATGCTTGAGACTGGGCAGACGCTGCCTGGATTTAAGCTGGTTGAGAAGCGGCCTACTCGTCGTTGGAAGAACGAAGAGGAACTGCTGGCGTGGGCTGCGACCGAAGGTCTCGAAGACGATGACATCTACGATAAGAAGTTGAAGTCGCCTTCGCAGATCGAGAAGGTAGTTGGGAAAAAGAATGTCCCGGCTACGCTCGTAATGGCGGTATCAACTGGGGTCTCGATGGTCCCCGATACCGACAACCGACCGCCAGCCGCGCTCCTTGCGGCTGACGAATTTGACGTGACTGAGTAAAACAAGGAAACTACGATGACGACACAGACTTTTGGAGAGAAAGCTGTTGGTTTGAGCTTCAATCCAAGCGGCGATAGCTTGGTCGATGACGTAAAAAAGCAGTACGCTAAGATCATCGACGTTCTTGCGCTGTTGCGTTGTAGCGACGGCCTTAGCGATGAAACTCGCCGCCTCTGCTCTATCGCAATTACGGAAGCGCAAGGCGCACAGATGTGGGCCGCCAAGGCTATCACTTGGCGGGACTAATTAGTTGGCTTATTTTGGACGGGATATACAAAAATATGGGTGGTCGGTTCGGATTACCAAACGCCGGTTACGACCCGGTTAGACCACCCACATTCTTGGAAACCAACCAGAGTCGGCAAGCGCACAATACGAACTAAACGAAAAACGTCAACTCCGATATTTAGCAAATAAGGAAACTCCGATGACCAAGGTAATTACCCCTGAAGCCGTTATCAGCTATCCGCACATCTTCGAGCCGCAGACACCGCCGGGAGCGACTGAGCCGGTGTACTCCTGCTCTCTGGTGTTTCCCGATGGAACCGACATCACTGAGCTTAAGGCTGCAGCCCTCGCCGTTGGCAAAGAGAAGTGGGGCGACAAGTTCAAAGCCCTGCTCCAGTCCGGAAAGATTCGTATGCCGTTCCGCGAAGACGGTGTTGAGAAGGGCTATCCTGAAGGCTCGACGTTCATGAACGTGAAGTCGAAGCAGGCCCCGCAGGTCGTGTCGAAGTTTGCTGGCGCCGACGGCAAGCCGGCTCCGATCACCGATCCGAAGGAAATCTATCCTGGTGCCAAGGTTCGCGCTTCGTTGCGCGCCTACGCTTACAGCGTGAATGGCAACAACGGCGTGGCTTTCAGCCTCGGAAACATCCAGAAGACGGATGACGGCCCACGTATGGACGGTCGTCTTTCGGCTGCGGATGAATTCTCTGCCGAAGCCCGTCCGTCCGCAGACATTTCGGACCTTGACGATCTGATCTAAGTCTGATTCTATATGCGCGTAGGTTGGGCTACGCACAGAAAAGCCGGGGGTTCGGAAGTCGCCCCCGGCTCTTTTTTTATAGAGGCGGCACACTTGTCGGAGAGAACGGCCAGCGCCGTTGTCAGTCGATCCGGCAGGCCGTCTCTATCTAGTCCAGCACTTCGGAAATCATCTGCGCTTTCTTGGCCAGTGCGCGTGCAACGATTTCGTCGCAGGAATTTGCTAGGCCAAATGATCGCACGATAACTGGCTTAGACTGGCCAATGCGGTGACAACGCTTTGACGCCTGAGCGTTCGTTGCCGGCACCCAGTCCATCTCCACAAAGACAACTTGGTTTGCAGCCGTAAGCGTGATCGCGGTCGAGCAGGCTGTAATCTGGCCGATGAAGACGCGGCTAGTCTTGTCGTTCTGGAACTTGTCAATCTCGGCTTGACGTTCGTTGGCGCCCATGCCGCCTACAACGTAGGCCGGGTTGAACTCGGCAAGCTCTTCGCGCAAAGCTTCGAGCGCGGCGCGGTGATAGGCGAACACCACGACTTTATCGTAGGCGTGATCCTTCAACTCGGCCGCTAGCTGCGCGGCTACCGGCTTCGCCTTGGCCAATGCGGTGAGCCGGCGCAGCGAGGCCATGCTCGACACAATAGAATCAAGTTTGCCGGACACGTCGTCTTGCGTGACGGCGCTTTGCAAGATAAGCTCTACGGCTTGGCGCTCTTCCGGGCTTTCGATATGCGCCATGTCGTCCCAGCCGTTTACCTCGACAACCGTGTCCTGCCACCACAGCGGGGGCAATTCCGTTAGAACTTTGTCGGCTTTGCGGCGAAGCATGATCGACTGAAGGATGGACTTGAACTCGCCCATTCGTTCAGCTTTATTGCCCAGAACCTTAAGACCGAACTGTCCGTTCCAAGTCTTGCAGAAGTATAAAGTATAATCGACAAAGTTTAGCGGGTACGCCCATAACGCTTTAAGATGAGTCCAGAAGTCAGAGACATCATTAGGAATGGGAGTGCCGCTAAGAAGCCAAACACGGTCGCTGAAACGAACAAGACCGTCGCCGCGACAGTACTGACCATATAAATACTTTGTGCGCTTAGCTTGACGATTTTTAAGATAGTGCGCTTCGTCGAGGACGAGAACATCTGGCTCCAGTTTGGCGATCTCATTGCGCGCTTCCTTCGATTGCGTTAGTTTGTCGTAACTGTAGATTACTACTTCGCGCTCAATCTTACCCCAGCGTTCGAACTCGCGGCGCCAGTTAATCTTGGCGATGGCCGGACAGACTACGGCGACTTTCTTTAAGCCAAGCCGGTCACACGCGGCGATGACCTGGATCGTCTTGCCTAGCCCCTGCTCATCCGCGAGAAACGCCGCGGGATTTTCTGCGAGAAACTTTGCCCCCGTCTTCTGATACTCGAATAGGTGATCCATTCTCCAGCCTCTCTGCGGCGTAGCAAGCAATCAGCGCAGCATCCGCCCGTCCGTCGTCCTTCTTCCGTGCGAAGAGGTGCGCCTGGTCAGGGAAAAGTTCTTGCGCTCTTGCTCGGCTTCCGTCCTTTCCGCCAAACAATCGCATAGCCTTAGTCCACGTTTGCGGCGGGATCAAGGTGAAAGGAATGTCAAGCGCGGCCAGCACGCCCTCAAGCACGCCGGCCGCACGGCCAAAGCTGAAAGTAGAAGCAACGCCCTGCCCCGGCATCGAGTGGACTTTCTCGACGGCTGCGGTGCATTCACCGGCATACGGCCGGAGTGCATTAGAAAGGGCCATGGCGTCAACCTGATTGACGGTCCGCGGCCCTCGCTTAACCTTAGTGGTGGGCATATCGATTACGACAATCGAACGGTCGTCCGTGTCGAGAATAACTAAAGCGCCAGAGGCACCGGGGTCAACGCCCATGATTTTCATGGGGCTGACAGTAGACGCTTAGAACTTAGTGCGCAAGTGACTACGTGGCCCCAGCTTTTTACGGTGCCGAAGTGCCGCTGGCTTACTACGCCGTTTGGCTTTTGGCAGCGGCTTCCATGCACCCTTTACTACAGTCTTGGCCATTACTTTTTCTCGTATACCTTGTAGTCACCAGCGTCAGTAAACTTGGCGCCCTTGGGCAGCGCGTCGTATTGTTCCTGCGTGCGGATCATCGGCGCTTCACGAAGCTGGCGTAGGAACTGCTCCGCAGTCTGGCCAGTGCGCTGTTCGAACGCACGGTTGATGAGAACCTTCTCAGTGCGGTTGCGGCGCTTGAGGCTTTTAATCAGCGCAAGCTCGGGGTTCTCTGTCTCGAACTTCTGCATCGCTACGGCACGGGCGCGAGTGTAGACATCGCGGATAGCCTGCACCTTACGCACATCGTCAAGCTGCTTGTACTGTTCTGATTGAATCAGCGGCAGTACGCCTCGCTCTGCAACGATACCTAGATCGCGGTTAATCAAGCGGTCCATCTCTGGATCGCCGGTCTTAGGGCCAAGCTCATACGGCGTCAGACCCAGGCGGTCGATCTCGCTTTCGAGGAAATTCTTTTCCTGCTTGATCGTGACACCGAGAAGCTGACGCAGCCATGGTTCTTCTGTCGTTGAGGGGCCCTCGCGGGTCGGTAGCTCGGCTTCGGGAACTCCGATGGCACGCTGCGCACCGGGAATAGAGCGAACCAGCGTGCCCACGGCGCTGTCTTTCGCGTCACGGTACACCGCTTCTTCCGGATTATACTGCGCGTAGAAGTCCTTGAACTGCTGGAACGGAACGAGGAAGCCAGCGCCAAGGTTGGCCAGCCACTGCGTAATAATCGTCTTGGCTTTCTCGGTGTTCGTGCCGGCGCTGCCAAGGTCTTTGATAAATTCATCCGCGACATACAGGCCGGTGCCCGCACGGAACTGCGCGCCGGTCAGACCCTGAAGAATGTCCTTGGTTTCAAAGGCCAAGTCAATTGAGCCGTCCAGCGACCGCTTGATGACATCGGCAACTAGCAAATACGGCGCAGCCGGGAAGAACGGGCGAAGGTCAAACGTCTTACCGCTGTCAGTCTTGGCCTCGTACCACTTCTCGCCAGCGTTCTCGCTGTTGCGGAACTCGTAAGCGGCGTAGAGAAGTGTCGAGCCGACCATCGCCTTAGACAGCGCGGAAACGTCGCCCTTGGCAATCTGCTCGCGGCCCTTCTTTGTTACCAATTTATAGGCGACGTTCGCAAACCCAGCGGGGCTGTGATCGAACTGGAACTTCATGGCGTTCACCATGAAGCGCGGGAACGGCATGACTGTCGCCAGCGGGAGACCGCCCTTCTCGACAGTCCGCACAAACAGATCGGCAAAGCTATCCGGCTTTGGCCGTGCCGAATACGTGTAGTCGAGCGTGTCGTTGAGCGCCTTCTGGTATGCCTCTTCGGGAAGTTCGCCCAAGCGTTCGGCGTCAACCAGTTCGTCGAAGTTGTAGCCAAGGCGCGTTGCTTCGCGGCGCAAGAACACTGGGAACATCGCCTTGCGAGTGGCGGTTTCCGACACGCGGTTAAACAGGTTGATCGCGTCCACCGCCTTCTCGGCCTTGGAGAACGCGTCCTTCTTCGTCACCCGCGCCACGTCTGCGGCGTAGGTCGCCATCAGTTCCTGATTTACACCAGGCTGGATGTTGCGGATTTGCTCGTAAAACTTTTTGTTCTGCGCCGGATTGAAGCGGTCGGTGATAACCGCGAAAGCATCCATCGGATTGACGCCAACCTTCTCGGCGCGGAATGGATTGGCAACGGTATTGATCGCCGCATCCGTCAAGTTCGTCACGGCATCAATCGGAACGCGGGCCAGCGACGAGATGTTGTTGCGCATGGTCGTCGCCATGTTTGACACAAGCGCACCGCGGTATACGTTCGTGAGCCGCTTCCACAGCGAGAGGTCCGCTGCCTGCTCGACACCGAGCTTAGCGAGTTCACCAGCTTCGGTCGGGACGTAGCGACTAGCGATGCTGAAACGCTGCATGGTCCGAGCGGCATCGCCCAGACCCTGACGCGTGCCAGTGAAAAGCTCCATCACGTCCTGGTCGTCAAGCTCATACTTCTTGACGAGTTCGGCAAACTGCTCTTCCGGAACAGTGCCGGCCTTGACGTGGCGATAGAAGAACTCGGAGAACGGCATATCGGCCGGACGAGTAAGCCCACCGGCATTGAGATAGTCCGACGCAAAGTTCGCCACCTTGTCACTAACGTCGAGCTTAGGCAGTGGCTGTGTCAAGCCCTGCTGCTCCATGCTGCCGAGCGCGGCCTTGCCTTCAGCCGGCGTCATCGTCGGAAGTTCGTTGACAGCTACAGTCGGCTCCGCCTTCGGTGCGCGAACACGCGGCGCGGGGGGCGGCGTAACTTCGGCTGCAACTTCGGCAACGCGCGGCAGTGTCGGAGCTACACGCGTCGGCAGTTCCGGGATCGCGGCAAACGGGTACTTCATCGTCGCAAAGTCAGCGATTCCAAGCGCCTGCTCAGCAAAAGTCTGCGGCGTCTGCTTAACGCTTGTCAGGGCTTCAACCGCTGGAAGCACACCGATGTTTTCAAGAACTTGGCCAGTGCCACGGGCGGCTCCCATCAGGCCAGCCTGCGCGGTAGTGTACGCCGCTGCGCCAATATCGCCTAGCGGTGCGTAGAGGTAGCGACCGAGAACGCCGAGGTTCTCCAGCGCCGTACGGTTTTCCGGGTCCAAACCAAGCGAAGGCTCAGCGGCAAACACATCCGCCGCACCGGCAATAGCAGCGCCGAGCGGAGTCTGCTCGGCCGGGGACGGCGCTTCCGGAAGCGTGGCGGTTGGCTGCTCAGAAAGAACGCCCGGCAAGAACCGAGCGCCGGGACCATACGCCACCATCTGCGCAGTGAGCGTAGGGTCAAGAGTTACACCGCGATCCGCGGCGAACTTAATCAGTTCATCCGCGGTGGCCTTGGCGTCCAGCATACGCTGAAGCTCTTGCGCAAGCGCAAGGCTAGTGTCAGCTTGCGTCGGAGTCGTCGCAATGCTTTGCGGGGCCAGTGCCATTTATAACTCCGTTTTAACGCCCGCCGAACAACGGGCCAGTCGTACCACCAGATAGGATATTGGCAAGCGGATCAATCTTTGCAGGCTGGATGTTCTGCCCGGTAAACGGAACGTAACGCTGGGCGCGCTTATCCCACTGCATCATGGTCGGTCGGCCATTGATGTTGACGACCTTGGGCTCCGGAAGCGTACCGCTGGCACCGCCACCGGACCCGCCCTGCGGACGCGAACGCTGAAACGCGAACTGACGCTCGGCCAGATTGAGACGGGCGGCTTCACCCGGCGACATGGTCTTAGGAACAGTAGCGATAACTTCGCCCGTGTCCTTGTCGATAACCTGGATGGCCCCGCCGATGTCACGCTCATCCGTGTTCCGCGGAATGTCGCGGTCAGTAAGCTGCGAACTGCCATCCTGAAACTCAATGCGCATCTTGCCGGTAGCAGCATCGCGCACATACTTCATGACTTGCTTCGGCCGGAACGCTTCCTGCTGCACCAGCTTGAATGCTTCGGCCGGGTCGGCATTCTCAAGCACACCGCGCTTGTCCTCTGGAAGCGATTGCGAATACTGCTGTATAAACGCTTTTTGCTTCTGCTCCTGTTCGGCCTTGGCCTGAAGCTGAGCAAGCTGCATCTGAGTTGCAGCGCGGTTCTGCGCCATCTGCCGGGCCTGCGCGATAACATCCTGCGGTGATGTCTGCGACCCACGGGCAACTGACTTTAGAAGCGCGCCAAGCGTAGCTAGTTTCTCGCCGCCGGTAAGTCCGGTGCTGAGATCGCCAGCCAGAAGCTTCTGCATATCCTGCACATAAGTGTTACCGCCCGGAACCGGCGCTACATCAGCAATGTTTTTCTTCGATGCGAGACCGAGAGAAGTAAGCAGACCAGCCATTAGGCACCTCTATTAGAAAATACCGAGCGACTTCAAGCCGCCGAGAACACCAGCAACATCGCCGGCCGTGCCGAGGAAACCTTGACCCGGCGTAGTCTGGCTAGTCGTTGAAGACTGCACATTCGGCAAACCCGTGAGGCCCGACTGAAGAATGCGAAGCTGCTCGACCGGATAGCCGCGCTGTGCGAGGAAGTCCTGATAGGCCACGTCGAGGTTCTGCTGAGCAAGACCGCGCTGCGCCTGGCCAGCGGCCTGAAGCATACCGGCCCGAGCCTGTTCCTGCTGAAGCGCCTGTGCGCCATAGCCCGCAAGAGCCGAAGCACCAGCCAACTGCTGACCCGGAAGGGCCTGCGCCATCTGCGCGGCCTGACCGTAGCCCTGGCTGTACAGATTGGCCAGCGTCTCGGCCATGTTGCGTTCCTGTTCGCCCGCAAGCTGGGCTTCGTAAACGCCGCGGCGCTCGTTGCCGAATGCACGCGAAGCCGCAAGCTGCGCCTTGGTAGCAGCGTCACGCTCCGCGCGGGCCTGCGACAGACGAGCCATTGTGGCGTCAATCACATTCTGCTGGTACGGGTTCATGAAACCCTGCACATTCTGCTGGAACTGAGCCGGGCTATACCCGGCAGCTTGCTGTGCCACCTGAGTAGCCTGGGCCAGTTCCGGTGCGCCAACCCGGCCAGTCGCGGCCTGCTGCGCAATGTCGAACGCCTGCTGCTCGGCGGGGCGGAAACCTGCAACGCGGGGACCGCTGTAGGGCTGATACGGCAAAGAGGCGACCTGCTGCGCCGCCGTCATGTTGCGCGTCAGCGCCTCTTTAATAAACGGGTCCAGCGTATTCTGCTGGGTTGTCGTTGCAGTCTGACCGCCTTTAGACATACTTAAAGTTCCTTAATCACCGTAGTGCAGAGGTGTTTCGCGCCACGGCTTTCTAAAACCCTCATCCAACCCTTCCTGCCTGAAACCGAAAGAGATGTACACCCAACTACCTTAGCATAGATTTCAATGGAATCCCACATCTCAAGTAACTCTTCCATCTCACCCCCGGCGAGAAAAATATGGAAGACTTTCTTTTTTGGATAGAGATAGATTTCCGTGATTACCGCGCTGTTCTTGCCCGGCCAGAGTTGAAACTGTCCGGATTCAATCCCGGCCCAGATGTCTTCTATGTCGTGCGTCCCGTTGGAATAAGCCAGCGCGTCTTCTAGCCATTTCGCACACCGATCAAATTCCTTACGGAGTTCCATATTATTGCTGCACCTGCGTAACCGCCAAGACAACCGCCGGAGACGCGGGGGCAAATGCCGTCGCGGCCACCGTGTCGATAGTCACCGCCGTATCGTCTGCGGCGTAGCAAATCTCGACGTAGTCATTCGCGGCCAACGAGAAGAACTCTGAGAGCGAGATCGGCACGTAGCCAGAGTTAATAGCGATAGAGACAAGCCGCGCGCTGTTGGCGATGTCGCTGCCGTTCTTGCGGAACCAGACCCACACTGTCTTGGCCGACGAGCTTGTGCTAGTAATCTGCACTGTCGCGTCGAACTGATAGAGGCCGGACTGCGACACGACGATCCGCGAAGTGGGCGAACCGCGCGAGATACCGTTGGCGACCTCTGTGCTGTCGAACGTCAGCGTGTATGCCGTGTTGATCGCGGCCGGTGAGGCGTCAGTCGTTTTGGCGAACTCGCCGTAATACTTCTGCTGCTCAACCGTCGGGCGCACAAACAGAACGCCGTTCGTGGCGTGAGACACAACACACGCTGCAACCGGCACCACGTTATTCGGCGCTGTCGGCTTGACTTTAGTAAGCGCACCGGCCGTAGTTGGCGAAGCGTAAAGAATGTCGCCAGCATTAAACGCGCTTGTATTCAGGCCGCGCACAAAACCCCAGGTCGTGCAGTAGCCCTTCTGCCCGCTGTCCGGCAGATCGTGCGTCATGATGCCAAGGATGTACAGGCTGGGCTGCGAACCATCGGCCAAGAATGGCGCGACAAGTAGCGCGTCAGAAGTCGCCCCGGCAAAGCCGACGACAGTGCCGTTTGGGATCGTGACCCCAGTGGTGTTGCCGACACGGGCGTAAGTCTCCTGCCCGATCTGCTGCGTAACCCCGTACTCCATGCCGAGGTCAAGCGTCTGGTCTGTGTCGTTCCACGCCAGCCGCGCCGTCTGCATCGTATGCGTGAAGCCGGTGGTGAAGTCGATCTCCGGCGTCACCAGTTTTTCTGGGTACGGAATGACGACATCGGAACCGCGGCCATACCGCTTGTTCACCTCAACTTCCAGCGTGCGGTTACGCTGCGATTCGGTCAACGGGTTGTAGACTGGCGGGGGCGAGGGGAGTTTCATCGCCGGCCACCGCCAATCGCCTCAAGCCGCATCGTTCCGACGCGCCAATCAGTGTTGTCCTGAGCGATGATCTTCATCTTGATCTGGCGCCCGTTGAAGCGAACGCTCGTCGGGTTGGCCATGCTATACGGCCCGTAACTCCAGACCGGCGCATTCGGATAATACTTCGTCGAGAACGAAACCGTGACTTGGCCCTGGGTGCGCTCGTCCGGGATGAGTTCGTTGACGTAGAACACACGGTCGCCGTTGCCGACTTGAACTGGCCCGGATTCCAGATATACTTCTGCCCCGCCGTGGTTGACCCCGACTTCGTGGTCGTAGATGTAGCCATCCGGCGAAACGTACAGCGGGTTGGCGAACGGCCCGCGGTCAGTGCCCGCTGCGCGGTCGAGCGTTCCGATGGTCCAGTAGTTCTGGGCGTAGTCCCACACGACGTAGCGGTTGTTCTCCATCGAACTGGCCGATGGGTAGAACCACCACACTTCGTTGAACTGCGAGTTATTGACGGCGTAGACTTTGCTGATCTGCGCCTGGTTGATGTCGTTGAAAACGTAGTCCGACACTTCGCACGGAACCGACTTCACGTAGCCGTCGTACATATAGAAGCCACGCGTACCCATCCACACAGCGAAGTTGTCCTGCACGGCGATAGCATTGGCGCCAGCAAGGCCGCAAGCACGGCCGGCGTACTCCGAAGTGTAGACAAACGGCTGGCTGGTGTAGGTGATGATGTGCGCGTCCATGTCGGTCAGGATCAGGTTCTGACCACGAACGCGCTTGCCTGTGACAATTTTGCCACTGGTCTGTAGAATGAGACTGCCCGCGTTATTCGTGCTGGAAGGCGTCCAAACCGTGTTGTCTTCGAGATCGGACCACTGGACTTTGCGTGGATTGCCGCCAGCGCCAAGCGCCATCATCGAGCGTTCGTTCGTTACGAGAACGCCAGTGTTATTAGTCGGCGCGTTCGTAACCGCGACAGCCTTTGTCGGCGTAGTAGCGTCAAGCTGCCATTCGTAAATCTTGCCGTCAGCATTCGAGCAAGCGACGAGGTATTCGCCCCAAGTATCCATTGTCCAAGTCGTAGCCGGGCTCGTCGAACCCAAGTCCGGACGCGGCGTGCCGTAATAGCCAGCGCTGTAAAGTCCAACGGAGTAACCACCGCCGACAGTTGCGTCGGCGTTGCCGGGCGTGAAACCAGTCGGCGTAATATCTACGACAACGCTCGACTGTGTAACAGCGTACAGCTTCGTGTGAGTGCCAACGCTGATCCAGCGGTTATTGCTATTGTCGCGCCAGGTCAGCATCCCGCGCGGCTTGCCGCTCATCTGGGTCGTAGTGCGCTGCTGCCACCCGCCAATCGGCCGGATCATGCCTTCAACCCAGCGCACAAAATTCGCATCGTACCACCGGCCCGAGGAATCAAGCTCGGTTCCGTTGCGGTAAATGCCCGGCGGTAGTTTAATCGGAAGAAGGGCCATGTTTGCGTCCGTAGTTAACTGTTCACCGTATATCAGTTTTTAACAGACTTTGCACCCACAGGACAATCGTGTTCGCAAACGCAGACATAGCGGCTATTATGGGCCTCGACCTCCACAATAGTTTCGGCGGTGTCCTTCAGACTATCGTAACTGATCGGCTTTGTGATTTTGCAATAGTCACTGACTACGGCGGGCGCGGTCGAATCTAGAACGCAGCCGCTCAGTCCGAACAGGATCGGGAGTAGCCACAGCTTGCTCGGCTTGTTCCTCACGGCGCTGCACCTCCTGTAGATCGGCCTCGCGCTGCTGCGCCTTTCCGGCCTCAAGCAACTGCCGATCTGCAAAAAGCCTAAAGACGGCTTGAAGCAAACCGAACAGTTGCTTGAGTAACTGGATCACTTCACGCCGTTACGAACGAACGCAGCGAGAAGCGCAGTGAACACCAGGTTGGCGGTCTGCATCAGGTCGGCATCGCCAACGAGATAGGCGCCAACGGCGGTGAGAACGGCGATACCGGCCGTGATATAAGTCTTGTAACCTGCAAGCATCTTACTACTCCTTACGGATATTGCTTCCAAGGAAGCTGCCAATGCGGCCCGTCCTTGAATGTACGCCAATCCCCGCCCCATTCAATCGGAACTTTGAGTTCGGCTGCGGCCTGCTTAACAGCCTTTGCGATCTTATGATAGAGCGGCCAGTCCCAACGGATTTCACCGCCAACAACGGCGGCGAGATCGACAGCGTGGCCGGTGAGATGCCGCGAACGCATAGTCTTTGATGCACCGGATTTGACTAGCTGTTGCTGACGCGCAACAGTGCGCAGACCCTCTAGCACGGTGAAGTCAACGTCGGTGATCTGTATAGCGCGTTCAACGACACGAACGAGATCGGGGTGTACGCCCTTCAGTCGTTCCTTCGACTTGGCGCCTAGGGCGAAAGACATCACCCACCTACCTTCATCTTCAGCGCAGTCCAGATAATCCCGGCGGCGACGATCAGGCCCGACAGCCACTTAATGAAAGCGACAACGCCCGACGCGGTCTTCCAGGCATCGACAAGCCCGGCCACTTCATTAGAGAGCCGGTCAACCTTGTCAGTCAGGTTGACGATTTCCTGTTCGAGCAAGGCGATCTGTACATCGTGTTGCGCGTCGGACATTGGTTAGTTGCCTTCAAGAACGGCGAGGCGCGCCCGCACTGATTGCAGTTCCTTGACCAGCATCGGGACAAGCTTTGAGTAGTCCACCGCCATCATCTGATCTTCTTCAGCCGGTGCGCTGACCGCTTCCGGGGCAACTTCGATCAGTTCCTGAGCGATGAAGCCGTAACGCTGGTGTTCACCGTTGACCTTCCAGTCGAACTGGCGAACCTGGATTGCGTCAATCACATCGCCCGCACTGTCTGCGTCTGCAATGTTTTCCTTCATCCGGGCATCGGATGATGTATTATAGGATGTAGTTGTTCCGTCCGTTCCGATCCAGCCAACGCGACCATTGTCATTGAAGAACGACATTTGGCTAGTCAGCGAAGTCCCATTGATCTTAGTCGCAACGCCGCCCAAAACCTGAGTGTTTAGGTAAGATACGTTATCGAACGTCGATGTCGTCCCGTGCAGCCATTGACCATCGGCGGTGATTCGGCCGCGCGCCGAAGTAGTTGCTCCGCAGCTAAAGTATAGATCGTTGGCGTCACTGTATAGAACGGTGTCACCACCACGAGTTGTAGTTCCAGTTGCGGACGAGATACGAATATCGCCGCCTGAGGATACACGCACATCGCCTGCGATAGTCACCTTATCAGAAAGACTTGTCGTACCAACCCCGACGTTCGTGCCGTCGTCGTACACTACAGAGGCCGAAGCAGCCGAGGTGCCGTTACCCTTGACCAGATAGCCCGAGGTGAGGCTGGTGGCTCCGGTGCCGCCGTAAGCTACGCCAATGGTCCCGGCATCGCCCGAACCCAGGAGACTTGCACCGCCAACAGTCTTGATGTTCGTGCCGCTGACAAGCGTGGCCTGCTTGCCGTTGATCTGCGTCTGGATCGACGAGGTCACGCCGTCGAGGTAGCCGAGTTCGGCCGGGGACAGCGACGCGCCATTCGCGGTGATGCTGCCAGCAACGGTCAGAACCTTACCCGAACCAACATTGAGGCCAACGCTCGTACCGGAACCGGCTGCGGCGAAGATAGCGTCAATCGTATCGAGGTCGGTGTTGAGCTTCGTACCCCAAGTGTCGGCGCTTGCACCGACTTCGGGTTTCGTAAGTCCAAGGTTCGTCGTGGTAGTATCAGCCATAGTTTACCTCACGCAGCCAATGAGTCCGGAAATACTCTCGGCGTCCAAGTTTCGCTTGTATCAGAAAGCGGAGTCCAAGTCTCGCTTGTTGTTTCTTGCGGCGACCAAGTAATAGCAGTATCCTCTTGCGCCGTCCATGCCTCCGATGTTGTAGATTGTGTGGTCCATACTTCCGGGGTTATCGGCTCTGGCTCCCACTTCTTAACGGCGGAAACAGTTGCGCTTGATACGCCGGTTACGGCAACAGCGGCACTCTTGATCTGCTTGGCCGATACCGACGCAGATGATTGGGCGTTCGCGGTGATGCTGACAAGGAAGACGCCTTGCAGCGCGCAGCTAACGGTGGCGGTCGCGCTCGACGTGGCGCTGGACAACTGGACGCGCTGCGCCGCGACAGAAGTCGTCGCGGTAGCCGACGCTGTGATAGCCGGCTGCTGGATGCGCTGTGCCGCAACGGAACCTGTCGCTGCGGCGCTAGAAGTAGCCGCGGCAGACTGGACGCGGTTTGCGGTAACGGTCGTCGAGGACGTGGCCGACGACGCGATGGCCGCAAGTTTGATTACCTGAGCGGACGCAGACGCAGAAGACGTGGCGCTTACGGCGACCACAATCTCCTTGGGGTCTATGCCGTAATTGCCACGTCCGTAAAGGCCGCTACCGTAGCCGGCCATCTATCAGTCCAGATTAATGTCGAAGTCTCCGGCCGGGATGCGAAGCACATCGCCCGACGCAATAGTCTTCGAAGTCGTGAGCGCGCCGTAGGCCAGCAGATTGCCGCCCGACAGTGCATCATAAACAGCGGCGTAAGTGATCGTGCCCCATGAACCAGTGGCGGTCGGAAACTCAACCGCGGCCGTGTTCGAAGCCTGGTTGTTCGTCACGGTGAACGCAATCGTCTGGCGGGCATACGAACCGCCCGACACTTCGGTGCCGCTGCCGGTTTCGCCCGGATCGCTGGTGAACAGCGCGACGTACAGAGTGGACGGAGCGGTATACGCGGTCGCCCCGAAGACGTGCAGGAGAACCTTGTTCTCAAGATAATTCGAGAAAGACATTCAACCGATCCTTAACCAAACGTGCGGAAACGCGACTTCAACTTGGACGACCCGATGCGGGCGCGTTCGTCGGCCAGCATCATATCATCAAACAGGCGCTGATACAGCCCGGCCCAGACATTAATCCGGTCGTCTTCCTTCAGATACGGAGCCGACTGGATTAGGGCTGCGTAGAGGTAGAGATCGGGGCTTTCTTCTAGCAGCCAGTTAGACGTGTTGCTATCAGACAGCGCCGGAATCTTGGCGTAGTAGAGAAGCTCGGCGTCGTACTCTCCGTCGGGATACGGCACGACTTGGAACTGCTGGCCGATGGTCGTGTAGAACAGCGGCTGCTGCGATGCACTGTAGACCTGGCTCTCTTCCAGCGCCTGTTCCGGCGTGACGTAAAGCAGCGGCGTAATCGGGTTCGTGTTAAGCTGGAACCGAATGGTCTGGAGCCAATCAGCCGGCACCGCGAAATACGGCGTGTCCAGCGTGGCGTCCGAGCGCGTCACCATCTTACGGTGGCGGACAGTCCGGTTGAACTGTGCCTCGGCCAGTGAAATGAAATTAGGGATTGTGGTGTCCAGATCGTCCCGGTTCAGCCAATCCGCGATGGCCGACTTCAGTTCTGCGTAAGTCGTAATCGCCATCAGATCGTCCCCGGTCGTACACGCCACATTTCATTGGCGGGATCATTGAGCCACTTCACGAGTTCCTGTTGGTCGTCCAGGATACCCTTCTGCTTTAGCTCCATGTAGACCGTCATCGGGATGCGGCCAACGTGGGTAAACTCGCCCCAGCGTTTCGGGGCGGTGTCAAATGCGGCCCTGTTATACTCGACGATCCCGGTAACGTCCTGCTCTTTTACGATGACAGCGTTATCGTCGGTGCCGTCGTAATCAAGGTAGGTGTTGATGCCGGTATCGGCGTCGGTAGAGATAAGGCGCTTTGACATGTAATTGTCTCCAAAGGTTAGGGGGCAAGCCTAAACCTGCCCCCACCCCTCTGTCAATTAGGCCGTGGTGAGGTCGGCCACGATGCCGTGAGCGGCCTGGTTCGAAACCTTCAGGCCGTATTCGACCAGCATCAGGCGCTTCTCAGCGTCGCCGGTCTTGGCCAGTTCCATCTGCTGAATCGGACGCAGGATCGCCATCGACGCGTAGTCGGGGTCGATCACGAATGCGTCGCGAGCGCGCTGGAAGCGGTTCGGCACGATGTTGACGGTGCCGAAGTCCGACACGTAGACGTCAGCCGCGCCGATGATCTGCGCCTGCTGACCAGCCGGAACGTCGCGGAACTTCGTGGCGATGCCGTCGAAGCCCGAAGCGGCCTGCTTGTTGAACGCGCCAACCATCAGCATCTTCGGAGTACCGCCCGAAGTCCAGACTTCGGCGATCACTTCCTTCAGCAGAGTTTCGGTAAACGCGCGCTGCGTACCGTCGGTACGAGCAGCGGTCGGGGTCGAGCCAACCGTCGGGTCAGCGCCGCCAGTGCCAAAGCTGGTGTTCGAGGTCAGCCACGCCGGCAGACCAGCGGTACGACGAGCGGTCGTGGTGTTACCAGCGACAGCAGCCTGGTTGGCAAGCAGGGCGCTTTCCATGTCGCGCTTCAGTTCCGAACCCAGCTTGGCAAGCTGATAGGTCAGTTCCGAGCGACGGCCGGCCTTGTCGAGAGCTTCGAGCGTACCCGAGATCACGACGTTCTTGGTCGAAATCTGGGTGTAGTTGCCGACGCGGCTGGTGGGGTTCACGGCGGTGAACGACGAAACGTCATCACCTTCAAGAGCGGCGTTCGACGACGAAGCAGCGGCGAGGCTGTCGGTCTGCCATTCGAAGTAGGTGTTCTTAACGTTCTCGCGGCCGATGTTCGAGATGAACGGGGTTTCTTCCGGCGAGATGTTGTAGATGACGTTCGACAGGTCTTCGCGGATACCGATAGCCGAATAGCGGGTGAAGGTATTGGTAACAATTGCCATAAGTAAAGTCCTCTTAAATGAGTTTATCCAAAAGCGCAGCCGCATCTGAAATACGGCCAGAACGCGCAAGGCGCTGTGACGCTCTCTTTACTTCGGTTGAACCCGTCGAGACTTGAGTACCCTTAGAGCCGGGCTTCACAATACGCGCCACTTTCTTAGTTGTGGGCGCCTTTGATTCGGCCACAGTCTTCGAACCCTTATCAAACAGCATGGCTTTACGCAGAATGGCGATGTGTGATGCTTGCTGGAGGGAATTGACTTCCTGTTCCGACAAGCCTTGCGACACAGCCCAGTTGCGAAGATCGTTGACTTCCCGAACTAGAGTTTCCTGGTTCTTCCACTCAGGGATCACTTCAGGCAACTTAGCACGTTCGGCCTCGATAAACGCTGCCATAGCACGCTGCTGTTCCTTGGCGTTTTCCTGCTGGAGACGCTGCTGCTCGGCCTCGATGGCCTTGAGCTTCTGCGTTTGTTCCTCGCGGGACTTGCGCCAATGACGTTCCAACCGCGCTGCCTCAATGGGGTCCTCTTCATAGAGATTGTCCCAATCAGGCTCCGCAGCAGCGGCCTGCTCAAGCTGCATACGCAGCGCGGGCAGAAGCTGCTCGTATTGAGCGCGTTCGTTGCGGATCGATTCCACTTCGGCCTGAAGCGTCTTACGCTCGTTGGCCAAGGCGGTTGCTTTCCGCGTGTAATCTGCCGTCCTCGAATAACCGTTCCGAAGTTCGGCCAGGGTGACTTCCACTTCCTCACCATCAACTTTAACCTTGATGGTCAGGTCTTCCGAAAGTTCCTGCGTAGCTTCTTCGTTGCTATCTTCGTCTTGCAGTTCTGAGTCTTCAGTTTCGAGTTCGTCTTCAGTCTGCCCGTCGGCTTCGACTTCTTCGTACTCTTCTACTTCCGTCTCATCACCCGTTTCCGGGTCTAGCGCCTCAGTCTCTTGGTTGTCCTCTTCAGGGCCGAGAAGTTTACTGATGGCAAGAGTTGCTTCGTGAAGTCCGATCCCGGTATCGGGGTTGCCGTCCTCAGTGGCCATATATCACCTTTTGGCTGCGATGTTAACTCCTCGATGCAATGTTACCGTCATCGAGGATTGCCCGAAGTCGAGCTTTCAAACGCTCAAGACATTTGAGCGTAAGAAACAGATCAGTGCGCTCATCGTAATTATGCACTGAAGTATCTTTCCATTCGTCGAATATGTCTTTCTCAATACGAGCGAAACAGTCGGCGAGCAACTCATCTTCTAGTAGACGCTTGGCGTGGTGGCCGCGGTCAATTACTTTTTGCTTATCCATTAGTCTGCGCACCGCCGAAGAAATTAAATTCAGGACCGAAGCCGTACTGCTCGTAGTCGCCCTGATACGGCGTGAACGTGCCGCGACCAAACGTCGGCAGGACGCCGAGGGTCGAGGTGTACGGCGTTGCCGTAGTCGTACCGCCGCCCTGGCCAACGCCAAGCGCGTCCAGCACGCCGCTGCCAAGCGAATAGTACTTCATGATGTCGTTGAGCAGACTGCTCTCGCCCGGCTTGAGCGTCGAAGGCTCGGTGATATTCGACGTGTTCGGCGCCAGAGTGGTGGCGGCGGGGAGCGTCATAATCTCGTCGATAGTCAGCGGCGGGGCCGGCGTAACTGGCGAGATCGGCTTGGCGCCTTCTACGACAATGTCCTGCGTCGGCTGGTCGTAGACCTGATCGCCGTAGTTAACGGGGCTTGGCTGCGCGGCGGCGAGTGCTGCGCCGAGGGTCCCGGTAGCGGCGAGTGTGGGGGCGAGTGCCGCACCAATACCCGCGGTTGGGGCCCCGACGACGGTGATGCCACCAAAGGCCGGGGCCGCGGCCGCTAGGGTTGGAGCCGCAGCAGCAGTCCCGCCGAGAGCAGCGGTGGTGCCCGCCGCGGTTCCTGCGGCCGTGCCGGCTGCGGTTCCAGCGCCTGCGGCTGTGCCCGCACCGGCACCAGCGCCAGCGCCAGCACCCAAGCCCAGCGCGCTAAGGCCGAAACCCGCGCCGGCAATGCCCAGCATCGGCAGGAGCATGCTGCCAAAGCTGCCCGCGTTGGAGCGGTTAAAAAGCTGCGAACCCGGAGTGTAATTGCCCTGTTCGTCGGCTCGGTACAGGTTCCAGTCTTTGTTGCTGCCCGACAGATCGACCAGTTTCTGCATCTCTTCCGGAGTGCTGGCACGGGCGATGACGTTCTTGCCTGACCCGTCCGTCAATACGTACTGCTGCCCCGGCTGGAACACGACCGGCGCTGCGTTCTGATAGTCAACACCGCCTTGGGCGTTCGGAACGCCGATCTTGTTGCCGGTGTCGAACCGGTAAACCATGTTCGGATCGTAAGCCGGGCCAACGTCGGCCAGCGGGTTTAGGCCGGCGAGGTTGATCTTGCTAAGGTCAACGTAGTCGATACCATCGGCGGGGACCGCCTGCACCGGCTGGGCGGTCGGCAGGGACTGTTCGCCCTCGGCGGGGACGGCAGTCACCGGCTGCATAGCGGGAAGACCCTGCTCGCCAGCCAGCAGCGCCTGGAGCAGACCAGCTTCTTCGGGGAGGAGGCCGTAGTCTTCTGGCATTACATCATCCCTTCAGGCGGCATCATGGGCTGTTCGGGTGCTGGGGCCGGCTGAGCGGCCTGTGCCGCCTGTGCGGCTTGGACCGCGGCGGTGGCGACGGCGCGCTGCGTCTCGGCCTGCTGGCGTGATACTTCGCGGTCACGCTGCACCATCGCTTCGATCTGGGCCGTGTTGACCTGTGCGCCGTACTTGGCTTCGATCTCTGCGGCCTTGAGCATCACGTCGGCGTCGAGCTTATCGCGCTCGCGGTCGTCCTTGCGCATCATTTCTTCGCGCTGAAGTTCGAGTTCCGCGGCCTTCTTCTGGATGTCGGCCTGAATGGCCTGCACCTGGACCTGTGCCAAAATCTGCTCAGGCGACGGCGGGGGCGGAGCCGGAGGCGGCGGGGGCGGCTGGTTAGCCGGGTCCTTGAAGAACTGACCAGCGTCCTTGAAGCCGGCCATCGCCAGCATCTGAGCCAAGGTGTTGCGATATTGCGACAGGTCAACCATCGGGTTGTTCTCGACACCGCCCTGCTGAATCAGCATTTCCTGCTTGGCCGCAATCTGGCCGAGGAAGTTCATCTTCTCTTCGGTCGTGCCCGAACCCAACGCCACGTTGACCACAACGTCCATGTTTGCGTTCCAGACGCGCGGGTCAATCGGCACGAACTGGTTGCGCAGACGCACCATGCGCGGTGCATCCTGATACATGGTGATGAGCTTCAGCGCCTTGTCGAACAGCACCTTCATGCCGGTCTCAGCGAAGATACGGCAGATCAGTTCGATGTGCTGCTGCGCGGCGGTGATCGTCGCGGCGACGGCGGCGCGGGTCGAGGACTGAAGCGCGTTCGCGTCCAGACCAGCCGCGGCCTTGCTGATGCCAGTACGGTTCTCGCGCAGTTCGTCCATGTAGGCTAGCATAGGGAACGCGGCCTGGCCGACGAACGGCTGGTTGAACGGCTGCACCATGCCCGGTGCGCGCATACGGATGATACCACCGACTTCGGTGTTCATCACGTCTTCGAGGTTAACCTGACCCTCAACGACGGCTGTGCGCGGGTGGATCGACTGCGCCAGGCTGTCGAGCATATTGCGCAGGATGTTCGACTTGATAAGCTGGATGTCCATGACGACATCGGCAATCGACAGGCCGAAGAAGGTGTGCGGCTCAGGGTCCGGACAGAACGACACGAACGGGATCAGGTCGCAGCGTTCGTTGTGCAGGATTTTGTAAGCGGTCCCGCCGACGCAGACGCGGCGCAGTTCGGCAATGCCGTCGCCGTCCATGTCTACTCGGACATACGCTTCGATATAGAGGACTTTGCGGCTTGCAACGTCCGTGCGACCCGCGCCAAGAATCGTTGCGTTCGGATTCCGGTCGAAGGTCTCCTGGTTGCCTTCGAAGTCGTCCTGTGTTTCGTAGCCAAGGTTCTCGATCTCGTCCATCTCGTACCCCATCTTCACAAGATCGGATACGGTCACATAACGGCGATGCGCGACAAACTCCGCGTCTTCGATGTTACGGGCGCGGCGGTCGATAAGGAACTCTTCAGGCGGCACGGCGGCAACGCAAAGCCGGCCCTTCTTGGTCTTGCGACGGATCGTGCAGGAATACTCGGTCGGCTTCGGCGCCATGATCTCGACGCCATCCGGCCCCATCATGGCCATCTCGCCGGTTTCCATCTCGACTTCGACGATCTCGACATCGGGATCGGCCGCGAGAACGGTGTAGGCTTCTTGGCTCAGACCTTCGAAGTTGTAGGTCTGCACGTCTTCGTCTTCGTTCCACCAGACCTTAGCGATACCGTTCTTGCGGACGAGCGCGTCCTTGAACGTCTCGTAGCAAACCATGAACAGGTTGTTATCGCGGGTCAGGCAGTAGTTGACGTAATCCGTCGCCTGCTCGGCGTTCTGAATATCTTCCGGGCCATTCGGCGCGAACTCGACAACGTTGCTCGAACCAAAGAATACGCGCATGATCGACGGCATGATGGCCTGCACGGTGTCGCGCACGTCCATCGAGACGACCTGGCTGCGGCCTTCTTCTTCGTTACCGAACGGTTCGCCCTTATAGTATTGACCGGCCATGGCCCGCTCGGGGCTAATAACGTCGTCAATATATGACTGGGCGTCATCGATCTCGCCGGAAACAATACCGTGAAGTTCGTCTTCTGTTACGGCCGTTTCTTCTTCCGGCGCCTCGATCTCAACTTCCATGCCGTCTTCTGTTTCGACAGAAATACTCACGCCGCTATCCAGCATCATTTCATTTTCTGTCGGCTTGGAGTTTTTACGGTATGCCATGCGGCTGTTCCTTACCACTTAACTTTGTTGGCCCAGTAAGCCGCTGACATCTTGCCTTTGGCAATGTTTTGTGCGTGACGCGCCTTGAATGCGGCGTTGCGCTTCGATCCGTCGGGAGACCCGCTCACGCCCTGCTGGCCGAAGCGGATCGTCTTAACCTGGTCGCCTTCTTTGGCCACGACGACATGGCTCTTCGTCGGGTGGCTCGGCGTCTTCTTCGGCTTGTTATAGCCGGAGACGCCAGCGCGAGTAAGGCGACTATCCTTCTTCACTTCTTCTTCGCCGCCCGCATATTATCGACTAGGTTCGGGTACGGGCGCCCGGCCGACTTGGCCATAGCCTTCGCCGACGCCTTCTGCTTGGCGGTAAGCGGCGTTGACTTCTTCGCTGGGTTCTTCTTTTCCCAAACAGGCTTGTTCTTCATAGCACTACTTCTTCTTCGCGGCCTTGCGGCCTTCCGACATGGCGATGGCTACAGCCTGCTTGCGGCTCTTAACAACAGGGCCGCCCTTGCCGCTATGCAGAGTACCGGCTTTGAACTCGCCCATGACTTTGCCGACTTTCTTGTCCATCTTGGAAGGCTTTTTCATAAAGAAACTCCGATACGATTGGGGAGCTATAGCACGGATCGCTGGGCAAGGTAAACTATTGCGCGATGTAACACATCGGTGTCGTTCTTGGCGAAACCAATAAGCAAGTTACAGTCATGGCACAAGATGCCACGTACGTTGAGACTATCGTGGCAATGATCTACAACGGGCTTGGCGGGATTGCGTTTATCAGGTGAACCGATTTTAAGGTCTCGGCTGCATATGGCGCACTTATGGTCTTGCGACTCTAGTATTTCCATGAATCGCTCAAAACGAATGCGGTACCGCACCCACAAGTTTGCACGAAACTTACGCAGCTTCTTCGGGCACTGATCGTCCATGCAAGCCCCTCAGCCCACTTGGGCTAGGGTTATACACTGTTTTATTCTATTTGGAAATACGGGTTTGGGAACGGGGGCCGGCGTGGAGAAAGCACCGACCCCCGTTCGGTCGTAAAGCTGGGTGAGCGAGGCCCCGCCTTACGGCTCAACTGCGTCGGAAAGGAGACAACGCAGGAGCGGATGCGATAGTCTACTACAGTTATTCGGGCTACACAACACCCCGGATGTTACGGCGCAGAGACCCCTTAAACGCGCCAGTCATCGAATAGCCGTGCATAGCGGTGGCAACGTCGGTAGCCAAGCACAGGCACACGGCGTCCGCCTTGTCCGGCGACCCAAGGCCGCGCTTCTTCATGGCCTCTTTGCTCTCGACCTGCATCTTACCCGACGACGTAAAGGTGTATCGCGGCGCTGCGAGTTCCGCGAACAACTGTTCGTCTTTCGGAATCTTCACGTCACGATTGGCCAGCCAGGCTTTGCACTTGAACCAGAGTTCGGCTCTGAGATTAGCGTAAGTGCCTTTCATCGCAGGACTTTCTGCGACGTTGATACCCCGCGCCGGCAGGCCCAGTTCGCGCAGACGGTCAAGCACACCCGCGCCTAGCCCGATGGAGTCAACCAGAATCTCGACTGGCTGGCGGCTGGGCGGCAGCGCCTCATACTCGGCCACGACTGCGCCAGTAAGCTGCATCAAGTCGAGGCCCTTCCAGGTTTGCACTTCGTCGATCACCGGGCCGCGGCGCTTGGCAAGGGCGCTGGCGTCACTGCCCATACGCGCAACGTCGAGGCCCCACACAGCGGTCGCGTTCTCGTCGATCTTGATCTCGCGGTTCATGGCGCTGTCGATCAGTTCGACCGGAATGACGGTATCTTCTTCACGCGGCGGGAAGTTGCCGAGAACGCGGACGTGGTAGGCTGGGCTGTCTTCGCCGTAGCGCAGTTTCATTTCATTGACGAACGCCTCACTAACGCGGGGACTGTCAACGCAGGAAACATGGAACGTCTTCCACTCGCCCTTCAGGCGGTTGTGGGTGTCATAAAATAGGCCGGTATTTCGGGTCGGGTTCCCAAGCAGGAGAGTGGTCGCGCTGTGGCCAGACATAGAACCAGAAGCCGCTTCGAAAACAGACTCAGGGATACCTGATGCCTCGTCTGCCACCAGTAGAACGTTGTCGGCGTGGATACCCTGTAGGGCTTCAGGCGTCTCGGCGCGGGAGGTTCTGGCAGAGATGAACGCTTCGCTAGGCGCAGCTTTAAGTTCGATACGATCACTCTTCACCTCGATAAGTGTCTTGAGGATGTCCGGCAGTTCATTCACCCACCGCTTCAGTTCCGCGAACATGGCGTCGAACAACTGAGCCGATGTCGGCGCTGTGACGACCACCTTAACCGGATAGCGCGTGAGAAAGTAGTGAAGCATCGCCCAGGACGCTGCTGTGGACTTGCCGACCCCGTGGCCTGACCGCACGGAGATACGGCGGTGGCCGGCGCTGATAGCCTTCAGAAACTCGATCTGCCACGGGTCGGGGGTCGTGCGCAGGATGTCCCGCACAAAGCCCACTGGATCGTCGCGATACTTCTTCAGAAACGCCAGAAAGAAGTTCGGCTCGGCCTTCGTGTTTTGGGACATTAAGTCCGCAGCTTCCTTCGCAGCCTTTGCGGCTCTGGTCGGCGTTGCCTTCGTAGCAGTCTTGGTCTTAGGCGCGCTCACGCGTGGTCTCCTTGAAGAATGCGGCGGATCGTGACGTGGCTGACATATCGGCCGTGCTTCTTCTGAATGATCGCTTCAATGTTACGGAAGCTGTAACCCTTAAGGCGTGCCACCTTCATCGTCGTAATGCAATCCTGCTCTTCCGCGTTAGGCACCAAGCGCGAGTTACGGCCAGAGCCGACGACATCGTAACCAAATGGCGCATTGCCACCGAGATGCCCGCCAGCGTTCTTCTTGGCCTTGCGTCCGGCGAGGGTGCGTTCCTTAATGCGGCGGCGCTCCTCACCGCTAAAGACAGCCATAAGCTCGATCATGAATAAGCCGTGGGGGTTATGCGGGTCCATAACGTTGCCATAGCCATTGATGATGAGGTTGATGCCGGCGTCCTTCCAGTCTCCGATTACGTTGAGGGCATCGCGGGCATCGCGGAACATACGGTCGAGCTTCGAGATGATGACCGTATCTCCTTCGCGCAGGAAGGCCAGCTTGCATCCTTCCGGCCGCTGGAACAGGGACACGCCGCCCGACACGCCCTCTTCGCGGTAGATGTGAGTGAGGGTCAGATCGTGCGTCATGGCGATCCCCTCTATCTGGCGTGCTTGATCGTCGAGGCTCGTATTCTGTACCTGGTCTTCTGTCGAGACGCGCGTGTAACCGTAAACTGCCATTTTTCCGCTCCGTTGTTTGATAAGCCGAGTGTGTAGCAAACGCCTTAACACTGTTCAAGCCATAAATCATAAAATTTTTCTGAGCAGCACGTTCATGTTTGGGGCGAGTTTCCTGAACAAATCGGTGTCTGTCAGGTTGTACGCACGCCACCCCCCGCGACAGGCGGGGGCCGGGGGGGGTAAATTTGCAATACGCGCGGGCGCCCAGGCGCGCACAGATAAGAAATCTTTTGATTTCCAACACTTTGCTAGGTCGATTGCTTGTTAAGCCGGTAAAACGGGCAAGCAAATGGCGGCAGAGGCGCGCAACAGGCAGTGCTTGGCGCGCTGTCTCTCTCCGCCGCTCTTGATCAAAAATAATGCGCTCGAACGGACAGTGAAAATTCCGGCGAAACGTAAAAACCTGGCGCTTGGTCCTCGATATTTTCTTTTGTTTTCAATGTCCCATGTCGTTCGTCGATTAACGATTGGATGGTGCAATGCTTGCCCATATTGTCAGGGCATCAAAACGAAAGGGAACTACGCAATGACTATTCACGAACAGATTGTCGGCGCCATCCAGTTGCTGCTGGCAATTCCAGTTGTGGCGTTTCTGGCGGTTTGCGCCGGTATCGCGCTTGGCTATTGATAGGAGATAGACGCCATGAGCAAACCTCTCGCAAAATCTCTTCACACCGTCACTGTTCTAGTCCGTGTCGCTAAAGCTCTTAACCGCGACAATATCTGGTCTAACGGCATGGCTATCGACCTAGCGTTAGAAGCTCTTGGCCTCGCGGATATGCCGGACACCTATGGTCTCGCGGCCGCTGCTCTCAAGCAGCTCGATAAGGGGAACTGACATGATTAGACTACGCATCGCAATCCTCGCGTTGCTGGCCGCTGTCATTCTGATCTGGCCTAGCACCGATTGCAGCAACCTAACCAAAACCGAATGCGAACGCGCCGAACTGATCGACGCTGGCGCTGTTGATTGAAAGGAAAGATCATGATCAACCTGCACAATATTGAGGCCAGTGTCTTCCGCAAAGGTGAATACGTAGGCTGGCGCACTAGCGATGGCGCACTGTTTCATATCCGCAAGACCTGGGGCGGCTGGCGCGCAGTCAACCGCAACGCAGCCGGCGCTGCCGGAGATATACTTACGGCCCCCACCTTGACCAGCCTGTCATACCGGCTGGAGCAAGCTTAAGCGCCCGCCCTCACTGGCCAGCTTTGCCGATAGGCTGGCCAGCATTGGCAGACGCCAGAATGGAAAGGAAAGAAGAATGACGTTGCATCCAGAATTTTCAGATTTCCCGCTGGCGGATATGCCGCTGCCTATGCCGCCGGGTTTTCACGATTCGAGCTGGCACAACGACACTTGCCCTAGCTACTCAAACGAAAACTATTCGATCCGGATATGGATTAACTATGTCGATCCGGCTTTGCGGGAATTCGGCTTTGAGGGGGCGCGCTTCGCGGCTTACGTCGAAACGGAAGACGGGGACAGCCCGCTAATCGCAGCCAGTGACAATTGGCACGTCATTCTTGACGCCGTGGCCGAGTATCAAGCGCAAGCGCCGCTAACCGGCACTTGCCGCAACGGCAAGCCGTGGGCCGAATGCAATTGCTGCTAAGAGGAAAGACAATGGCCGATATGCGAGAAAACTATAACGCAACAGAGGGCGAACGCTTGCACCGCCTGTCTATGATAACCGGCAGCAATGCGCTTCGCGAAGCAATCAAGAGAGAGCATCCGCGAATCTTTGCGGTGTTAACGAAAGGAACGAAAGCATGACACATGAAAGCACGCCCACGCATATTAAACTGCAATACCTACCGGACCCTAAAGCGATAGTTTGGCGCAATAGCTCGCTCACTATGTGGGCGGCTGGGCGTGCGAATATGGAGCGCACGGCCGCAAATCTCCAAAAGCAGAACAACTGGTATGCGTGGCGGATTGTCCCGCATACTCCGGCGTAGGACTGGCTAACAAAAGGAATGAAAGCATGACTATCATTGGCGGAAAAGATCGCTGCGACTATCGCACGCTTGGGACAAAAGCCTTGATCGAAGAGGCCCAGTATAACCCGAATGCTGAGCTTTGCATTGCAATCGGGGAGCGTTTGGCCGGCCTGTATTTCAGCATCAAGGGCCAGGATAGCGAGCTTCAAGAGCTTCGCGACCGCTTGGCGCTGGCGGCTGGTGCGGCGGTTGGAATGCGCGCTGAGATTGAATCCTATAAGGAGACGCGCAATGGATAAGCAGAAAGCACAGGCCGACAAGATTTGCATGGATGCGGCCAGCATCTTCCGCGCAATGGACGCAATCAAACAGCAACAGCGGGAGTTGGATGCCAAGCTAATGCAGCAGATCGCGGCCTATCGTGGCGTTGTCCGGGTCTACGGCTGGAGCCGGGACCATATGCGCCAGGCTTGTCAGGCGCGGGGGTTGCTGTTGTGACGCCGGAACGCTTTAAGGAAATGCGCGAAGAGCTAGGGTGGACGCAATCTGCCCTAGCCTCGGCGCTTGGCGTTAGCCTTCGCTCGATCAAATACTATGAGGCGGGGAGAGTGCCGGTGTCTCGGCCCGTGGCCCTGCTGCTGGAGTCTGTTCATGGGGTGGCCCATGCTCAAGGATAAGCCGCTACTGCTGACGATCCTTTACTGGGTTCTCGCAATCACTCTCTGGCTGCTGTGGGCAGAGCTATGAACCACGCCCGCGATGCAAAGCTAACCGCCGTTGTATACCTCGGCCTCTGGCTGGTATACCTCGGCTCCTATCTAACAAGGTGAAACATGGCAGGACATATCAAGCGGCGGACAATCGCCAGTAACCTCGACAAGATCGGTGAGCAGACGCTTCTAGAGAAGGTGGCAAGCGGCATGACGATGGCCGGCCTCGCCCGTGAACTTCGTATCTCGAACCTCTCGCTCTATCACTGGATCAAGAAAGATCCGGATCGCAAGGAGCGGTTCGACCAGGCGCGGGCAATTGCGGCCGATCAGTGGGCAGACGAATGCCTAGACATTGCAGACCAGACCGATAACCTCAACGCTCAAGCGGACAGGCTAAAGATCGAAACCCGCAAGTGGCTGGCCGGGGTGACCAATCCCGACAAATACAAATCAGCACCCACGCAAGCGAACGTGCAGGTAAATGTTAACCAGCTACACCTCGACGCCCTGCGACAGCTAAACCTCGGCCACCAGGAACAGACCCCGGTGATCGACATTACCCCCACGCCCATCAAGCAAGTGTCCTCATCCAACCTCGATGCAGACGACTTGCCTGATCCCTTTGGCGACGAATGATACCTCTTACGTATTTTTACTCGGCCCTCAAAATCCGGGACACATAGCGGCCTCTCCGGGACACTTCCGGGACACTTCCGGGACACATAGAAATGGCTGTTTTCTGCCATCCGGGACACATGGGACACATAGATTGAAGTTGAGACCGTCCTACGTTTAGTTAAGGCGTTACTACTACATATAACAGCTTAACGAATACACGGGATGTACTGAACTTCAACTTATGTGTCCCGAGCGTCCCCACCCGCAGAAATCCTTGGTTCTATGTGTCCCGCTATGTGTCCCGGAAGTGTCCCGAACGCCAAGCTATGTGTCCCGGACAAAAAAAGAGGGCCACTCGGCCCTCTTTTCTATTCACCGCTTGGCAAGAGCATCTATGAGCCGAGGATAATTATCTAGTGACCCGTGCCTACGGATGTAGAAACGCAGCGAGGCCGGGGTGACGTTGCACACCCTGGCCCACTCCGCCAACACTTTCCGTTCACCGTTTACTACGATCCACCTGTTATTTTTCTTGTTCTGGTTTTGCTCCCGCGAAGTGGCCCATCGCACATTGCCAGGTTCGTATCCCTTAGCGTTGTCGATTCTATCCAATGAATGCAATTCGCTCGGACGTTCGCCCATATCTAAACGAAACAACTGATAGTCTCTCCATCTATCGCAGACAGGGACGATATTCTGGTATCTTGGAGAGTCCGATTTCCATACGCAACGGCGCATCATAGAAGACCAACAGCGATATGTAGGCGAGTTTGTTTCACCATGCGGCCGTCGTTTGCAGCCGCACGAAGTCGTGTTCCCTGATTTTAGATTTATGTATGTGGCGACAGTTGTATTACCACAATCGCATTCGCAACGCCACTTAGTGTGCCTATCGCCTGGTTGGCGGGGGACTCGCTCAACTACAAGCAAGTCCCCGTATCTCCCGCCCGATATATCAACTAGTCTTGTCATCCCTAGATACCTCTTTGATTAGCTCGTCGAGATACCAACGAGCTTTCATGAGGTCTTGCTTACCATTCTTCTCACGGTATCGCCACACATATTTAAGTATGTTCGCAACAAATACCGCTTGCACTGGCGGAGCAGTTGTAACTGCGGCCTTAATCGCCTCGATGGCCTCGATGCCCCCTTGCCGGTAATGCTCAGGGCTATTCACCACATCTGTCTCTTGTTCGAACCCATACATCAGTCATCACCCTCATCGCTGTCAAAACTAATCTGAATACCAAAGAAGTCCGCGGCCGCGTCTTCACTCATGGCATCAATGACCATCCGGTCTTCATCGCCGATCAGAAGCTCCAGGCCACGGAACACCCGCTTCGTTCGGGTTGCCCGATCTTTGGTTAGCTCATAGCCCTTGGCTTTCATCTCCGCCGAGAACTTGCGCTGGCTCCAGTCCTTACCCTTCACCTCATTCTCGTCACGGCACCATTCGCGGAAGTCTTCGAAGGCTTCGCTGGTCCCCATCTCGCGGCTCTCACCGGCCACGCAGCGTTCCTCGATCCACCTGCCCAGTGCATCCTCACCGCTAAGGTAGTCTTCGGTCGCACGCAGCACGGCCGGGGGCGGGTTCAACCCTTCGGCCAGCCACATCTTCGCGCCCTCGACCACCCACGCAAGGATCGCCGGGTATTCTTCCTTGAGCTTGTCCGGCAAGTCCACGTCTTTACGCGCCGGCTTCGTCTCGAACGGGATCAAGTGCATCCGGCGCCGCATGGCATCGTCAACGTTTGTAATCTCCGGCTTCGTGTTGCCCGCGATTACCAGCGTGAACTGCGGCTGGAACTCAAAGTTATCCTGGCGCATGAAGCGGGCGCTGATCTTGTCACCGCCGGTCAGGCTCTTCACCTTCGCCTCGTCCCACTTGCGAGACGGGTCAATCTCCTGCGCGTGAACCAGCCGCGCGCCCATAAGGGCCGCAAGTTCCGTCGAGTGCCTTTGCTGGTTCGAGGCAAGGAATACGTCCGCACTGGCCACCGTGGCATAATCGCCAAGGATAGCACCTACGGCGCCAAGGAACGTCCCTTTGCCATTGCCCCCGGAGCCATGTGCAAACGCAAGGACATGTTCCTTTGTGCTACCTGTCGCGCTGTAGCCAGCCAGCCTTTGCAGATACGCCTTCAGTTCCATGTCCCCGGCGCACGCCTCATTCAGAAACGCGTTCCACTGCGGACAGCCGCGCTCGAAGTCTACGTCAACTGCAGTAACTTTCGTGCAGAGCTTCGACCTGTCATGAGGCATCAGCACGCCCGTGCGCAGATCGACAATGCCGTTGCGGCAGTTGAGCAGATAGATGTCGGCGTCGAGTTGGTCCGTGGATACCTGCATGGCCGGGTCGGACTCCGCCAGCGTAGCCACGTTGCGGATTACAGGATAGGACGCACACCGCGCCGCGATCCGTTCCGCCTTCGCAGGGGGCAAGCCGGAGTTGTTCGCCTCCCATGACGCCTTCGAACAAACGTCACGCGCATAGGCCACATGGCGCTTGGCCACGTCCCGCGCCCACTTGACCCCATCCCAAGCGATCCAGCCCAAGCCGCCCGCAACGTATCGAATATCCGATACGTGCAATCTCGCTAGCCGCGAAGCCAAAGCGCCGTCCGAATACTGGATCGGCCCTTCGGTCGGGCTGGCAATCAGGTCCAGGCTGTCGTCATACTCGACCGTCTCGAACTCGTTGACCTCTGGCTTGTAGCCATGACGCCGAGCCTGATCCTGAATCCACTCCCAGCCTAGCTCATACGGCGGGTGCATCCGGCCGAAGTCAGACTCGATCATCTCGACCGTGTTGACCCCGTCTTCCCACGACATCGCCCACTCAGTGAACAGCGCTAGGGCTTCGCTCTCGTTGTCCGGACCAGCCGCAGCCTTAATCGCATAGCCCATCCGGATGTAGTCATCCCGGTCAGGGAAATGCTCAGACGTGTTAGGGATCGTTTTAAGCGCCTCTGAGAGCTTCGACAGGTCGTCCGCTACCAGACTAGCCTGATCGACCTTTTGCCTCTCAGCGGCCTTCTCAGGCGATTTATCGGCATGAATAATCTCACACCCTGTCATCTCCAGCGTCTCGCACAGATCGGCGAAGAACTTTTCGACCTTCTCGCGGGTGATCTTGGTCAGACACGCCGGCCCCCGGATCGTGATGTCCTGGTCCAGTGAGTAAGGCTCACGCGTAACGGGATGGATACCACCGACAACATACTGCTGGCCGTCACCCAGCAATTCGACTAGCTGTTCAACCCCTTTGCCATCGCGGAAACGAAGCCTCATTCTTCCGATGGGTTCGTCGGCGCGATACATGAAGAGCTGCTTCGGCCACCGGCCTACGCGGACTGGCGCCTTGCCCAGCGACTTCTTCGCCATGTCACCAATGATGCGCGACAGACTCTCGTTGACCACGTCAATGTCAAGCGCGGGATACCTTCCCGCTTTAAGACCGATGTTGGCGTTGCTGCGCTCCCACCGCTCGATCTCGCCCTGCGTTGGGATATGGTCCTGCCAGTTGTAACCGCCCCATGTGCCTTGTGCATTCTGCCGGCCGGGTGCCTTACCTGCTTGATCCGCAGTGATTTTAGATAGCTCAGAGAGTGGCGCTGCGGGCGGTATGACACTGACAAGCTCAGTGAAACCGGCCGCGTAGAGCCTCTTGAAAGTCAGCATTTTCGGTATCTCCATTCGAAGGTGACGCTAAGGCTGGCACAGATCGACCCCGCTTAGCAAGCCAGAAAATTATTTTTGTAGGTGTTGACAGGCTGGGGATAGCTGTGCTTGGTTAGCGGGAGAGCGAAAGGAATCCAAATGAAAGTGCTAGTTGCCTGTGAATATAGCGGCCGTGTCCGTGATGCGTTTCTGGCCAGAGGGCATGACGCCATGTCGTGCGATCTACTCCCGACCGATGTGCCTGGGCCACACTATCAGGGTGATGTGTTCGATATCATCAATGACGGCTGGGACTTGATGATCGCGCACCCGCCTTGCACTGATCTGGCCGTCAGTGGCGCACGTCACTTCGCTGAAAAGATCGCGGATGGGCGACAGGGCCGGGCATTGGACTTTGTTCGGCGTTTGCTTGACGCACCGATTGAACGTATCGCTTTGGAGAACCCGATCAGCGTGATCTCCAGCAAGATCAGGAAGCCGGACCAGATCATCCAGCCGTGGATGTTTGGGCATGGCGAAACAAAAGCCACCTGCTTGTGGCTGAAGAACCTGCCGAAGCTGGTTGCTACGGATGTAGTCGAGGGGCGCAAGGCACGGGTGCATCGTATGCCGCCCAGCGCGGATCGCTGGAAGAAGCGGTCAGAAACGTATCTCGGCATCGCCAAAGCAATGGCCGAGCAGTGGGGCTAATATGATTTGCAGCATCGACTTTGAAACAAAAAGCGCCGTGGACCTGCGAAAGACTGGCGTTTACGTATACGCCACTGACGCATCAACCGATGTATGGTGCATGGCCTATTCGTGGGACGGCGAAGACGTTCGCGTCTGGTCTCCCGGCGACCCGATAGACAGCAAGCTAGAAGACTGGATCGTCGAGGGCGGGAAGCTGCAAGCCTGGAATGCCAATTTCGAAAGAGTGATCTGGAACAAGATCATGGCGCCGCGCTACAATTGGCCGCGCACGAAGGCCGGGCAGTGGTATTGCACGATGGCACAGGCGAGTGCGGCTGGCCTGCCCCGCGCACTGGGTCAGGCCGCGGCGGTGCTTGGCGTCGAGGAACAGAAGGATAAAATCGGTCAAGCCCTCATGTTACGAATGGCCAGACCTCGCAAGACGCTGGCGGATGGCACGCATACATGGTGGACTACGCCCGATAAGGTCGAGGCGCTGATCGAGTATTGTCGCCAGGACGTTCGAACCGAGATGGATGTGTCAACTCACATCCCCTATCTTCCCGACAGCGAACGCCAGCTTTTCCTTCTTGACCAACGGATCAATGATCGCGGCGTTATGCTCGACACCGATTTGCTCCAGCGCGTCCGCCGCCTCGCAACCGACAGCAAAGCAGAGATCGACGCTGAAATTAATCGGCTTACGAAAGGGGAAGTGCGCTCCGCTACGCAGGGGATGCATCTAGCCGCATGGCTCCGTAAGTATGGCGTGCAGACAAGTAGCGTGGATAAACAGGCAGTTGCAAAGATACTGTCAAGCGACGGTTTACACCCCGTTATCCGCCGCGTCGTCGAACTGCGGCAGTCTGGCGCCAAGTCAAGCACTGCCAAGCTCGACGCGATGGAATACGCAGCCGGCGAAGACGGACGGATGCGCGGACTACTGGTCTACCACGGCGCGGCGACTGGTCGCTGGTCGGGCAAGCTGGTCCAGCCGCAGAACTTCCCGCGCCCTGTGAGAAAGCAAGCCGAACTCGATGAGATCATTGCTAAACTCAAGGCCGACGAGAGCGTAGCCGAACATGGCCACGGCACCGAGATCGCGGCGGACTTGCTGCGCTCAATGATTATCGCTGCGCCAGATCACCGCCTGATGTTTGCAGACTACAGCGCCATCGAAGCGCGAGTGCTGGCCTGGATGGCGGGGCAGAAGGACTTAGTGGAGACATTCGCAAAGGGGGGCGATGTGTACAGAAAAATGGCGTCGGCTATTTACGATACAACACCGGAACAAGTAACTGATAATCAACGACAAATAGGAAAAATGGCCACCTTGGGCTGTGGCTATGGCATGGGCGGCAAACGCTTTGCCGAGCAGTGCGCAGCAATGGGCATCGCTGTTGACGGCGAGGAAGCCAAGCGGATCGTATCGATCTACCGGCAAGAAAATGATCAGATCGCCGCCTACTGGCAGAGCCTCGAAGCCGAGTATCTTGAACTCGCCAGAGAAGCACTGGACCAAGGCGAGACTATCCTGCGCTATGCGCTACCATCTGGCCGGAGCCTTACGTATCGCAACCCTCGTATTGTGCAGCGTGAGACGCCGTGGGGAACCAGCCAGGATACCGTTGAAGTGGACACGCTGAATAGCGTTACCCGCCAATGGGTGCCTCAGAAAATTTGGGGTGGACTGGCTGTGGAAAATGTGGTTCAAGCTACAGCGCGAGACTTGATGGCCGGGGCGATGATGCGGCTTGAGAACGCCGGATACCCAGTTATCATGTCCGTCCATGACGAAATTATCTGTGAAGTCCCTGAAGGTTACGGGTCACTTGACGAGATGATTGAGATCATGACATCACCGCCCGCTTGGGCAAAGGGTTGTCCGATTGCGGCCGAAGGGAAAGAAGGTCCGCGATACCGGAAGTGACATAAAGGAGCGAGTTATGATTCAGTTTGACCATGTGGGTGACAGCTTCTGTGTCAAGGATGGCGACAAGTGGCTCTACTTTGACAGTGTGCTGAAGGCCAAGGACGCGGTGCGGGAGATCAAGCTGCGCCGTGCTGCCGAAGCCGAGCGCGACCGGATCGTGGCGTGGCTGCGCGATAGGGGCGGCTACATTGCCGAAGATTACGCCGACATGATCGAAGCCGGGGACCATCTGAAATGACCGACAAGCAAACACCGCCCGACTGGGTGCTGATCGAAGCTGCGAAGCGGTGCGGGTGGGGCCGCGATAACCCAACAGATAGCGAACTGTCTTATTTGTATAACAACACGCCACCCTTCCGCGCCCTCTGCGACATGATCGAACGCTACGAGCAGCCGCCGGTTGATCGGAAGCTGCTGTGTGCGCGGCAAGCGGATCGTGAGATTTGCAAGCCTGCGGAGGCGTATTGGGAAGTAATTGCCATCCGCGCCATCGAGCTTTGGGAAGAGGGGTTTGGGGAATGACCGACGATCTGGTGAAGTGGGTTCTCAGCAAGAAGGCCGCAAGGCACACACAAGTTATAGAACTGTGCGGACGCATCGAAGCCCTGACTGCCGAGAACGAGCGGCTGAAGCGTGAAGTCCTGTTGCAAATGAGATGGAAAACGGAAGCGCAGGACGAGGCTGATACGCTTGCCATGACGCTAGACAATATTGCCAACGAAAGCAGCGACACTTGGGCGCGTGACAAAGCCCGCGCAGCCCTAGCAGGAAAAGCAGAGCAATGAGCGGCAAAACGATTTTATCGTGCGGCCATGAAGATGAACACGGCTGCATGGGTGTCAGCGTCCAGTTTGATGACGAGGAATGCGTAGCGGGCGAAGGCTTCGTTCCTACTACCGTCTACGCTCAATACTGCCACGAATGCGCGACCAAGCTATATTACGAAATCGGTAAGGACACTGGGCGCGTAGAAGCTGGGCTGGATGCCGACCGCATCGAAGCCCTTACTGCCGAGGTGCAGGCATGGCGCGAGTGCGCGTTGTATGACGCTACAATGGAAGGGCCAGTGTTCAAGGGGTGGGATAGGTCAGCACTGGAACGCTGCCGCCGCGCCGCACTCACAGGAGACGACACATGAGCGAGGAACGCTATTTGCTGATGAAGCGCGGCCTCTATTACGCGCCAGACCGACAGGGATATACCGGCGTCAAAGCCCGCGCTGGCCGCTATCGTGAAGTTGATGCGCTTGGCTTGGATGGCGTCACCGCGATCCACGAAGACGAGGCCGAGGACTTCTCACCAGCTTGCTGGGAAGACACCAAGATTGCTGTCCTAACCGACCGCATCGAAGCCCTGACTGCCGAGAACGAGCGGCTGCGGGAACTGCTGGACGCATGGCTCGGGCTGGCACGGGAACATCTGGATACGGAACTGGCTGGGCGCACATTTGAGGCGCTTGAAAGGACGCGCAAATGAGCAGCTACCCCGCATGGGTTTGTAGCGACTGTGGTCGCAAACACGGCAGGCGCGAGTGCGGCATCGCAACGTGGCATGAGGATAAGTGCGGCGTATGCGGACACACCGGCTTGGTTACGGAACCGAGGGACTACGGCCACCTCAAGGACGGCTGGCAGAAAGAGGTGAGGAAGCGGAAATGACCGACGAAATTACACGCGAGATGTT
>JACCDH011041798.1_pt1 | contig 37634 bp, 32 predicted proteins | sample 7442481 | NCBI WGS metagenome assembly JACCDH01 (sample SAMN15323433, study PRJNA562643) | freshwater metagenome | isolation source: river surface water | place: USA:Blue River Watershed | collected 2017-08-15 | reverse complement strand
GTTCAAGCAAACCTCAAACGGTGACCGAGCGGTGTCCGGGAGCGAAAGTCGACGCCACAAAGGACAACGGGTCAGCCCCTTGTGGGAGCTAACCCGTTGATTTTGGTGGCGCGGCTGGCAGGATTCGAACCCACGACCCCTTGGTTCGTAGCCAAGTACTCTATCCAACTGAGCTACAGCCGCTGAGCCGCACATCATAGCACAGCTTCATTCCAGTTCCGCTGCTTGGCGGAAACAGTGCTGGGCTGTCTGTGCATCGTCCTTGTTCAGGGCCAGTTGGGCCAGGCGGCACCAGGCGTCGCGGCGAACCTCCACGGGCAGTTCGCCGCGCACGGTTTGCTCCAACATCGGCTGCGCCTTGCCCCACAGTTGGCGCTCGGCGTACACCGCCGCCGCCAAGGCCTGCACCATGGGCTCACGAGGGTGTGCCGCAGCCAGGGCCTCCACCGAAGCCAGCCACTCGGGCTCAATCCCCTTGACCACGCGCCAGACGCTGTGGGCCAACAGGCGCCGCTGTTCAGCCTCCAGTGCCGAAGCGCTGTCCCAGACCAGGCGCAGCACCCGGCGTGCCCAGGCCGCATCGCCCAATGAAGCGGCTCGGCGCACCGCGTGCGCCAACACGGCTGCGTCTTGGCGGTCTTCACGCTCCAGCTCCAACCACCGGCGCTGCAAGCCCTCGCCATCACGCGCGGTGTCCAGCACGGCCATGGCCAAGCTGCGCGCCAGGCTCTTGGCCGCATCGGGCTTGAAGGCTTGGTGCTTGGCCAGCTGGCGCACCGCCTTGAGGGCTTCACCGGGTTGATGGGCCATGCGGTGGGCCTGCATCCTCAGCCGCTGCGCCTGAATGCGGCGCGCGGCACCCGGTGGCAGCTGCGCCAGGTGTGCCAAGGCAGCCGGTGCGTCATGGTCGTCCAACGCCCATTCGGCCCGCAACAGGGCCAGGCCCTCGGCTGCCGACGGGGCCCGCGCATGGGCGTCGCCAGGGTCACCGGAGGCGGTGGCGCTGTCCATGCAGGCTTGGGCCAATCGGGCCTGCTCGTCGCGGCCCGCGCGGTCTTGTAGCCGGTGCATCGACATGGCGGCCAACAGGTGGTTGATGGCCTGCGTCTCGGCCTTGCTGCCTTGCTCGGTGAGGTCCTGCACCAGGTCTTGCGCACGGCGGGCAGCCTTCACGGCACGCGTGTAGCGCGCGGCGAAGAGCTCCAGCAACGCTTGGCGCTGCGCCGACTGCAGGGCCAGCTCACGCCGCTCGGTGCGCCAGGCCTTGGCCCGGGCGGGCAGGCCCATCAGCCAACGTGTCAAGCGCACGCTCGAAGACAGGCCAATGAAGGCGCCCAAGAGGGCCAGGATGAAGAAATTCAGCGAGAGGTCCAGCCGCCAGCCGCGCCAGTAGAACGAGGCCAAGCCATCGTTGGCGCCCAGCGTCATGGCCGCCACCACGGCCACCACAAACAACAAGACCAACCACACCACGAGCTTCATGCGACGGCCCGCATCAACGCAGGGTGTTCACCGCGGCCAGGGCCGCCAGGGTTTCATCTGGGCGCGGCAGGGTGACCTGGCGCGAGAGTTGGCCCACCTGGCGCAAGAGTTCCAACGTGGATCCCACGCGGCGCGAAGAGGGGTCGAAGTAGCGCTCCAGCGTGCGCTGAGCATCCTGCAAGTCCGACTGCGCCACATCGAACTGACGCGACAGCAAAGCCAAGCGTGCGTTGAGCAAACGCAGCTTCAGGTTTTCACGCAGAAAGTACTGCTGCTCCGGCGATGACAAGGCCGCCTCGGGATTGTCGATGCGGGTGATGCGCACAAGGCTGCGCAGCTCGCCCCAGGCTGCGGACAGGCCCTTGAGGCTCCATTGCGTGGCCTCACGCAGCACCTGCTCCCAGGGCTGGGTGTGGGCGGCTGAACCGGGGTTGGCCGGCTTGGCGGCCGGGGCCTGCGGTGCGTTGGCGCTGTCGGAGGGTGCCGTCGGGCTAGGGGCGGCGGCCGTGGCCGGGCGGGCCATGGCCGTCATCGGCAGGTCGTCGACTTGTCGGGTGACTTCGTCGATCCGAATGACCAGGGTGGCCACATCCACTTGCGAGGCCGCCCGCACGCGCTCAAGGTCGCGCAGCACCGCGCGCCGTACGCGCTCCAGCCGGGGCTGGTTGTGGCGCGCCAGCCGCTCATCGGCTTGGCGCAAGGATGCCACCAACGGCTCCAGGGACCCCGTGAGGGCCGCCTGCTGCTGTGAAATGCGCAGGGCTGACTCGATGTCGGCCAACAGGTTCTCATCGCGCGAACGGGTGAGCGACTGAATCAGTTCATCGAGCTGGTTGCGCTGAACGGTGGCTTCGGCCACACGGGCCTCCAGCAAGGCCATGCGCGCAGCCGAGTCGCGGGCCGTGTCTTGCGACTGCCGGGCCAGCACCAAGGCTTCTCCCGATTCGCTTTGAGACTGCTGCTGCCGCGCCACGAGCTGTTGCTCCAAGAGCCGCACCCGCTGCTGCGTCATCCAGGCCAGAGCCAGGGACAGCACCACCGCAAGGCCCACGGCCAGCGCCACCCACAGCCACCACCGCGGCCACTGCACCCGTGCACGCAGGCCCTCGGTCTGAACGGCAGGCTCTGCGTGAGGGGCGGCGGAATCAGGGGTTTGCGGGTCAGGTGTCACGGTGCTGGTCATTGTATGCAGCCACCACCGAGCGCAAGTCGGCGCGGCACGGCACCACCTGCGAAAAACCCAGCGCGCGCGCCTGCTCCACGATGCGCTCATGGGTGGCCAGGCCGCGCGCCTGGGCTGCCCAGCCCGCGCGAAGGGCTTCGGGTGCGTGGGCCTGCACCAGCGGGGCCAGGTGTTCCAAGGCCTCGCTGCTGGACCACAGCCACAGGGCCTGCTGAGGATGGGCCACGGCCCAACGCAAGTGCTGCACCTCCGGCTCCTGCAGCACCGGTGCACCCCGGCGGTAGGCCACCACCGTGTGCACGCGCGCGCCGGCTTGCTGCCAACGCTGGATCAACCACTCACGTCCGCCCTCGCCGCGCACCACCAGGACATCCTGCCCCGCCCAATCCTGGGTGGCCAAGGCTGGCCACAAGGACTCGGAGTCGAACTGCGGCGCATCGGCCGGGGGCTGCACGATCTGCGATGCGGCCAAGCCTCGGGCCTCCAAAGCAGCGGCCGTGCCTGGCCCAGGCGCCACGGCCCAGGTGTGGGCGGGCCAGGAGCGGAGCTTGCCCGTGCCGGCCGTCGCCGCCGAACTTGACGCGGCATCGAAGAAGCCCGACACCGCGTTGGGGCTGACGAACATCACCGCGCGGCAGCGGGGCAGTTGGACCCAGGCCTGTTCCAGGGCCATCCGGTCGGTTTTAGAGTCGGCCGCGGCAATCCCCAGCAGGGGCACTGCGGCGGCGGGCACGCCAGCGGCCTGCAGCCGCGACACCCAATCCCGGGCCTGTTCGCGCGGCCGAGTGACCAGCAGCATGGCCTTGGGCGTCAGCCCCCGTGGGCGGCGGCTTGCAGGTAGGCGCGGCCACCCTGCTCTACCAGGGCTTGAGCAGCCTGGTTGCCCAGGGCCTCGGCCTCTTGGGCTTCGTTCACCGCGCGTTGCAGGACCACGCGCAGCAAGGGTGCTGCAGGATCACCGGGGTGGCCCAGGGCGGCGCTGAGCTGGAGCTGCTCGCCCACCCAACGGCCATGGGCGGCCAGCGGCATGCTGCAACTGCCACCCAGGGCGCGCGACACCGCACGTTCGGCGTGAACGGCCAACCAGGTGGGCCGGTGCACCAGTTGTTGCAACACGGCACCCAAGGGCGCGTCGTCGTCTCGAATCTCCAGGCCCAAGGCGCCCTGACCCGCAGCCGGCAGCATGGCCTCGGTGTCAAACACATCGCGGATGCGCGAAGCCAGGCCCAGGCGTTTGAGGCCCGCAGCGGCCAGCACAATGGCGTCGTACTGGCCCTCATCGAGCTTGCGAAGCCGGGTGTCGAGGTTGCCACGCAGCGGCTCGATGCGCAGGTCGGGCCGCAAGGCGCGCAGCATGACCACGCGGCGCAGGCTGGAGGTGCCCACACAGGCCCCTTGCGGCAGGCTGTGCAGGTTTTCGTAGCGCGGGCTCACGAAAGCGTCTCGCGGGTCTTCACGCTCCATCACGGCGGCCAAGGCAAACCCCGCGGGCAGGTCCATGGGCACATCCTTGAGGGAATGCACCGCCAGGTCGGCGCGCCGCTCCTGCAGGGCGGTCTCGAGTTCCTTGACGAACAGGCCCTTGCCGCCCACCTTGCTCAGGGCACGGTCCAGGATTTGGTCGCCCTGGGTGGTCATCCCCAGCAAGGACACGCGCAGGCCAAAACGCGACTGCAGCAAGGCCTGTACATGCTCGGCCTGCCACATCGCCAGTCGGCTCTCGCGGGTGGCGATCACGATCGACCCACGCGCAGCAGCGTGCGGGTCGTCGGCGGAAAGGGGCTTACCTGACGAATTCATTCGGACATTATGGGGACGGCGGCGCCCAAGCGACGAATCGGAAACCTGGTTACATTTTTCGATCATTTTGTTTGTAACTGAATTACACTTCACCCGTCCCCTGCCCCTCCCGCGCGAGGCCCCATGCCCAAGCCACCCAGCGCCGCCCTGAAGTCAACACCGTCCCTTGACAAGGACCAGCCCTTGGTGCGGGACATACGCCTGCTCGGCCGCCTCTTGGGCGATGTCATTCGAGAACACGAAGGTGTCGATGCCTATGAACTGGTGGAGAGGGTGCGGCAGCTGTCGGTGGGGTTTCGTCTGAAGAAGGACGCCTCGGCTGGACGGGTGCTCAACCGGCTGCTGGCCAACCTCAGCGGCGACCAGACCGTGATGGTGATTCGGGCCTTCAGCTATTTCAGCCACCTGGCCAACATTGCAGAGGACCGCCACCATGTCCGCCGGCGCGACCACCACGAAGCCCAGGGTCATCTGCAGGAAGGGTCACTGGCCCTGACGTTGGAGCGGCTGTCCGATGCCGGGGTGCGGGGCTCTGAAGTGGCCGCGCTGCTGCGCCAAGCGTATATCTCACCAGTGCTCACCGCGCACCCGACCGAAGTACAAAGGCAAAGCATCCTGGAAGCGCAACGCGCGTTGGCAGGGCTGATTGCACAGTGGGACCAGGCACAGGGTGAGCGCGAGCAGTCCCACATCGAGGTGCAGCTTCGGGCGCGCATCACACAGCTGTGGCAAACGCGCATGCTGCGCACCACGCGGCTGACCGTGGCCGATGAAATCGAAAACGCACTGGGTTACTACGGCACCACTTTTCTGGCTGAAATCCCACGCCTGTACGCGCAGCTCGAAGAGGCCTTACCGGGCCACCGCATTGAGCCCTTCTTTCGAATGGGTCACTGGATTGGGGGCGACCGAGATGGCAACCCCAATGTGGGAGCCGAGTCGCTGCAGCGCGCCCTGTCACGGCAGGCGGAAGTGGCCTTGCGCCACTACCTGCGGCAGGTTCATGAGCTGGGAGCGGAACTGTCGATCTCGCAAACCCTGGCCGAGGTCACACCGGAGTTGCTGGCCTTGGCTGGCCAATCGACGGACACCAATGCCCACCGCCGAGATGAGCCCTATCGGCGGGCGTTGATCGGCGTCTATGCGCGATTGGCCGCTACCCTGAGAGCCTTGAGCGGCACCGAGGCCCTGGCCCACGCCGTGGCGCCCACCACTGCCTACGCAGACCCGGGCGAACTGCTGGCGGACCTGCAGGTGATTCGGCGCTCCTTGGAGCACCACCGCGCGCAGGCCTTGGCCGCGCCAAGGCTCTTGCCGCTGATTCGCGCGGTGGAGGTCTTCGGCTTTCACCTGGCCACCATCGACCTGCGCCAAAGCTCAGACAAGCACGAAGCCGCTGTGGGCGAACTGTTGGAGGCCGCGCAGCTGTGCAGCGCCTACGGGCAGTTGGACGAAGTCCAGCGGCAGGATGTGCTGTTGCGCGCCTTGCGCGACCCCAGGCCGCTGCGGGTGCCCAACCAAGCCTACAGCGAAACCACACAGCGTGAACTGGCGGTGTTTGAAGCTGCACGCCAAGGCATCGAGCGGCACGGTCGTGAGGCTATTCGGCACGCCATCATTTCCCACACAGAGCAGGTCAGCGACCTGCTGGAGGTTTTGCTCCTGCAGAAGGAATGCGGCCTCATGCACGGCCGCTTGGGCGCGCCAGGAGTCCGATGCGACCTCATCGTCTCGCCGCTGTTCGAAACCATTGATGACCTGCGCCGCGCACCCACGGTGATGCGCGATTACTTGGGCCTGCCCGGTTTGCTGGCCCTGCTGCTCAATGGCCGTGGCGAGCAGGATGTGATGCTGGGCTACAGCGACAGCAATAAAGACGGCAGCTTCTTCACCAGCAATTGGGAGCTGTACCAGGCTGAGTTGGGGCTGGTGGAATTGTTTGAACCGCTGCGGCGTGCGCATGGGCTGGCGTTGCGCCTGTTCCACGGGCGGGGCGGCACGGTTGGGCGTGGCGGCGGCCCGAGCTACCAGGCCATACTGGCCCAGCCCCCAGGAACGGTCAACGGACAGATCCGCCTAACCGAGCAGGGCGAGGTGATCGCCTCGAAGTACGCCCATCCCGAGATCGGCAGGCGCAACCTGGAAACCTTGGTGTCGGCGACCCTGGAAGCCACCCTCCTGCAGCCCCCTAAACCCGTGCCGAGGGCCTTCATGCAAGCGGCCGCCGAACTGTCGGCCGCCAGTTACGAGGCCTACCGCGAACTGGTCTACGGCGACACTGGCTTTACCGAATACTTTTTTGCCGCCACGCCCATCCGCGAACTGGCTGAACTCAACATCGGGTCACGCCCGCCGATGCGCCCGCGCGAAGGGCGCACCGGTTGGTCCATCGAAGACCTGCGCGCGATTCCTTGGGGGTTCAGTTGGGGCCAGTGCCGCGTGGGCCTGCCAGGCTGGGCGGGTTTTGGATCAGCGGTGGAGCGCTGGCTGGGCAAGTCGGACGCTACGCGGGATCAGCGCCTGGCCCTGCTGCGCCGCATGGCCAAGCAGTGGCCCTTCTTCCGCACGCTGTTGAGCAACATGGACATGGTCCTGGCCAAGAGCGACCTGCGGGTGGCCTCGCGCTACCTCGACTTGGTGGAGAACCGCGCTTCGGGCAAGCGGCAATTTGCAGCCATCGAGCGGGAGTGGCAGCGCTGCCACCAGGCGTTGGAGCTCATCACCGGTGAGCAGGAGCGCTTGGCCAGCAACCCCTGGCTGGCCCGCTCGATCCAACACCGCTTCCCCTACCTGGACCCCTTGAACCACCTGCAGGTGGAGTTGATCCGGCGCTACCGCAACCGCCGCGAAGGCGACCCGGAAATCGCACGGGTGCAAACCGGCATCCAGATCTCGATCAACGGCATTGCCGCGGGGCTGCGCAATTCGGGTTAAGGGTGATCGGGGCCCGGCAGCTTCACTCGGATCGATGCCGTGACATGCACGCCATGGCCTGCACACTGGATCAGCGAGCCCCCACTGAAAACCACTTGAGCTCGACGTAGTTGTCCGCTTTGTGGGCGGGCGTGACGTGGGCGCGCACCGCCCAGGGGATCATCTGGCGGTGCAGCGGGATCACCACGATGTCCTCGCGGTAGGCCTGCAGCGCGGCCTTCACCAGGGCTTCGCGCTTGACCGGATCGCCCTCCACGCTGGACTTGCCGGCCAGTTCATCGGCCTTGTCGTTGCGGTAGTTGCCATAGTTGTAGGCCCCGATGCCGCCGGCTGCGCGGTTGCGGTACAGCGGCGTCATGGAGGTTTCCGCGTCGGTGATGGCGCCGCCCCAGCCCAACATATAGGCACTGGTGTCGAGCTTCTCGATCTTGGGGAAGTAGGTGGTGCGCGGCATGGCGTTGACACGCACCTTGATCTTCAGCTGCGCCCACATCCCGGCCAGGGCAATGCAGATCTCTTCGTCGTTGATGTAGCGGTTGTTGGGGCAGTCCAGGGTGAACTCAAAGCCATCGGCGTAACCGGCTTCGGCCATGAGCGCCCGCGCGGCCTTGAGGTCGTAGGGCAGGCGCTTTTCCAGTTCGGGGTCGTTGTAGGCCCCCAAGGGCGAGGGCGTGATGGCGCCAGTGGGCACACTCAGGCCGTTCATCAGCTTGGTGCGCATCGTCTCGATGTCGATGGCCTGGTACATCGCGCGCCGCACGCGCAGGTCCTTGAAGGGGTTCTTGCCCTTGACGCTGCTGTACAGCAGTTCATCGCGCCCCTGGTCCAGGCCGATGAACACCACGCGGTTCTCTGGGCCATCCACCACCTTCACGCCAGCGGTGTTGCGCAGCCGCGCAATGTCGCGCGGCGCAGGGTCGTGCACAAAGTCCAGTTCGCCACTGACCAGCGCCGCCAAGCGCGTGGCGTCGTTGGTGATGGGCGTGAAGACCGACTCCTGCACATTGCCTTCGAAACGGCCCCAGTAGTTGGGGTTGCGCTTGTGCACGGTGCGAACCCCGGGCTGGCGCTGCACCAGTATGTAGGGGCCGGTTCCATTGGCGTTGAGCGAGGCGTAGCTCTCCTCACGGTTCTTGAAGTCCAAGGGGCGGGTGACCTTGTGCTTTTCGCTCCAGGCCTTGCTCATGATGGGCAGGCTTTCCAGGTGCTGCAGGAAGATCGGGTTGACCTGCTTCAGTCGGAACTCCACGGTGAAGTCGTCGATCTTGACCGGCTCGCCACAGGCCAGCGCATAGGCGTTGAGCTGCGAGGTGGGCGCCTGCGCGCGCTTGATAGAGAACACCACATCGTCGGCGGTGAAGGGCGTGCCGTCGTGAAACTTCACGCCGGTGCGCAGCTTGAAGCGCCACAGGGTGGGCGAGACCGATTGCCAGCTGGTGGCCAGGCCCGGCACCAGTTGCAACTGCCGGTCGCGCGAGAGCAATCGCTCGTACACCTGGGCGTTGATGGTGTTGGTCATCAGCTCATTCTGGGAATGGGGGTCCATGGTGAGGGGGTCACCACTGCTCGCCCAGCGCAGGGTTTGAGCGTGGGCGGCCCCACCCAGCCCCAGGCATAGGGCCAGCGTCCAAAGCGCAGCAGGAAGTCGAATCATCATGGCAAGGTCTGGTGAAGTTTGAGCAAGGTCAAGAATGCATCAGGCAGCGGCGGGGTAGCCTTCTGCTTCCAATGCTTGGCGCAAGGTCTGTTCGTCGGCTTGGGTGTCAAAGCGGGCCGTGTGGGTGGCCAAATCGGTCTGCACCTGTGCTTGTGGGTCCAGGCGGCGGGCCACTTCGGTCACGGTGCGCACACAATGGCCGCAGGTCATGTCGGGAAGGTGCAGTTCAATCATGGCAAGAATCCTCAGATGCTCGGGCCGGCCATGCCGGCAGCTTCCATCCAGTCTAGTTCAGCAGCGCCGGCCTGCCCACCGCACACCATGAGCGCCCACGAACTCACCCTGGACATCAGCGGCATGACCTGCGCGAGCTGCGTCAGGCGCGTGGAACGGGCTTTGACCAAGGTGCCAGGGGTGCAAAGCTGCAGCGTGAACCTGGCCACCAACCAGGCCGTGGTGCAACTGCCGTCGGCCCATGCGGTCAAGAGTCTGCCGGGCCACTTGCTGGCGGCGGTGCAGGCCGCGGGTTACGACGCCCAACTGCATCAAGCCGAGCAGGCCCCGCCCACCGCGAACGACCACGGCTGGGCGGAGGGCGCGGCCGTGGCCCTGAGCCTGCCCCTGGTACTGCCCATGCTGCTGCAGCCCCTGGGGGTGCACGCCATGCTGCCCGCGCTGTGGCAGTTCCTCCTGGCCACACCGGTGCAGTTCGTTTTGGGGTGGCGCTTCTACAAGGCCGGCTGGGCTGCGCTGAAGGACGGCAGCGGCAACATGGACCTGTTGGTGGCCCTGGGCACCAGCGCCGCCTATGGACTGAGCCTGTGGCTGTGGGCACCCTGGGCTCAGGGTGATCAGGCTGCGCACCTGTACTTCGAGAGTTCGGCGGTGGTGATCACCTTGGTGATGCTGGGCAAGTGGTTGGAAGCACGGGCCAAGCGAAAGACGCTGGCGGCCTTGGATGCGCTGCGGGCACTGCGCCCGGAAACCGCCCTGGTCATGGAGCAGGGCCAAGCCGTGGAGCGTGCGCTGTCGGAACTGCGCGTGGGCGATACGGTGATGGTGCGGCCTGGCCAGCGCGTGCCGGTTGACGGACGCATCATCGAAGGGCGCAGCCACGTGGACGAGTCGGCCATCACCGGCGAAAGCCTGCCCGTGCCGCGCGAAGCGGGCCAGGGTGTGATGGGGGGAACGCTCAACGCCGAGGGGCTGTTGCTGGTGCAGGTCACGGCCTTGGGCGCGGAATCGGCCCTCTCACGCATCGTGCGCCTGGTGGAGCAGGCCCAGGCCCGCAAAGCCCCCATCCAGCAGACCGTGGACCGCGTGAGTTCGGTCTTCGTCCCCACCGTCGTGGGCCTGGCCGTGCTCACCCTGGTGGGATGGGCCCTTCTGAGCAGCCGAGGTTGGGAGTACGCCATCGTGCAGGCGGTGTCGGTGCTGGTGATTGCCTGCCCCTGCGCCCTAGGCCTGGCCACACCAGCCACGCTGATGGTGGGCACGGGCCTGGCCGCACGCATGGGCATCCTGGTGCGCGACGCGCAGGCCTTGGAGTTGCTGCGCGGCGTGGCGGTGGTGGGCCTGGACAAAACGGGCACCTTGACCCTGGGCCAACCACGGCTGTTGGCCTGCACCCCCGCACCGGGCCTGAGCACCGAGGAGGCCCTCACCCGCGCCGCGGCCTTGCAGCAGGGCAGCCAACACCCACTGGCGCAGGCGGTTGCCCATGCGGCCACGGAACGCGGCTTACCGGTGCACGGGGTACAGGGGTTCGAACAGGTGGCCGGCCGGGGCTTGCAGGCCTGGGTCAACGGTGAAGCGCTGAGCCTGGGCAGCACCCGGTGGATGCACGAACGCGGCATCGACCTTCAGGCCCTTCAGCCCGCCATCGAGCAAGCCTTGGCCCAAGGCCAAACGGTGAGCGTGCTCAGCCGTGGCGGCGAGGCCTTGGCCGCCTTGAGCTTTGGCGATGAGCTGCGCCCACAGGCCGCTGAGGCGGTGGCGGCCTTGCAGCGCCTGGGGGTGCGCTGTGTGATGATCAGCGGCGACAACGCACAAGCCGCTCAGGCCATCGCCACGCGCCTGGGCATCACCGATGTGCGCGCACCGGTGCTGCCGGAAGACAAAGCCCAGGTCGTTCGGGAACTGCGCATGGGTTTGCCGCCGGGCCAGCGGGTGGCCATGGTGGGAGACGGCGTAAACGATGCGCCGGCACTGGCGGCGGCCGACATTGGGGTGGCCATGCCCGGAACCGACGTGGCCATGGAAACGGCGGGCTTGACGCTGCTGCGGCCAGACCTGCGCCTGATCCCCCAGGGCTTGGCCCTGTCCCGGGCGGTCACCCGCAAGATCCACCAGAACCTGTTCTGGGCCTTTGCCTACAACGTGGTGGGCATTCCCCTGGCTGCGCTGGGGTTCTTGAGCCCGGTGGTGGCAGGAGCAGCCATGGCCGCCTCCAGCGTGAGCGTGATCAGCAACGCCCTGTTGCTGCGGCGCTTTCGGCCTGAGTAGCCCTCAGGGCTGCAGCGCGGCAGCGCCACGCAGCCCCGGGGCATCAGCGCCGTTCAGCGCGTCTTGCTCTGGGGAACCGTTTTCAGGTCGCCCGGCAGGCTGCCGATGTAGTTGGCCATGGCCTTGAGTTCGGCCAGGCTGAACTGTTTGACCTGCGCGCCCATGATGGCGTTGGCCCGGCCCAGTTGGGCCTGGCCTTCTGTCTTGTAGGACTTCAGCGCCACGTAGAGGTAGTCAGCGTGCTGGCCGGCAATCTTGGGGTAGCTCGGGTCCACACCCTTGTTGAAGTTGGCGCCGTGGCAGGAGATGCACGCACCCTTTTGCAGCAGGGCGGCCACTTCGGCAGAGGGCTGCTTGGCGGCTTGGTCCGGCACGGGCTTGGACTTGTCCTGGCCGTGCTGGGCGTAGTAGGCGGCCAAATCGGCGATGTCCTGCTCGCTGAGCGAGCCGGCGATGCCGCGCATCGTGGGGTGCTTGCGCTCGCCCTTTTGGTAGGCGGTCAGCGAATTGACCAGATAGGCCGCGGTTTGGCCTGAAATCATCGGCACGCGGTGGATTTCCGGGAAGCTGGCCTGGTAGCCAGGGATGCCGTGGCAGCCAATGCACATGGCCACCTTGCCCTCGGCGGCCTTGATGTCGCCCTTGGGGCCCTGTGCGTGGGCGGTACCTGTCACCGACACGATGCCGGCCAGGGCCAGCAGGGAAAGCATGTTCTTCATGATGCAGACTGCAAGATTGAAACCACTGCGGCTGGCCCGCTGCCGCTGAACGGCGCGCGCCGCCGGGTTGCCCCGGCTGCTGCAGAACCGCGCGATTATAGGGGGGGCCCTATACTGAACCTGACAGGCGTTCTGCCCTGCCCACACCCACGGTTGACCCATGAAATTCCAAGGTTCCCAAGACTACGTGGCCACCGACGACCTGATGTTGGCGGTCAATGCGGCCATCACCCTGCAGCGGCCGCTTCTGGTCAAGGGAGAGCCCGGCACCGGCAAGACCATGCTGGCCGAAGAAGTGGCTGCCGCCCTCAAGCTGCCCCTGCTGCAGTGGCACATCAAGAGCACCACCAAGGCACAGCAAGGGCTGTATGAATATGACGCGGTCAGTCGCCTGCGCGACAGCCAGCTTTCCGACGCCGACAGCGCTGCCAAGGTGCGCGACATCCGCAACTACATCGTCAAGGGCACGCTGTGGCAGGCGTTTCAAAGCGAGACCCCCGTGGCCCTGCTGATTGATGAGATCGACAAGGCCGACATCGAGTTCCCCAACGACCTGCTGCGCGAACTCGACCGCATGGAGTTCTACGTTTACGAGACACGCGAACTCATCAAGGCCAAGCACCGGCCCTTGGTCTTCATCACGTCCAACAACGAAAAAGAGCTGCCCGACGCGTTCCTGCGCCGCTGCTTCTTCCACTACATCAAGTTCCCTGAGCCCACCACGATGCAAAAGATCGTGGACGTGCACTTCCCCGGCATCAAGCAGGAACTGCTGAGCGCGGCCATGCGCACCTTTTTTGAGGTTCGCAACCTGCCCGGCCTCAAGAAGAAGCCCTCGACCAGTGAGTTGCTGGACTGGCTGCGTCTGCTGGTGGCCGAAGACCTGGCGCCCGAACTGTTGGCGTCCAAGGACGACAAGGTCATCATTCCGCCCCTGGTCGGAGCCCTGCTGAAGAACGAACAGGACATCACGCTGTTTGAAAAGCTGGTGTTCATGCAAAGCCGCAACCGTTGAAGCCCCATGCCACGATCGACCACTCCTCGCCGCAAAGTCCAGCCCCTCTCGGTCGAAGCCCTGTGGCAGCTCCAACGCCTGGGCGCGCCCAGTCTCAGCCCCGATGGGGCACAGGCGGTCATCAGCGCCACCGCGTACTCGATGAAGGACAACAAGGCCAGCAGCCGTCTGTGGCTGCTGTCCACCTTGGGCGGTGAGCCCCGTGCGCTGACGCAGTGTGGCGACAAGGACAGCCAGCCACGCTGGAGCCCGGCACGCGCGGGCGACGGTGAACGCAGCCAACTGATCGCCTTTACGGCGCGGCGGGAACAAGATGGTCGAAAAGACGATGCGCCGCAGCTGTACCTGATCAATGCCGATGGTGGCGAGGCCCGCCGTGCGGCCGACATCGCCACGGGTGTGGAGGCCTTCAAGTGGTTTCCCGACGCCAAGCGCCTGGCCTTTGTGTCTTGGGTGTGGCCGGACACCCGAGGCCCCAAGGCCCAAGCCGCGCGTTTGAAGGACTGGAAAGACCGCAAGGAGTCGGCCTACGTGACCGAGGAGGCCCAGTACCGCTACTGGGACCACCACCTTCCACAGGACCGCGTGGCGCACCTGCATCTGCTGACCTTGGGCGCCGATGAGGGCTCGGCCAAGGTGGTGGACTTGTTTGAGGGCACGCCCTACGAGCTCAGCCGTGCGGAACCCGATGCCAACGCCTTCGACATTTCCCCCGATGGCAAGCGCATCGTGTTCGCTTTTGACCCGGCACCGCAAAAGCGCATGGACGGCCGCTACGCGCTGGCGGAAATGGACCTCAAGACGCGCAAGGTCACGGTGATCGCTCAAGACGCGCAGTGGGACTTCAGTGCGCCTCGCTACAGCCCCAATGGTGAGCAGATTGCCTTCTTGGCCAGCCACCAGGGCCGCAAGCACACCATGCCGTCTCAGTTGGCGCTGTGGTCACGCAAGCCAGGTTGGCGTGTGCTCAGTGCCCAATGGGACCACGAGGTCAACGCGCCCTTGCGTTGGGCCGATGATGGCCAAAGCGTGCTGTTCACCGCTGAGGAAGAAGGCCGACAGCACCTGTGGCGCTGGACCTTGTCCATTGCCACCGCTGAGGTGGTGGCCGATGGAGGCTGGGTCCAGGGTTTCGATGTATGCGGCGATGTGTTGGTGACCGTGGCCGATGGCGTGGACCATCCGGCCCAGGTGCACGCCAGCGTGGGCCAGCAGGCCCCGCGTCGCATTGAAGACTTCAACGATGCCGTGCTCAAGCCCATCACCATGGGGCACACCGAAGAGATGTGGATCACCGGAGCGCAAGGTGACCGCGTGCAGCTGTGGGTGACCTATCCGCCGGGCTTCAACCCCAAGAAGAAGTACCCACTGCTGCAGGTGATCCACGGCGGGCCGCACACGGCTTTCGGTGACGCCTTCCACTACCGCTGGAATGTGCAGACCTTCGCGGCTCAAGGCTATGTGGTGGCCGCGGTGAACTATCACGGCTCCAGCAGCTTCGGCTATGCCTTCAAGGACAGCATCAGCGGCCGCTGGGGCGAGCCGGAGTTGCAGGACGTAGAGGCCGCCACCGATGCCCTGCTGAAGAAGCCGTGGGCCGACCGCAAACGGGTGTTTGCCACCGGCGGCAGCTATGGCGGCTACATGGTGGCGTGGATGAATGGGCACGTGAAGCCCGGCCGCTACGCAGCCTACATCTGCCATGCGGGCTGCTTCGACTGGACCGCCATGTTTGCCGACGATGCCTACACCTGGCACGCCAAGGAGCTGGGCGCCTGGTACTGGGACGATATGGCGAGGGTTCATGCCCAAAGCCCGCACGCCTTTGCCCAGCACATGAAGACGCCCACGCTGGTGATTCACGGACAGCTCGACTACCGCGTGCCCGATGCGCAGGGTCTGGCCTACTACAACACCCTCAAGGCGCGCGGTGTGGATGCCCGGCTCGTGTGGTTCCCTGACGAGAACCACTGGATCCTCAAGCCCCGCAATTCACGACTGTGGTATGGCGAATTCTTTGACTGGTTGCGCCGTCACGACGTGGGCGCCCAGCGCGCCAAGCCCATGGCCCGCGCTTCGGCCAAAACTGCTTCACGGCGCAAGGCCTGAGGCCTGACGGACCACACCCAGGCAGCCGGACGTCGCGAGGACCGCGCATGCTCATCAACTTCTTCTACACGCTGCGCGCCGCCAAGCTGCAGGTGAGCATCCGCGAGTACTTGACCCTGATTGAGGCGCTCAAGGCCGGCGTGATCGGCCCCAGTGTGGACGAGTTCTACTATTTGTCGCGCACCACCCTGGTCAAAGACGAGACCCAGTTCGACAAGTTCGATCGGGCTTTCGGCGCCTACTTCAAGGGCGTGGAGATGGTGACGGACTTCACCCAAGACATTCCGCTGGAGTGGCTGAAAAAGACACTGGAGCGTGAACTCACGCCAGAGCAGAAGGCCGCCATCGAGAAGATGGGCTGGGATGAACTGATGGAGACGCTTAAGAAGCGCCTTGAAGAACAGAAGGGCCGCCACGAAGGCGGCAACAAATGGATTGGCACCGGTGGCACCAGCCCCTTTGGGCACGGCGGCTACAACCCGCAAGGGGTGCGTATCGGCGGCAAGGGCGGCAACCGCAGCGCCGGGAAGGTCTGGGACCAGCGCGCCTACGCCGACTACGACGACAGCTTGGAGCTGGGCACGCGCAACATCAAGGTGGCCCTGCGCCGGCTGCGACGGTTTGCGCGCGAGGGCACTGAGACCGAACTGGACTTGGACGACACCATTCACTCCACCGCCGCCAATGCCGGCCTGTTGGACATCAAGATGGTGCCCGAGCGCCACAACAAGGTGAAGGTGCTGCTGCTCATGGATGTGGGCGGCACGATGGACGAGCACATCCACCGGGTGGAAGAACTCTTCAGCGCGGCCAAGGCCGAGTTCAAGCACTTGGAGTTCTACTACTTCCACCACTGCGTGTACGACTTCGTGTGGAAGAACAACAGGCGCCGCTACGCCGAGAAGTTCCCGACCTGGGACATCATCCGCAAGTACAACAAGGACTACAAGCTCATCTTTGTAGGCGACGCCACGATGAGCCCCTATGAAATCCTGCAGCCCGGTGGCAGCGTCGAGTACAACAACGAAGAGCCCGGTGCCGAGTGGCTGCAGCGGCTCACACATGCCTTCCCGAAGTACGCCTGGATCAACCCAGAACCGGCCGGGGTGTGGCAGTACCGTCAAAGCATCGCCATCATCCAGCAGATCATGAACCAGCGGATGTTCCCGCTGTCCCTGCAGGGCCTGGAAGGCGCCATGCGGCTGCTGAGCAAATGAGCTACTCGGTCAAGGAAATTTTTTACACGCTGCAGGGCGAAGGCTTGCGGGCTGGCCGGCCCGCGGTGTTCTGCCGATTCGCCGGGTGCAACCTGTGGAACGGGCGTGAGGAAGACCGCCACAGCGCGGTGTGCCGCTTCTGCGACACCGATTTCGTGGGCACCGACGGCACCCTGGGCGGCAAGTACAGCGCAGAGGAACTCGCGGCCCAGGTGGCCGCGCAGTGGCCGGCCGGTGCACCGGGCCGTGCGCCGGGAGCCGTGCCCTACGTGGTGCTCACAGGGGGCGAGCCGATGCTGCAGGTCGATCAGCCCTTGATCGATGCCCTGCATGCGCAAGGCTTTGAGATTGCCGTGGAGACCAACGGCACCCTGCCGGTGCCCATGGGTCCGCAGGGCATCGACTGGGTGTGCGTCAGCCCCAAGGCCGGTGCCGATTGGGTTCAGCGCCGCGGGCATGAGCTCAAACTGGTGTACCCGCAGCCCGCCTTGATGCCCACCTCGGTTGAATCACTGGCCGAGCAGAACGGGCCCTCCAGGCCGGACTTCGGGTACTGGCTGCTGCAGCCCATGGACGGTCCGCTGCAGGCCCTGCACACCAAACAGGCCATTAGCTACTGCCAGTCCCACCCGCGCTGGCGCCTGAGCGTGCAAACCCACAAGGTCTTGGCCATCCGCTGAAGCCCAGGGGGGCAAGGCACAATCGGGGTGTGACTTCTGCCTCCTACGAACTCAGCCAGCGCTTCCACTTCGAAGCGGCCCACACCCTGCGCCGCGCCGAAGCCACGGGCGAAGTGGAAAGCAGCCGCCGGGTGCATGGCCACACCTACCTGGCCGACATCACCCTGCGCGGCCAGCCCGATGAGCGTGGCATGGTGATGGACCTGGGCTTGGTGCGCGCCGAGATTGCCCAGTTGCGCCAACGGCTGGACCACCGCTTCCTCGATGAAATCGAAGGCCTGGGCCCGGCCACGCTGGAAAACCTGTGCGCCTTCATCGCGCGGCACCTGCGCGGCCCCCTGCCCCAGTTGGTGCGGGTTCGCGTGTGGCGTGACGCCAGCGGTGACAGCTGCGTGTTGCACCTCGAATAAACTTCGCTCAAGCCACCGTAGTTCAATGGATAGAACGAGCGCCTCCTAAGCGCTAGATACAGGTTCGATTCCTGTCGGAGGCACCAGGCGCGCGCTTGGGCGCCTGCAGCCACCCTTCCCTTAACGCCCCGCTGCCGCGTCCCGCGCACGTCCCGTGGACGAGTGGCGCAGCTTCATGCACAGGTTGTAGAGCAGCTCTGCGGCCGGCGACAGTTCCCGCCCCCGTCGCTTGATCAGGCCCAGACGCCGGGACACCGCGGGTTCGACCAGCGGGATGCCCACCAACAGGGGATGGTCGCGCGTGGGCATGGCCATGGCGGGCACAGCGGCCACACCCAGGCCAGCCTCGACCAGGGCCAACGCGGTGTTGACATGCTTGGTCTCGAACACGCTGTTGACCCGCGCGGAGGCGTTGAACAGTGCCTGGTCCAGCAGCAGCCGGTTGCCTGAACTGCGGTTGACCGCCACATATTCGTACTCACCCAACTGCGACCAGGTCACGCGCTTGAGTCGCGCCAAGGGATGGTCACGCCGGCACGCAGCCACAAAGCGCTCTTCGATGAGCACCTTGAACTCGATGCCCGGGTCCTGCGTTCCCATGAAGTTGATGCCGAAATCGGCCTCGCCGTTGCTCACGGCCGTCAAGACATCGTTGGCACTGGCGTCCAGGATCTTCACCCGCACACGCGGGTTGTCTTCGTGAAACCGGCGAATCACCCGGGTCAGAAAGTAGTTCACGGTGGACGGCACGCAGGCCACCGAGACCTCGCTCATGCGCGTGGCCGCGCCGCCGCGCAAGGCCAACAAGGTGGCGTCCAAGTCGTTCAACAGCTCGCGTGTCTTGATCTCGAAATCGCGGCCAATGGCCGTGAGCGTGACACGGCGCGTGGTGCGCTCGAGCAACTTCACACCCAGCGCTTCTTCCAGCTTGTCGATGCGCCGGCTGAAGGCCGGCTGTGACAAGTGCACCGATTCGGCGGCCCGACGGAAGCTGCCCAGCTCGGCCACCGCGCGAAAGGACAGCAGGTCGTTGAGGTCGAAGTTGATCGGCATGCGCGCACTCTGCCACCGTGACCCCGGTTTTGATTGATGTTCTTTGCGCATCAATCCATTGTAAATATGCAATTTACCTTGCGATATGAATCGGTCACATTGCCGGCCGTGTTGTCGTCAATACCCTGCACCCTCATGCGCGCCGGAACGTCGCGCGGCCCCTTTTTCCTCAAGGAATGGTTGCCGCAAGACGAAGCCGAGCGCAACCGTGTCCTGGTCGCCGTCATCGGCTCGGGCGATACCTGCCAAATCAGCGGACTCGGTGGAGGTTCAACGCTCAACAGCAAGGTGGCCATCGTCTCCAAGTCCACCCGCCCGGACGTGGACGTGGACTACCTGTTTGCGCAGGTGGGCGTGAGCAAGCCCACGGTCGACACCAAGCCAAACTGCGGAAACATGTTGTCCGGTGTTGGGCCATTCGCGATTGAGCAGGGCCTGGTGACCCCAACAAAAGACACCACGGTGGTCAGGGTCTTCAACGAAAACACCCGCTCTCGAATCGACGTGACGGTGCAAACCCCTGGCGGGCGCTTGACCTACGACGGCAACGCTCAGATCGACGGGGTTCAGGGCCAGGCTGCACCCATACGCCTGGAGTTCCTGGACGCCTGGGGCTCCATCACCGGGTCTGTGTTCCCCACAGGGCAGCGCACCGATCGGATCCAAGGGGTGGACGTCACCTGCATCGATGCAGCCATGCCCCTGATGATCGTGCGGGCACAAGACCTCGGCGTGAGTGCGCACGACGCACCCGCCGCCCTGGATGACTGCGCCGACATGCTCAAGCGCCTGGAACAGATGCGCCTGGAAGCCGGACGCTTGATGGGCCTGGGTGACGTCAGCCGCTCCGTGATCCCCAAGCCGGTGCTCGTGGATGCCACGGGTGCGCCCACGTCCATCGTCTCACGCTACTTCACGCCGTGGCGCTGCCACACCGCGCATGCGGTGACGGGCGCCATCGGTGTGGCCACCGCACGGGCCCTGCCCGGCACGGTGGCCGCCGGCGGCCCCAGCGAGCCCGGCACCCACCTCATCCAGGTGCTGCACCCGCAGGGCCGCATCGATGTGGAAGTGGGCTTGGAGGGCCATGGGCAGGAGGCGCAGGTCACCCGCGCTTCGCTCATCCGCACTGCACGCAAGATTTTCGAAGGCACCTTGTACGTCAACCCGCAATCTCAGGAGTACGCATGACACAACGACGTCGTTTTCTCGCCGCCGGCATGGCTGCTTGTGCCACGCCAAACCTTTGGCTCAGCTCGGCCCACGCACAAGCCAGCAGCTGGCCCAACAAGAACATCACCCTGATCATCCCCACCGCACCCGGCGGCGGCAACGACACCATGGCCCGTCTGATTGGGCAGAGGCTCGGGACCCTCCTGGGTCAGACCATCGTGGTGGAAAACCGCGCCGGAGCCAATGGCTCGCTGGCCACCGAAGCCGTGGCGCGCGCCACTCCGGACGGCCACACGCTGTTGTGGGGCTACATCGCCACACACTCCATGAACCCGGCGCTGCAGAAGCTGCGCTACGACCCGATTGCCGACTTCGAGCCGATCTCGCTGGTGGGCTATTCCCCTACGCTCATGGTGGCCAATCCGAACGCAGGCTTCACCTCGGTCAAGGAACTCATCGCACAGTTGAAGGCCAAGCCGGACCGCCACGCCTACGCATCGGCGGGCAACGGCACGGCACCACACTTCGCGGCCGAACTGTTCTGCCTGCGCGCTGGCGTGAAAATGTTGGGTGTGCCCTACAAGGGCTCGGCGCCTGCCATGCAAGATACAATGAGCGGTCAAACGCAGGTGATGTTCCCGTCGCTGTTTTCGGCGCTGCAACACGTCAAGACCGGCCGGCTTCGGGCCCTGGCCATTGCCGGTCCCAAGCGCTCGGCTCAATTGCCGGACGTTCCCACGCTCAAAGAGTTGGGCATCGACGGTGTTGAAGTGCAACAGTGGTACGGCTTCTTTGCACCTGCCAAGACGCCGCCGGAGATCGTCAACCGACTGCACACCACCATCAACCGCATCCTCACCGAAGACGAGATCGTCAAGCGCATTGAAGGCCAAGGCGCTGATGTCGAAACCGCCACCCGTGCTGAGTTTGCAGCCCTGCTGCAGTCTGAACTGGTGAAGTGGAGGCAGGTGGTGGCCAGCGCGAAGATCACACCGGATTGACCGCCCTGATTGCCTGTACTGATTTCGCAACCGAAGAATTCAACTGGAGAACTGAAAACATGAACCAACGCGTTACCCGCCTCGCACTGGCTGCTTCGCTGCTGTGCGCCACCGCTGCCCACGCCCAGTCGTCATCGGTCACCCTGGGTGGCATTGCGGACGTAGCCATCCGCTACGTGGACAACGCTGGCCTGCCGGCCAACACGTCCATGGTCAGCGGCGCGAACAACACCAGCCGCATCTTTTTCCGTGGCACCGAAAACCTGGGCAATGGCCTGAGCGCTGGCTTCCACCTGGAAATGGGTGTGCAGTTCCAGAACGGTTCGTTTGCATCGTCAACCGCCAACCAAATCTTTGACCGCCGCGCCGTGGTCACCCTGGCCTCCAACAACCTGGGCGAATTGATTTTGGGCCGCGACTACGTGCCGACCTACTCCTTGTGGGTGGCCAACGATCCCTTCAGCCACGTGGGCGTTGCCGGTTCGAACAACCTGGCCTCGGCCACGCCGACCGGCCCGATCCGAGCAGCCTTCGGTACGTCCTTCAACACCACGGTGCGTGCCAACGACGCACTGCAGTGGGTGCTGCCGAAGAACGGCCTGGGTGTGGAAGGCGCCGTGTTTGCCGGCTTCCGCGGCAACGGCCTGGTGACCGATGGCCGCAACGAGGTGATGGGCTTCCGCCTGAGCCGCCAGTTCGACAAGCTGCGTGTGAGCGTGGCGCAGAACCAGACCTCCAACAGCCTCACCACCCTGGGTGACTTCACCGACACCGTGTTCACCGCGTCCTACACGATGGGCAAGAACCGGTTCGTGGCCTCCAACCGCGAGTTCAAGTACGCCACGGCCAAGCAGACCAACCAACTGCTGGGCGCTTACATCGCAGCCCCTGGCGGCCAGATCAAGCTGTCCTGGCTGACCGCCAACTACGCCGGCACCGTGGGCACCACCGCCATCGGCGCCAACGATGTTGAGCAGATCGGCGCCGGCTATGTGTACGACTTCTCGCGTCGCACCGTGGGCTACATCAACACCTCCACCATCCGCAACAAGGGCCTGGCCGCTACGGCCATCCCGGGCGGTGCTGCAGGTTTGGCTGCCGGCAAGACCTCCCAAGGCTTCGAAGTCGGCATCCGCCACAACTTCTGATCCTTCAGGTCACGCCTGACACCATCGGCCGGACGCCCTGCACGGGGTGTTCGGCCGATTCGCTTTTGAGGTGCAGGTTTTCCGGGGGTGGGCCGCGCTGCATGCGCACGCCGGCTCAGTGCGTGGGATCAGCGCATGCCGGCTGAGTGGGTGTGGTCACCGCACAGGGGGCTCAGCGTGTGAGCCAGCGCCGCAGGCCGTGGCTCAAGCCGTCCACGACGGCCACCATCAACAGCATGGCGCCCAGGATGGTGGCGGTCTTGCCCATCTGGAACAAGCCCATGTGGAACGCCAGCAGTTGCCCCAAGCCACCCGCACCCACCACGCCCAGCACAGCGGCGGCGCGGATGTTGTTTTCCCAGCGGTACAGGGTGTAGCTCATCAGCTGCGGCAACACCTGCGGCAGCGTGGCGTAGGCCACCACCGCCAGGCGCCCCACCCCAAGGCGGCGCAGCGCCTCACCCGGTCCTGGGGGTGCGTTCTCAATGGCCTCGGCAAACAGCCGGCCCAGAACACCCGCGGTGTGAAAGGCCAGGGCCAAGGTGCCCGCGAAAGGCCCAAGCCCCGCCGAGATCAGCAGCAGCGAGGCCCACACCAACTCGGGGATCGAGCGCAGGGCGTTGAGCAACCACCGGGTCAAGGCGCGCAGCGGTGCGCCATCGTGCTCGTACAGCCGGCTGGCTGGGATGGCCAAGGCCATTCCCACCAAGGCGGCCAGTGCCGTGCCCAACACCGACATCGCCAGCGTTTCCCACGCGCCCACCACCACCTTGTGTACAAAGGGCGCCGAGGTGTCGGGCGGGAAGAACTCCGCCACGAAGCGAGCCATGCTGCGCAGGGCCTCCATCGACAGGAACTGGCGCCACTGCAGGTCCAAGGACCAGAAGCTGGCCACCACCAGGGTCAACAGCCCCAGCGTGAACCAGCAGGCGGTGCAGCGTGCGCTGAACACGGGCGGCGGCAGGCGGTAGGGCTGGTTGGCAGCGTCGCGGCTGATGGGTTTCATGGCGCCCCTTCAGGCCAGCACCCGGCGCAGCCAAGCGCTGATGCGGTCGGCCAGGGCCACCAGGGCCACGAACACAAGAAGCATGCTGGCCACTTCGCCCCCGTTGAACATCTTCATGGAGTTGTCGAGCTGCTGGCCCAAGCCGCCGGCGCCCACAAAACCCAAGACCACGGAGGACCGGATCGCGCACTCCCAACGGTAGACGGTGTAGGAGGTGAGTTCGCCGGCGTTGGTGGGCAGCAAGCCCCAGAAGAAGGCCTGCAGGCGACCGCTGCCGTTGCGCAACAGCGTCTGCGTGGCATGGGCCTCGCCACTTTCCAGGATCTCACCGTAGACCTTGCCCAACATGCCGCCGTAGGTCAGGGCAATGGCCAGCACACCCGCAGTGGGGCCCAGGCCCACCACCCGAACGAAGACCAAGGCCCAGACCAGTTCGGGGATGGAGCGCAAGACGATGAGCAGCCACCGCGCCAGGGTTCGAACAACGGCCGGCATCACCGCCATGCGCCCGCTGAGCGCAGAGACCGACAAGACCCGCGTGCTGACCAGGCTCAAGGGCACGGCCAGCAACAGGGCCAGCGTCACACCGGCTGTGGCCATGGCCACGGTGCGCCAAGTCTCGCGCACGACCATCTCGACAAACTCCTGTGAGTGCGCCAATGGCCAGAAGCTCGACAGGAACTGACCGGTCACCTTCAGGTTGCCCGGCTCGAACAGCACCCAGGGACGGAACTCGGTGGCCACACCCAGGGGCCACAGCAGCACCACCACGGTGACCATCAGGGCCACGCGGCCCAGCCAGGCAGGGTCGCGGTCGGGCACGGCCCGCAAGGCCATCGGGGGTACTGCGCTCATCGGCAGTGCATCACCACCGGTGGCGCGGCCGCCGGGCCGCTGGGCTGCAGGGGCAAGGCCGCCTCACCGCGCAGTTCGTGTTCGAACTGGCTGTACAGCTCTTCCAGGCGCTGGCGGCTGATGTCCTGGGGCGGCAGGTCAAACACCACGCGTCCCTCGCGCATGCCGATCACGCGGGGGAAGTGGGCCAGTGCCATGTCCACCTGGTGCAAGGTGGCCACCAGGGTGATGCCGGCTGCTCGGGTGCGGTTCACCAAGGTGCGCACAGCCTGCTGGGCACGCGCCGGGTCCAGTGCCGAGAGTGGCTCATCGATCAACCAAAGCGAACCCGGCGAAACCAGGGCACGCGCCAAGCCCACGCGTTGGCGCTCGCCACCCGATAGGCGGTCTACACGGTCAAACAGTTTGTCACCCAAGTCGAAGGCTTCCAAGGCCTCGAAGGCCGCGGGGATGTCGCGGGGATAGAACAAAGAGCGCAGGCTGGCCCACAAGGACAGGGCCGGCAACTGCCCGGCCAGCACCGCCGTGACCACGCGCTGGCGCGGCGGCAAGGGTGGCACTTGGGGCGCTACGAACAGGCGGCCGCGCAGGGCTTGACGCTGCCGGTGGCTCAAGGCCCAGGGGTCGGATCCGGCCAGACGCAGGCCGCCCGATGCGGGCGCCAGGGCCACCGACATCACCTGCAGCAAGGTGGTCTTGCCCGCGCCCGAGGGCCCGATCACGGCCACCTGCTCGCCGGCCTGCACGCGCAGGTCCACTGCGTTAAGGGCAGGCGCTGCAGCCGCTGGGGCCGCCGGGTGGCGCGCCGTGAGCTGCTGCAGCTCAAGGTCCAAGCCGCGGACAGCGGTACCCGGCCCTACAGGGGCAGGCACCTGCTTGTCTGGCGGGGTCACGGTGGTGGGCTGGGTCAACGCCACCGGCCTCAGAGCAGGCCGGCGCTGCGTGCCGCCGCCTCTAGGCCCTTGTAGTTCTCAGGGGTGGTGGGCACGTAGCGGGTGGCGCGGTTGAGCCGCAGGATCTCGGCGTGCACCGGGTCAGCGGGGTTGAGGTCCAGCAGGGCCTTCCTCACGCGCTCTTGAAGCGCTGCGGGCATATCGGCATGCACGGACCAGTTGTAGTTGAAGTAGGCCGGGGTCGTGTAGAACACGTCCACGTCCTTGGTGTCGACCTTGTTTTCGCTCACGAACTTTCGCCACACGGTGATGTCCAGCGCAGCCGCATCGACCTTTCCGCTGACCACCGACGCAATGGTGGCGTCGTGCGCGCCGCTGTAGGCCACGCGGCGGAAGTCCTTTTCGGGGGTCAGCCCTGCCTGCAGCAGGAAGCTGCGCGGCATGAGGTGGCCCGAGGTGCTGCTTTGGGAGCCAAAGGAAACCTGCTTGCCCTTCATATCGGCCAGCGCCTTGATGCCGGAATTCGTCTTGGCAATGAACACCGATTGGAAGCGGGTGTCCTCTTCACGCTGTGCCAGGGGGATGATCTTGCCCCCGCTGCGCAAGTTGGCCTGCACGTGGGTGAAGCCCCCAAACCACACCAGGTCCACCTTCTTGTTCACCAGGGCCTCGACGGCGGCCGGGTAGTCATTGACCGGCGTGAACTCGACCTTCATGCCCAGGCGCTGTTCCAGATAGGTGGCAATGGGCGTGAACTTGCGCACCTGCTCCGTGGCCGCCTCTTCGGGAATCGTGGTGACCCGGAAGACGGTTTGGGCATGGCTGACAATGCCCCACAAGAGCACCGCGCCGGCCATGAGGGCCCGCAGGGTGCGCGAAGGTGACAAGCTGATCATGAAAGGCTCCTCAAGCAGTGTGGTGACGCAACCCTGTATTTGAGACGAAATTCGATGCCCATGCTCCCACAAGCCCAGCCGCCCCAGCGATCACCCCGATTCGTGCAGGTCTACCGCGAAGACCAAGCCACCTTGCGCCGCGAGCTGACCCAAGGGCTGCTTGATCCGGGGCAGGCCCATTGCTCACCGAAGTTTCTGTATGACGCGCTGGGCTCTCGCCTGTTCGAGGCCATCACCGAACTGCCCGAGTACTACCCCACCCGCACCGAAGCCGCCGTGTTCCAGGCCCACGCGCAGGACATGGCCCAAGTCCTGCCCACAGGCGCCACCCTCTTTGATCTGGGGGCGGGCAATTGCAACAAGGCGGCGTCCTTGTTTGGCCGCTTCGAACCGGCGCGCTACGTGGCCATCGACATCTCGGTGCAGTTCCTTCAAGGTGCGCTGGAGTGCCTTCAGCGCCAACACCCACAACTGGAAATGTGGGGCTTGGGCGTGGACTTCTCCAGCGGTGTGCAGCTGCCCCCCAGCATCGAGGAGGCTGCTTCGGCCCAGCGCCTGTGGTTCTACCCGGGCTCCAGCATCGGCAACTTCACGCCCGATGCCGCCCTTGGGTTTCTGCGCAGCGTGCATGCGGCTTGCGGCCCCTTGCACGGCAGTGGCCTGCTCATCGGCGTGGACCTGGTCAAAGACCGCAACACACTGGAGGCCGCCTATGACGACGCCTTGGGTGTGACCGCAGCCTTCAACCTGAACCTGTTGCTGCACCTCAACCGCCTGCTGCACGCCGACTTCCAGTTGCGCGACTGGCGCCACCGTGCCCACTACGACACGGTGCTGCAGCGCATTGAGATGCACCTGGAAGCCCGCCATCGGCTGACGGTCTCCTGGCTGGATGAACAAGGCCAGCGGCGTGAGCGGGTGTTCCAGGCTGGCCAAACCCTGCACACCGAGAACTCCTGCAAGTGGACCTTGGAGGGCTTCACGGCGCTGCTGCAGCGCGCGGGCTTTTCGGGGCTGCGGCACTGGGCCGACCCCCACCAGGCCTTTGCGGTGTTCTGGGCACAGGCCCGCTGATCAAACCCCAGGGCCGCGCGACACGGTGCGAAAACCAGCAGGCAGGTCTTGCCGATCGGGCAGAAAGAAATTGCGGTAGCGCGGGCTGCGCAGCCGGGGGGCGGTGAACCGGCTGGCCCCGCGAAGCACCCGGTGGGTGCCAAACCACGGGGCCGAATAGTCGCGGTAGGGGTGGGCCACGAAGCCCGGATAGGGCTCAAAGGTGCTGGCGGTCCACTCCCACACCCATCCCCAATGAAAGTCCGGCAGCCCCAGTGCCGCACACTCCCATTGGGCCTCGGTGGGCAGCGCACGCCCGGCCCAATCGCACCAGGCCTGCGCATCAGCCGCGCTCAAGTAGGCCGCCGGTTCCGACAGGTCCAGGTCTCGCCACTGCCCGAAGTGGCGCATCTGCCAGCGCCCGCCTTGGCCCTGTACCACGCTGGGCATACGGTGGCCCGTGGCCTGCACGAAGTCCAGGTACTCACCCCAGCTCACCGGCTGCAGGTCGATCTCAAACGCCGGCACCACGCGCTCATGGGGCCCGCATTCATTGTCAAAGCAAAAGCGCCCCGCGACGGCCTCTTGGCCCATGTGCAGGGTCTGGGCGGCCACGCTGGCCCGCCGCCGACGAGGACTTGGTGGCTGGGGCTGGACCTCGCGTTCCACATCCGCAGCCGTGCCCATTGGCAGGTCCAGCGCCTGTGCCATGTACAGGGCCGCTTCCTGGTGCATGTCTTCGTGCACCAGCACCAGCTGCCAGCAGTACAGGTCATGCCCCTGTTGCGCGGCCTGTTCCAGCAAGTCCAGCGTTTGCGCCAAGCCCCGCGCCAATTCCGACCGCACGGCGTGCAGCCCCGGCAGCGCCAGGGACCAACGGCTGGCGTGCGCCACCGTGCTGGAGTCATACAGCGCATCGGCACCGGCCACGGCCGGGGGCGTTCGCGGGTGGTCGGGCGAACAGCGCAGGCCCAGGCCCCGCTGGGGGTTGCGTCCAATCCACCAGGTTTGGAACCAACCCACATGCCCCCACTCCCACAGGGGCAGGTTCAAGCTGGCACGCTCGGGGACTCTCAGGCTGGGCAGCGCATGGCACCAAGCGTCCATCAGGGCCAGGGTTCGGGCCCGAGACTGTTGCAAGGCTGCCGCCAGGGCATCGGCCTGTTGGGGAACGCCGCTCATCTCGCGCTATAACCTTCGCATGAAATCCAAACCGGCCAACCCCGTGGTGGTGATCGTCACCCCCGCCTGGGCCGACGCCAACAATGGCAATTGGCGCACGGCGGCCCGTTGGGGCCGGCTGCTCAGCGCCAAGCATACGGTGCTCTTGGCCGACGGTTGGCCTCAGGGCCGACTGCAGGCTTTGGGCCGCGGGTCGGCATCATGGTCCGACGCACAGCTGCGCCAACTCGCCAGCCAAGCGCAGGCCCTGGTGGCCCTGCACGCCCGCCGATCGGCCCCCTCGATCCAAGCCTGGCACCACCTGCATGGCGCCCGGGGCTTGGCGGTGGTGCTAACAGGCACCGACCTCTACAAAGACCTCCACAGCGCGCATGCCGAGGTGGTGGCCACGGTGGAGCAGTCCCTGCAGGCGGCCCAACGCTTGGTGGTCTTGCAGGACCAAGCCCTGCACGACCTACCCATGGCCTTTGCAGACAAGGCGCAGGTGCTCTATCAATCGTGCAGCACACGGCGTGCGGTGGCCAAGCCCGACCTGCAGCGCAGGCCGCTCAAGGCGTTGATGGTGGGACATCTGCGCGACGAGAAAGATCCCCTGACCCTGATGCGTGCAGCCCGCCTGCTGTACGAGAGCGCCTTGGCGCAGCCGCGCGAACCTGTACTGCGCATCCACATCGACCACTTGGGTGCGGCACTGGATCCAGACCTCGGTGCCGCAGCCCTGGCCACGCAAGCCGACTGCCCGTTCTACCGGTGGCGCGGTGCCTGCACCCACCAACAGACCCGGCGGCTGATTCAAGCTGCGCACGTGTTGGTGCACACCAGCCGTGTGGAAGGCGGTGCGCATGTGATCATGGAGGCCCTGTGCAGCGCCACACCGGTGATCGCCAGCCGCGTGGCGGGCAATGTGGGCATGCTGGGCCGCGACTACGCCGGCTACTTCGAGGTGGGCGATGCCCATGGATTGGCGCAGGTGCTGCAACGGTTTCAGACCGATGCGCGCTTTCGATCCACGCTGCAGGCGCAAAGCCTGAAGCGGGCCGCCTGTTTTGCACCGGCGCTGGAGGCCCAGGGCCTGCAGGCGCTGGTGGCCGGCCTGCTGCAGGCCTGAGGACCCTCAGCCGGCGGGCTGCACGGGTGGGCTGCGCAAGGCGCGCGACAGCATCACCACCGGGATCAAACCCACCAGCACGATGGCCAGGCTGGGCAAGGCGGCCTCGCCCAGTCGTTCATCACGCGCCAGGTTGAAGGCCACCACCGCCAGGGTGTCGGCGTTGAACGGACGCAGCTCCAAGGTGGCTGGCAGCTCCTTCATCACGTCCACAAACACCAACAACAGCGCGGCCAAGGCGCTGCGCCGCAGCAGCGGCATGTGCTGCTCCCACAGCACACGCCAAGAGCGCGCACCCAGCAGCCGTGCGGTGTCGTCCACCGCCGCGGGCACACGGGCGTAGCCCGCCTCCACCGCCTGCAGGGCCACCGCAGAAAAGCGCACCAAGTACGCCAGCATCAGGCCCAGGACGGTGCCGGTGAACAAGGCCGGCACACCCCACTGCGGCACCACGGCCTGCACCCAGGCCAAGGGCAACAAGATGCCCACGGCAATCACGCCCCCCGGCACCGCGTAGCCCAGGCCCATCACCTGCGCACCACCGGCCAGGCACCGCTGCACGCCACGGTCCCAGGGGCCTTGAACCGAGCGGCCATTCACGCGCAGCAAGAAGGCCAGCAAGACGGCCAAGCCCGTGGCCAGCAGCCCCGCACACAAGGCCAAGCGCAAACTCGTCCACGCCCACTGTCCGAACGGGGCCAGGGGCAAGCCCCATTCCGAAAACCGCAGCTCCTGCCACATCAGCCGAAGCAGGAGCAACACCGGCACCACAAAGCCCAACAGCACCGGCAGTGCACACAGGGCAAAGGCCAGCACCGACAAGCCTCCGTGCAAGACCAGGGGCCGCGCATCCTGCGAACCCGCTGGGCCCTGGCGTGCACTGGAAAATCGAAGCCTCGCCTGTGCCCGCCGCTCCATCCACAGCAGCAGGGCCACCCCCAACAGCAGCAGGCTGGCCAACTGCGCGGCCGCCCAGCGGTCGTTCATCGCCAACCAGGCCTTGTAGATGCCGGTGGCCAAGGTGTCCAAACCAAAGAAGGCGCTGACACCGTAGTCGGCCAGGGTTTCCATCAGCGCCAGCGCCACACCCGCCACGATGGCCGGGCGCGCCAGGGGCAGGGCCACTTCGGCCACCCGGCGCCAGAAGCCCGCGCCCAAGAGGCGGGCGGCCTCCATCATCTGCACACCCCGCTCGGCCAGCGCGGTGCGGGTGAGCAGGTACACATAGGGGTACAGCACCAGCGTGAACAGCACAACGGCCGCACCCAGGCTGCGCACATCAGGCCACAAGGCACCTTGCAGCCCCAAGGCCGAGCGCAACGCGGTTTGCACCGGACCGCTGTACTGCAGCGCGTCGGTGTAGGCATAGGCCATCACATAGGCCGGCATGGCCAAGGGCATCAGCAGCGCCCACTCGAACACCCGGCGGCCCGGGAAGTCGAAGAGCGTCACCGCTGCGGCCGCCCCGGCACCCAAGAGGGTCACGCCCAGGGCCACCGACACCACCAGCAGGGCCGAGTTCAGCGCGTAGCCGGGCAGCACGGTGCTCCACTGGTGGGCCAGGGTGGCCCAGGCCTGCGCATCCGCACCCGCCCACGAACCCAGCACACCCAGGATGGGCAGGCCCAAAGCGGCGCACAGGAGCGCGGTCACGAGGCTGATCAGACGCATGTGGAAGGGGATGCCGGCCGGCCGGGGTACCCAGCGGGCCGGCGGACTATTGAATAAGAATGGTTTGCATTTGCGACCAAACCCGTATCATAGGCGGATGTTCCTCCAGGTTGACCAGGCCACCCTGCGCTACCCCGGCGCCCATCGGCCCGCTGCCGATGGCGTGTCCTTGAGCCTGACCACGGGCCAGATCGGGGTGCTCATCGGGCCATCGGGCTGTGGCAAAACCAGCCTCCTGCGCGGCATCGCGGGGCTCGAGCGCCTGAGCGAGGGCCGCATCACCGTGCAGGGCCGCCTGCTCAGCGGACCGGGCCAGCATGTGGCCCCAGAGGACCGCCAGATCGGGATGGTGTTTCAGGACTACGCCCTGTTTCCGCACCTAAGCGTGGCGGACAACGTGGCCTTTGGGATCAAGCACCTGGCCGCCGGCGAGCGCCGCCGGCGCGTGGCCGAGCTGCTGGATGTGGTGGGGCTGGCGCACGCCGCCCAACGCGCCCCGCACCAACTCTCGGGTGGCCAGCAGCAGCGCATCGCCCTGGCACGCGCCCTGGCCCCCGGGCCGCAGCTCCTGTTGCTTGACGAACCTTTCTCGAGCCTGGACATCGACTTGCGAGAGCGCTTGGCCCACGACCTGCGCACCATCCTCAAGCAAACGGGCACCACCGCCCTGTTCGTCACCCATGATCAACAGGAAGCCTTTGCCCTGGGCGACGTCATCGGCGTGATGCACCAGGGGCAGCTGGAGCAGTGGGACAGCCCCTATGAGCTCTACCACCGCCCGGCCACGCGCTTCGTGGCCGAGTTCATCGGGCACGCGGTGTTCACCCCAGCCCAGATCGTCCTGTGCGCGCATGGCCCCTGTGTGCACACACCCTTGGGCGAAATCGACAACCCCAATGAGTGCCCGCTGCCCAGCGCCTACCCCGACGGGCAGTGTGATGTGCTGCTGCGCGCCGACGACATCCTGCACGACGACGACAGCCCTGTGAAGGGCCGCATCGAGCGCAAGGCCTTCCGTGGGTCGGAGTTCCTGTACACCTTGCGCCTGGCCACGGGGGAACAGGTGCTGACGCACGTGCCCAGCCACCACGACCACCACCTGGGCGAATGGATCGGCATTCGGCTGCAGATGGACCACGTGGTGACCTTCCCACGCATCTCCTGAACGGGGTCAGGAACTTCACCCAACGGGGCACCTCAAACGTCGGCATGTCCCTAGAATTGGGAACTTGCTTGCGGATCGCGGTGACGCGGGATCGGATCGAACATGAGCTCGAAATTTAAAGTTGCCGGCCTGGTGGCCATCGGCGCCTTGGCCGGTGCCCTCACCACGCTGCAGTTTTCCGCGTATGCGCGCAGCGCGTTTTCGCCGCTGCCCTTGGAAGAGCTGCAGCAGCTGGCCGCCGTGTTTGGCATCGTCAAGAGCGACTATGTCGAGACGGTGGATGAAAAGAAGCTGATCACCGATGCCATCTCGGGGATGGTGTCGGGCCTAGACCCCCACAGCCAGTACTTCGACAAGAAGAGCTTCAAGGAATTCCGCGAAGGCACCAGCGGCCGTTTCGTGGGCGTGGGCATCGAGATCGGCATGGAAGACGGCGTGGTCAAGGTGGTCTCCCCGATTGAAGGCTCGCCAGCCTTTCGGGCGGGCCTCAAGAGCGGCGACCTGATCACCCGCATTGACGACACACCCGTCAAGGGCCTGAGCATGGACCAGGCCGTCAAGCGCATGCGCGGCGAACCGGCCACGAAGGTGGTCCTCACCATTTTCCGCAAAGCGGAGAGCCGCAGCTTTCCAGTGACCATCATCCGCGAAGAGATCCGCATGCAAAGCGTGCGCGCCAAGATGGTGGAGCCCGGTTACGGTTGGTTGCGGGTCAGCCAGTTCCAAGACCGCACCGTCGACGACTTCGTGCGCAAGCTGGACGAGTTGTACAAGCAAGACCCCAACCTCAAGGGCCTGGTGCTGGACCTGCGCAACGACCCGGGCGGTCTGCTCGAAGGCGCGGTGGCGATGTCGGCAGCCTTCTTGCCCTCGGACGTGGTGGTGGTGTCCACCAACGGACAGCTGCAGGACTCCAAGGCCGTCTTCAAGGCCACGCCCGAACACTACCTGCGCCGGGGTGGAAACGACCCGCTGCGCCGTCTGCCCGATGCGGTCAAGAAGGTGCCCTTGGTGGTCCTGGTCAACGAAGGCTCGGCTTCGGCCAGCGAGATCGTGGCCGGCGCGCTGCAAGACCACAAGCGCGCCACCATCATGGGCGCACAGACCTTCGGCAAGGGATCGGTGCAAACCGTGCGACAGCTGTCGGCTGACACGGCACTCAAGATCACCACCGCGCGGTACTACACGCCCAGTGGCCGCAGCATTCAGGCCAAGGGTATCGTGCCCGATGTGTGGCTGGATGAAACGGCAGAAGGCAACGTGTTTGCTGCCCTGCGTACGCGCGAGGCCGACTTGACCAAGCACCTCAGCCAGGGTGAAGAAGCCAAGGACGAGGCCCGCGAGAAGGCCCGCGAAGAGGCGCGCAAGAAGCTCGAGGAAATGAGCAAGAACAACGAGCTCAAGCCGCTGCCGGAGTTCGGCAGCGCCGAGGACTTCCCCCTGCAGCAGGCGCTCAACCGGCTCAAAGGCAAGCCGGTGATGGCCAGCAAGAGCGCGGCCGAGCGCAAGGCTCAGGCGCCCGAGTCCTGATCGACGATCAGGGCTGGGGCTGTCCTCGCACACCCGGCACGGCATGACCGACGACGAGCTGCTGCGCTACTCGCGCCACATCCTGCTGCCCGAAATCGGGGTGGAGGGGCAGGAGCGGCTCTTGGCCTCGCGAGCCCTGGTGATTGGGGCCGGTGGCTTGGGATCCCCCGTGGCGCTGTATCTGGCCGGGGCCGGCGTGGGGCACATCACCCTGGTGGACCACGACACGGTGGACGTCACCAACCTGCAGCGCCAGATCGCGCACGGGCAGCACAGCGTTGGCCGGCCCAAGGTGGAATCCGCACGGCAGCGCATGCTGGACATGAACCCGCTGGCTCGGATCCACACCGTGCAGGAAAAGGCCGATGCCAGCCGTCTGCAGACCTGGGTGGGCGAGCATGATGTGGTCTTGGACTGCAGCGACAACTTCGCCACGCGCCACGCCGTCAACGCCGCGTGCGTGGTGCATGGCGTGCCCCTGGTGTCGGGCGCGGCCATCGGCTGGGATGGCCAGATCTCCGTGTACGACACGCGCCAGCCACAGCACCCTTGCTATGCCTGTGTTTTCCCGCCCGAGACCACCTTTGAGGAGGTGCGCTGCGCCACCATGGGGGTGTTTGCCCCCTTGGTGGGCATCATCGGCAGCCTGCAGGCCGCCGAGGCCCTGAAGCTGCTGGCCGGCACCGGCACCAGCTTGGCGGGGCGGCTGTGCATGTTCGACCTGCGCACCGCGCAATGGGACGAGGTTCGCCTGGCGCGCCAGCCCCACTGCCCGGTTTGCGCGCACCGAGGCCCAACCGGCTGACGCCAGGCGTGAAATCAGGGAGAATGCGGGTTTTCCCTAAATCACCGAGCCGTGAGCGAGTTGCTGTTCCTCCTCGATGAAGTGCTGGGCCTGCAAGGGCGTGCCCAAAGCTTCAATGCCGATACTCCCCTCCTGGGCGCCTTGCCGGAATTGGATTCGATGGCCGTGATCGACCTGATCGCCGCCCTGGAGCAGCGCTGGGGCCTTCGGGTGGCCGACGATGAGATCGATGGCCGCACCTTTGCCACCGTGGGCAGTTTGTGGGCCTTCGTGGAGTCCGCTCAACGGGTTTCACCGACCTGAGGGCCGGCTGCGTGGCAGCAGGCTGCACCCAGCCCTGCAGACCCTGATTCCCTTAAGGGGCGTACTGGGCCTTGAGGCCCGCTCGGTCCAGTTTGCCGTTGGCGTTTCGGGGCAGCACAGCGCCATGCCACACCACCCGTGCCGGCACGAGGTAGGCGGGCAGTTGTTGGCGGCAATGCCGCAGCAGTGCCTGTGTTCGTGTCGCGTCATCCGCTGCGGTGCCTGAACCGGCCACCACCGCCACGATGCGCTGACCCAAGGCCTCGTCGGCCTGACCAAACACCACGCACTCGTCCACGCCTGGTGCCCCGAGCAAGGCCGGCTCCACCTCGGCTGGGCTGACGCGGTAGCCCGAGGTTTTGATCATCTCGTCGAAGCGGCCAAGGTGATACAGGAAGCCGTCGGCGTCGCGCCGCACGCGGTCGCCGGAATACACCACCCACTCGGGCAGCACCTGCTCGGGCAAGCGGCCGGCCACACCCGGCGGCAAGGGCCGGAAGCGCTCCGCCGTGCGCGCAGCATCGCCCCAATAGCCCATCGCCACCAGGGGACCTCGGTGCACCAGTTCGCCCGGCACATCGGGCGGGCATTCGCAGCCCTGCTCGTCCAGCACCAAGACCTCGACGTTGGGAATCGCCTTCCCGATGGAGCCCGGTCGACGGTCCACTTCCGAGGGCGGCAGGACGGTGGATCGAAACGCTTCGGTCAGCCCGTACATCAGGAAGGGCTGCGCCTGCGGCCAACAGCGACGCAAGGTGCGCAGGGTGGCCGCCGGCATCGGGCCACCGGTGCTGGCGAAGTAACGCAGTTGGCCGTGCGCCTGCACCGCCTCGGGCCCAGGATGCGCGGTGTTGGCCCATTGCGCCACCTGGTGGTACAGCGGCGGCACGGCCGTCAGGCCCGTCACACCGTGCTCGGCCAGGGCCCGCGGTACATCCTGCGGCAGCAGGTGGTTGAGCAGCACCACGCGCGCGCCGGCGGTGAAGGCGGTGGTGAGTTGGCTGAAGCCGGCATCGAAGCTCAAGGGCAGCGCCGCGAGCAACACATCGTCGGGCCCGTTGTGCAGATACGCCACCACGCTGTGAGCCCCCACCACCAGGTTGCGGTGCGACAGCATCACCCCTTTGGGCAGGCCCGTGCTGCCCGACGTGTACAAGATGGCGGCCAGGTCGCTGTCGATGACCCGAGGCCTGGCACGGCCTGGCGCGTGCAGGAGTTCAGACCAGGCGATGCGCGCCAAGCCGCGAGGCCCAGCATCTTGGGGCGGCGGGCTGGCCGGAGCGTCGACCAACACCACGGCTTGCAGGGATGCCACCACGGCGGAGGCCTGCGCGGTCATCTCGTTGGACAAGGTTTGCCAACGCGCCGCCGAGGTCACCAACACCCGTGCCCGGGCGTCGCGCAAGACGTGCAGCACCTGTGGCGCCTTGAGTGCGGGGTTGATCGGCACCAAAACGCCCCCAGCGGCCGTGGCCGCGAAGGCTGCCACCACCGCTTCGGCCCGCTTGTCCAGGTACACGGCCACCCGGTCGCCGCGTTGCAGGCCCAAGCCCTGAAGACCCGACTGGACGCGGTCTACCGCTTGGGCCAGTTCGCCGTAGTGCAGCCCTGGGTGCGGCGATGCGGCCTCCACCAAAGCCAGGCGCGCCTCTTCGGCACCGCTGTGACGCAGGATCAGGTCGTGCAGGCACGCCGGTGGAGGTGCAGGCACCCAGCTCATGGGAAAAGTATGTCATGCTGAAATAATCACCGCATGACAACCGTCTTGCTGACCGGAGCCACCGGCTACATCGGGTCCCACACGTGGCTGGCCCTGCACGGTGCGGGTTTTCGGGTCGTGGGCCTGGATAACTTCAGCAACAGCTCACCCCAGGTGTTGCCGCGTTTGGAGCGCCTGACCGGCTCGAAGCTGATATTCGAGCAGGCCGATGTGAACGACGGGGCGGCACTGTCCGCGGTGCTGGCGCGCCACAAGCCTGCAGCCGTGGTGCACTTCGCGGCCCTGAAGGCGGTGGGCGAGTCCACCGCACAACCGCTGGCCTACTACCGCAACAACATCGGTGGTTTGGTGTCCTTGTGCCAAGCGCTGCAGGCCAGCGGGTGTGGAAAGCTGGTCTTCAGCAGCAGTGCCACGGTGTACGGCAAGCCCGAGCGGCTGCCAATTCGAGAAGACGCGGCGATCCAGGCCACCAATCCCTACGGGCACACCAAGCGCATGGGCGAGCAGATCTTGCACGACCTGGGACTCGCCAACCCCGATTGGTGCACCGGCATCCTGCGCTACTTCAACCCCGTGGGTGCCCACGACAGCGGGTTGATCGGTGAGGACCCTCAAGGTGTTCCCAACAACCTGATGCCCTATGTGGCCCAAGTGGCCGTGGGACGCCGCCCACGGCTGCAGGTCTTCGGTCACGACTACGACACACCCGATGGCACGGGCGTGCGCGACTACATCCATGTGATGGACCTGGCGCAAGGCCATGTGGCCGCATTGCAGGCCCTGTTGAGTGGCCGTGGGTCCTTCACCGTCAACCTGGGAACCGGACAGGGCTGCTCCGTGTTGGAACTGGTGCGGGCCTATGAGGCCGCCAGCGGACGGCCCATTCCCTACGAGGTGGTGGCCCGCCGCCCGGGCGACATCGACGCCTGCTATGCCGACCCCACCCTGGCCCACACCCTGCTGGGCTGGCGCGCCCAACGGGGCCTGGCCCAGATGTGCGAAGACAGCTGGCGCTGGCAGCGCCTGAACCCTCAGGGCTTCGATGCAGCGTGACGGGTGCGGCTGGATTGCTGGATCCAGCGCTCGATGCGCGCGGTCAACTGCTCGGTGGACAGCTGCTCCCGAAGGCGCTCCACCAGAAGAGGCAGGCAAAACGGGCTGGGTGACTTCAGCGCCACGAGCTGCCACGGCCACTGGCGCATGCGCACCAGGGCCTGGCGCAGGCGTTGCACATCCAGCTCCTGGTTGAGCACCTCGCGTTCGGCCTGCAACAGCAGCTCGTTGCCTCGATCGTATTGCCGGAACACTTCATAGAACAGGCTGCTGGAGGCCTGGATCTGCCGGGTGGTCTTGCGCGCTCC
>JACCDH010163221.1_pt1 | contig 37723 bp, 30 predicted proteins | sample 7442481 | NCBI WGS metagenome assembly JACCDH01 (sample SAMN15323433, study PRJNA562643) | freshwater metagenome | isolation source: river surface water | place: USA:Blue River Watershed | collected 2017-08-15 | reverse complement strand
TTAAAGCAAGATTTTCAGCCAAAGAACCATCTCTAACCGCAACATTTATTCTTTGTAACTCTTGGTATACAATTCTTCCGGCACCCAAATTAAGGTGTCCTACTTCGCTATTTCCCATTTGCCCTTCTGGCAAACCAACTTGCTCCCCACAGGTAATTAAAGTTGTATTGGGGTATTTGGTGTATAATGAACTCACAAATGGCACATTGGCATTTTGGATGGCATCAGCAGCTTTTACTTGCCCTAACCCCCAGCCATCCATTATGATTAATATTACTTTTTTACTCATGCGTTAAAGTTAACTTATTTCTCATTCAGCTTTTGGCAGTACATTTATCAAATCGGTAAAAATGCCCAATTTTGGCATGATTATAGCATATTTTAAGCCTAAATGGATTGTATGAAGAATTTGATTTTAGTTATTGGATTGGTGTTGGGAGGATTGATCAATGCCCAAGCGCAGTCTGACACAGATATGGTGATAAGAGCATTGAAATCGGCTAATCCAGATATGATTACTACTTATTTAGATGATTATGTAGACTTGAAATTATTAGATAAGGACGAGGTAAAGAATATGAGTAAAAATCAAGCTGCAATGGCGCTTAAGTCATTTTATGCCGAATATGGAATTAAAGGATTTGAGAAGGTTTCAGATGGCGGTAAGGGTACATTGGTGTATATATTAGGGAAATTAACCACTTCTGCGAAAAGTTATAGTATAACGGTACAGTTAAAACAGAAGAACGGAACTTTGTATATCATCACTATGAGAATTAGCTAAAGTAGGAATATGAATTCATTTGATATTGCATTGGCTTCATTGGTTGACGCTGCACTGAAGGAAGATATTGGAAATGGAGATCATTCAACTTTAAGCTGTATTCCTGCAACACAGCAGGGAAAAGCCATACTCAAAATAAAAGAACCAGGGATTCTTGCCGGTGTTGAAGTAGCAAAAAAGATTTTCACCCTTTTAGAACCCGATAGTCAATTTATCGCTTTTAAAAAAGATGGCGATAAAATGAATATTGGAGAAATTGCTTTTGAAATCAATGCTTCGGTTCATACCATATTGAAAGGGGAAAGATTGGTATTGAATTGTATGCAAAGAATGTGTGGAATTGCCACATTGACCAATCGGTATACCGAATTATTATCAGGTTATCATACCCGTTTGTTAGATACCAGAAAAACGACGCCTAATTTTAGATTACTCGAAAAAGAAGCGGTAAAAATAGGAGGAGGCATCAATCATCGATTTGGCCTTTACGATATGATGATGCTTAAAGACAATCATATAGACTATTGCGGGGGAATTATTGAAGCGATTAATCAAGCATATACCTATTCTAAGAACTTAGCTCAACCACTTAAGATTGAAGTAGAAACAAGAAGTTTAACAGAGGTTCAAATGGTATGCGATTTGGCTTTAAGCAAAGTTGATCGAATTATGCTTGATAATTTTACTCCCGAACAAGTTTCACAAGCATTGGAAATCATTCAAGGAAGGGTAGAAACAGAAGCAAGCGGGGGTATTAATTTATTGAGTATTCAAACCTATGCTAAAACAGGTGTCGACTTTGTAAGTGTTGGAGGATTAATTCACCAAGCACAAAGTGTTGACCTTAGCTTAAAAGCGAGTTTCGTAAAATAAATGACCTGATTGGCAAAGTTTTTTACACTTAGCTTATTGTTTTTTGTAATTTCCCAACTTATATTTTATTCATGAAAGATGAATATAAAAAGTCAGCATACTTATTTTGTATTGCTCTCTTTTTTTTAGGGAAATCTACCTTATTCGCACAAACATATTCAAAAGACAGTATTGATCTTTTGCTTAATAGCAAAGGTTCTGGTATTGAACGTATACAGTTTCTCAATAATATAGCTGAAAAATTATCAGATAAAAACACCCAGCTAGCTTTAGATTACGCCAATCTCGCTTTAACAGAAGCTAAAAACAATAAACTACCCAAAGAAATTGGAATCGCATTCAACAATTTAGCTTGGATTACATACAGAAAGGGAGATTTCACCATGGCTTTTGAATACAGTACAAAAGGCCTTCATTGGAATGATTCCATACAACATCTTCCTGCACTGGCTGCTTCTTTTAGGTGCATGGCTTCCGTATATAATTCTCAGGGCAATACCAGTAAGTCAATCGAATTCTTTTTGAAAGACTTATCACTCCATTCTCAATTGAACGATCAAAAAAGTATTGGTAGGGCTTTGAATAATCTTTCATTTACCTATTTAAGAGGGAAAATATTTGATAGTGCGCTGATTTATACTAATAAAGCCCTTGCATTCAACTTAAAACTAAAAGACGATTATTTAATTGCATTTGCTTACCGAAATGCAGGCGACATATCAGAAGCAAGAAAATTAACAGACAGTGCTAAATTCTATTTTAACCTATCTGTTCAATATGCTACCAAAATAAATAGTATTCAACTTGAATTAACGGCCTTATACAGAATTGGGAGATTGTTAAATAGCAAGAAGGAATTTGAATCTTCCATCCCTTTTTTAGAAAAAGCGCTGCAACTCAGCCATCAAATGGGTGCTAAATCAGAAACTGCCCTTATTTATAATTTATTGGCAAATGCCTATGAAGGTATAGGTAATTACAAAGAAGCTTACCAGGTTCAAAAAAAATCCAGTCAACTAAATGACTCATTGTATCAAGAAAGAAGTAGGTCTAGGTTAGCTGAAATGCAAGCAAAATTTGAGGCAGAAAAGAAACAATCAGAAATTAATCAACTCAAGCATGAAAAAGAGCAAGAAATAGAAAACAACCAAAAAAAGACAATTCTAAATTTTTCATTAATGATAACCATGCTTGTGGTAATCGTATTACTCATCAATATTTGGAAAAAAAATAAATATAAAACAGCCACCAATCTTTTATTACAGAAACAAAAAGAAGAATTAGAAGAAACCTTATTATTAAAAGACAAAGTTTTTTCTATCGTTTCTCATGATTTACGCTCTCCTATTGCTTCATTGAATGCGGTACTACCCATGTTAGACCCAGATTCATTGGACCATGATACCTATCATGAGTTAAAGCTGAATTTAACCAAACAGGTACAAAATTTAAATTATGTACTAGACAATCTGTTAATTTGGTCAAGGTCTAGAATGAAGGGGATCAATAACCCAGAATTGATTGATGTTAATTTATATAAACAAGCTTCATTTTCAATTGAATTATTAAAAGGATTGGCCGATCAAAAAAAGATTAGTATTCAAAATCAAATCAATACCGGTTTAAGTATCCATGCAGATCCCCAACATTTCGATATTATAGTTCGAAATATCTTACTGAATGCCATCAAATTTACCCATGAGAATGGCTTAATCAAGATTACCAGCAAAATTGAAAATGATCGTATAGCACTAAGTATCGAAGACAATGGAGTTGGTATGCAACCCGAGCAAATCAATCGTTTATTTCAATTAAAAACGCATTTTACCACCCCTGGAACCCAAAAGGAAAAGGGAACAGGACTGGGATTATTAATATGTGCTGAATACGCAGCTGTAAATAATTGGGAAATAAAAGTGGATAGCCAAATAGGGAAGGGTACTATTTTTACCATTATTTTGACAAAAACAAATCAATGAGTAAGAAAAATATAGCAGATCAGGCTGGCTTCGTTTACAGTACTGATCCAAATTTTCAATTTAATAGAGACCAAAACGATGCGGTAGAAACTTTAGAACCCGCAAAACAAAATCTTTGGGTTCAATTAGACAAGAAACAAAGAGGGGGTAAAACCGTCACATTGGTAACTGGATTTATTGGCAAAGAAAATGACCTTGAAGTTTTATCTAAACAACTGAAGAATTTTTGTGGAACTGGTGGAAGTGCCAAAGATGGGGAGGCAATTGTTCAGGGAGATCAGCGAGACAAAGTGTTGCTTTGGTTACAAAAAAACGGTTATACCAAAAGCAAAAAAAAATAGGTTAGAATGAAAATAAAATATATTGAAAAAAAAATTCTAACTTACTGTCTTTCTAAAACTTTTCATTCAAACTAATACCATCATGGCAAAAGCAAGTAAAAAGAAAGCCGCTAAAAAAGCAGCTCCTAAAAAAGCAGCCAAAAAAGTCGCTCCAGCAAAAAAAGCAGTAAAGAAGGCCGCTCCTAAAAAAGCTGCTAAGAAAGCTGCTCCTGCAAAAAAAGCCGCTCCTAAAAAAGCCGCCAAAAAAGTAGCACCGAAGAAAGCTGCTAAAAAAGCTGCACCTAAAAAAGCCGCAAAGAAAGCCGCTCCAGCAAAAAAAGCCGCTCCTAAAAAAGCTGCAAAAAAAGTAGCACCTAAAAAAGTTGCTAAGAAAGCTGCTCCTAAAAAAGCCGCTCCAGCTAAGAAAGCTACCCCTGCTAAAAAAGCCGCTCCTAAAAAAGCGACTCCTGCTAAAAAAGCTGCTCCCGCAAAAAAACCAGCTGCTAAAAAACAAGTTAAGAAAGTGGCCACACCAGCTCCAGTTGCTCCTGTGGTACCTGCTGCTGAACCAGTTGTAGTAGAAGCCCCTACGCTATTTACTCCTGAAACTCCTAGTTCAGAAAATAACGGTTAATTTTTTATCAGTTTAAATACTAGGACCCTGTTTTTATTCTATAAGAGCAGGGTCTTTTATTTTGTATTTAACCCAACTTTTAAAACATTGTTTGTATGAAAAAATGGATCTTTCTTTTCATTTGTTTCTTTACAGTTAGCGTTCAAGCTCAGAACAATTCAACGATTGCAGATAAAACCAAATCCATGAAAAAAATGGATGGTTTTTTTCCTTTTTGGTATGATGCTGCTAATGGAAAAATCTGGTTACTAGTAAACCAATTGAATACCGAGTTCTTATATGTGAATAGTTTACCAGCAGGCCTAGGATCCAATGATATAGGCTTAGACAGAGGTCAAATAGGGAATACCCGTATTGTTTATTTTCATAAAGTGGGTAAAAAATTATTACTCATTCAACCCAACTACGATTATAGAGCAAGCGCAAAAGATGTACAAGAACAGAAAGCAGTAGCAGAGTCTTTTGCATCTTCTGCGATTGCATCTTTCAATATTGAAGCAGAAGAAAATGGTACTTACCTTATAGATTTAAACGCGTTCCTGATTAGAGACGCCCATGGTGTGGCAGATAAAATCAGAAGCATGCGTCAAGGGACTTATACTTTTAACGAAGCTAGATCGGCCATCTACATCAATAATACCAAAAACTTTCCTTTAAATTCTGAGTTTGAAGCAATGATCAGTTTTGTGGGTGGTGCAGATGCTGGAAGATTTGTTAGAGCAGTTACCCCTTCTACTGAAGCTATAACATTGAGAATGCATCACAGTTTTGTACAATTGCCCGACAATCAATTTAAACCACGTAAATATGATATTAGAAGTGGTTATTTTGGAAAAACTTATTACGATTACAGCAGTGATTTTACAGAACCAATTCAACAAATGGTGATTGCAAAACATCGTCTATTCAAGAAAGATCCTAGTGCTGCAATAAGTGAACCGGTAAAACCCATTGTCTATTACTTAGACAATGGCACACCCGAACCCATCCGTTCAGCCTTATTAGATGGAGCTAGATGGTGGAATCAAGCATATGAAGCCGCTGGATTTAAAAATGCATTTATAGTAAAAGTATTGCCTGATTCTGCAGACCCAATGGATATTCGATACAATATGATTAACTGGGTGCATCGATCTACCAGAGGCTGGAGTTATGGTGCTTCCGTTACCGATCCCCGTACGGGAGAAATCATTAAAGGACAAGTTACTTTAGGCTCTTTAAGAGTAAGACAAGACTATTTAATTTTTACAGGATTGTTGGCACCTTATGAAACAGGAAAGCCAGTTCCGGCAACCATGAGAGAAGCGGCATTGCAAAGACTGAGACAATTGTCTGCGCACGAAATTGGCCATACGCTTGGCTTACAGCATAATTACGCATCTAGTGTAAACAATCGTGCGTCTGTGATGGATTATCCGCATCCTGCTGTATTCATTAATTCAAAAGGAGCTATTGATTTCAGTAAGGTATACACCAATGAAATTGGTGAATGGGATAAACGCGCCATCATGTATGGATACAGTCATTTCCCAAATGGGACCGATGAAACAGCAGCACTCAATAAATTATTAGAAGAAAATCAACAAAAAGGATTGCTCTTTATTGCAGATGCAGATGCCAGGGCCGTGAGTGGATTTCATCCAGACGCGCATCTATGGGATAATGGTAGCGATCCGATTACAGAACTCAACAATGTAATGGCCGTAAGACAAAAAGCATTGGATCAATTTTCTGAAGCAAATATTCGCCCCAATGCACCAATGAGTACCTTGGAAGATGTGTTGGTTCCTGTATACAATTATCATCGTTATCAAGCTGAAGCAGTGAGTAAACTGATTGGTGGCATGTATTACAGCTATAATGTTAGAGGAGATAAGCAGATGCAACCAACCGTATTACCAGCTGCTACTCAACTGAAAGCATTAAATGCCATGCTTAAAACTTTGTCTCCAAGTGTGTTAACATTGCCCAATCAAATTGTTCAATTAATACCTCCAAGACCACCGATGTACAATGGAGTTGGAGAAGTATTTGCTAAAAGGACTGGGATGAGTTTTGATCCATTGGCTGCTGCTGAAGCATTAACGCATTTTGAATTATCCTTCTTATTCAATGCTGAACGCGCCAATCGTTTGGTACAATTGAAAGCGATGTCAGGCACACCCGGATGGGATGATGTATTAGACGCCATTATTAATGCTACCTGGAAAACTGCTCCAGAAAAGGGCTTGGCCAGAGAAGTACAAAAGCAAACCCAACAAATGGTGTTGACTTGGTTATTAGCATTGAGTCAAAATACGCAATCTAATTATACAGTTCAATCGATTAGTCATAACCGTTTAGGACAATTAAAAAAATATGCAGAAGCAATGGTTAAAGCGGGGACAGATACTGCACATTTTGGATATGCAATTGAAAGAATTAATAACCCCAAAGAAATTAGCTTGCCAGAGCATAAAGAAATACCACCAGGCGCACCGATTGGATGTGAGTGGGATCTCTAAAATAAATGCTTCTTTCCCCAAATAAAAAACCTCACTAACTGTGAGGTTTTTTATTTATTTCAAGTGTTTCAAATTAATACGGAAACACTACATGTATTTTTTTAAATTTAAACAAGCATTCTAACTGGCTCTTCTAATAGTTGTTTTAAGGTTTGTAAGAAAGCAGCACCCGTTGCGCCATCCACAACACGGTGGTCACAACTTAAGGTCAACTTCATGATATTACCTGGAACAACTTGACCATTCTTCACTACAGGCTCTTGTGAAATACCCCCTACTGCTAATATGCAAGCATCAGGCGGATTAATGATGGCAGTGAATTGATCAATACCAAACATACCTAAGTTAGAAATTGTAAAGGTACTTCCCTCCCAATCGGATGGTTGTAATTTTTTATCTTTTGCTCTTTGTGCAAAGTCTTTAACTTCTGCACCAATTTGGCTCAATGATTTTCCGTCTGCAAATCTTACCACAGGAACCAACAAGCCTTCATCAACAGCAACTGCTACGCCAATATTGATATGGTCGTTGTAGCGAATAAAATCGCCCATCCAACTGCTATTGATTTTGGGATGTTTTTTCAAAGCCATTGCAGTTGCCTTAACCACTAGGTCGTTGAAACTCACTTTCACCGAAGCCACTTCATTAATCTTAGTTCTCGCAGCAATGGCCGCATCCATGTCAATCTGCATGGTTAAGTAAAAATGTGGAGCTGTAAATAAGCTTTCGCTTAAACGCTTCGCAATTACTTTTCTCATTTGAGAAACAGGAACATCGGTAAAGCTTACTTGACCAGCAACCGCATTGCTTACAACAGGTGTAGCAGACTTGGCTGCAGGGGCAGCGGCTGCAACAGGAGTAGCTGGTACGTATTGATCAATATCAATTTTGGTTATTCTACCATTATCGCCAGAACCTTTTACATATTTTAAATCAATACCTTTTTCAGCGGCAATTCTCTTAGCTAAAGGTGAAGCAAAAATTCTACCAGCATTCACTACTGCTTGTTCTGCAACTGGAGCTGCAGCAACTGTTGGTGTTGCTGAAGGAGCTGCTACTGTTGGTTCTGCAGGAGTTGCGGTTGTTGCATCTGTACCTGCACCTGCTTTAACAGCAGCTACAATTGAAGCAATATCCAATCCCTCCTTACCTATAATACATAATAAATCGTTCACTAAAATTTTCTCACCAGCCTTTGCACCTTGATACAATAAAACACCATCCTTGTAACTTTCCAACTCCATAGTGGCCTTATCGGTTTCGATATCTGCCAATACTTCTCCTTTCTTCACCGTATCTCCCACATTTTTTTGCCAAGAAGCAATAACCCCTTCGGTCATAGTATCACTTAGTCGAGGCATCAATACTACTTCATCCATTGAAGCAATATCAATGGTTGCAGTTTTTTCCGTTGGGATCGAAGCTGAAGCAGGTGTAGCAGACTCAACAGGAGCAGCCACTGCTGGTGCAGCGGTTGGAATAGGCGCAATTGCACTTCCAGCACCATGAATCTTCACTAATTCAGTAATATCTTCCCCTGGCTTTCCAAAAATGGCCAACAAATCATTGACCTGTAATTTTCCTCCGTCAGGTGTTCCTATATGCAATAAAACGCCATCTTGATAACTTTCAAGTTCCATTGTGGCTTTATCCGTCTCAATTTCAGCCAGTAAGTCGCCCTTCTGTACTGTATCTCCAACCCTTTTATGCCAGGCGGCAATTACCCCTTCGGTCATGGTATCACTTAAACGGGGCATTAAAATCACTTCAGCCATTGTACTATATGCTTTAAATGAGCCGTGAAATTACGGTAAAAATCAACTCAATTATTGCCCCTGTGCAAGACTATACGCTTTTTTATCTCCCCACATGTTCAATATCTCTGTAGAGCAAACTTTGAAATCGGCTGTTAGTCTTTTATAAAGCTCAATAATATCAATCTGTGTAAGCGGAATATCGCCCACACTTTCAAATCTGCAACGGTATTGATTCACCAAATTCGTATAAACAGAACCAGTAGGCCAAACTTGGGTACCTCTATTACTAATAGTCACTAGTTTAAAGAGATCCAGGGTATGCTTCAAACATTTATCGGCTACTGCATTGGGTTGCTCATTGCTTTCGATAAACATATCAACACCAACGATGAATTCATTATTGGTATCCGTTGTTTCTAACATTGGATTATTTTCTAATGCAAAAATGGTAGGTGTAACCGAAACATCCTGCATATCAGGCTTTGGATTATTGGCTGGTTTTTGACCAAAATTGGCAATAATTGCATTGGCAAACTCAGTAGTATTTAAGCTAGGAGTGCCTTTTTCACCAAAATCTCCAGTGTGTTTACCACTCTCTAAAGTGTAAAGCAATGCATTTTCAATAATGGTAGCAGATTGCATTAAACCCAAATGCCTTAACATACCAATACCACTTAATAAAAGGGCAGTTGGATTGGCAATATTTTTACCCGCAATATCTGGGGCTGTTCCGTGTACCGCTTCAAAAATAGAGATATGATCACCAATATTTGCTGATGGTGCAAAACCCAATCCACCAACTAATCCGGCACATAAATCACTTACAATATCTCCTTGTAAATTGGTTAATACTACCACGTCAAATAAATCGGGTTTACTTACCAATTTCATACATAAATCATCTACAATAACATCATCGGCTTTTAACTCAGGATATTCTTTGGCGATTTCATAAAACACTTCTAAGAATAACCCATCGGTCAATTTCATGATATTGGCTTTATGACCACAAGTGATTCTTTTGCAGCCTTTTTTCTTGGCCATTTCGAATGCATATTTAATCACTTGCATGCTTCCCGGACGAGTAATAAATCTTCTACTTAAAGCCACGTCATTGGTAAGCATATGCTCAATACCACCATAAGTGTCTTCAATATTTTCTCTAACAATAGTGATATCGATTGGAATGCCCGCCTTACTAAAAACCGTATCTACCCCATGTAAAGTTTGAAAAGTTCTTTTATTGGCGTAGGTATTCCAGGTTTTGCGAGCTGTTACGTTTACACTTTTTACGCCCTTGCCCTTGGGAGTTTCCATTGGTCCTTTAAAGAGAATGCCTAAAGTTTCAATGGTTTGCTTTGCTTCAGGGGTCATACCGTTGCTGTATCCTTTGTCGAATACCCATTTTCCCATATCCACCACTTCATAAGTCAAAGGCACTTTAGCGGCATCAAATATGGACAAAACAGCGTCCATGATCTCTGGACCAATCCCATCCCCTTTAGCTACGGCAATTTTAGTCATAATCGTCTTTTTTTGTGGTGCAAAAGTACAGCCCATTCAACGATTTTAAGCAATAATTCACATGATTATTTGATGAATTACCCCTTATAGAATGTTAATTTACCTACATTTACAATGACCAATCCTTATAAATATGGTTTCTAAAATTTCGGCAGGAATTGAAATCACTGTAGAAGTATTCTATCAGTCCGATTACAGCAACCCGCTGAAAGGTGAATTCATGTTTGCATACCGCATTACTATTGAAAACCACAATAAATTTGGGGTACAACTATTAAGAAGACATTGGTTTATTTTTGATAGCAATGCCGAACATAGAGAAGTAGAAGGAGAAGGAGTGGTAGGCGTTCAACCAATACTGGCTCCGGGTGAACAATACACTTATGTAAGTGGATGCAATCTAAAAACGGAAATGGGGAAAATGCAAGGGACTTATACCATGCAAAATCAGCATTCAAAGCAGCATTTTATTGTACCAATCCCTGCATTTGATTTGGTTGCCCCTTCTAAAATGAACTAACTCGGCTTATACTTAGCTTCTTCAAATAATTGTACAGGATCTTTTTTCATCAAAGAATCAAAGTTTACCTGCTTATTTTTCTTCATCCAGTTTTTTACAATTTGCCAACCTAAAAATTGCCCAATATTACCCGGTGACTCTTTGCCAAATGCCTGTGTAAAAGGGCCTTCAGTTACATACTCTCTTACCAATTGTGGATCTGATTTATACAGTAAATCGTTTTGTATAAAAAAGCTCCAGATATTTTTTTCGTTGTTCAAACATGCTTCCAACTGTTTGGAGGAATAACCAATTATTAATGTATCTGAAAGGGCTGGGAGTAAATGATCCACTACATATATTCGCTTTCCCAATTCAACCATTTGAGCAATCAATGGCTTGCCAGATAGTTGTTCCGGATACATATCTAAAACAATATTATTCATTGCACTTACAGGAATATATGCTGGTTCGAATTTTCTAGAAATATAAGCAGGATACAAAGCCTGCCCTTCTTCACTTGTATACAGTGGATGATCTTTGCCCATGAACAGCTGTAATCCAATAGCAATAGCATCTTCTGTTAAAATAGACCCAAAACTATTTATAGGACCAATAAAACTAATCAACTGAGTAGGCAACGAATAATTAGGGAAATAATGTTTTACGTATTGCAAACCTTCCTTGATTTTTTGGGATTGCTTTTCTTGTTCTTTAAATATAGCATTGGATTGCTTGTACAAAGGTTGATATGCTCGATAAAAACTTTTTAAGTCGGCCGATTCAGTTTGAGGCATTAATGCCAAAATATTCGACAAAAAAACAGTAGTAAACCCAGGATATTTTTTATCTAAAGCGGAGATCGATTTTTCTAATTGATTGGTGTCAATTGCAAAAAAATCTTGTTCAAAATGCAGCTGAGTCAATGGGACTTTAATTCCAGAAACATCGGGCGCTTTGTCCTTTGAATTACAAGCTCCCAAGCAAAAGAGCAAAAACAATGCAATAATCCTTGTATTCATAGGCGAATTAACGGAAAGGATTGCAATCATGTTGTTAAATTGATGAAATTTGTTTTATGAAAATATTCATAGCGCAACAAAACTATCATATTGGCAATTTTGAGTTAAATACCCAAAAAATAATTGAAGCTATTGAAACAGCTAAAGCTGCAGGTGGAGATTTGATCCTTTTTAGCGAAATGACTGTATCTGGATACCCTGCCAGAGATTTTGTTGAATTTGAAGACTTTATAGAAAAATGTACTGCCGCTGTTCATACAATTAAAGAGCACGCCGATACGATTGGTGTGCTAATTGGAAGCCCTGTAAAGAATAAACATTTAAAAGGAAAAGACCTTTTTAATGCAGCTTATTTTTTACATGAAAAAGAAGTGAAAGCGATAGTTCATAAAACCTTATTACCTACCTATGATGTGTTTGATGAGTATCGATATTTTGAACCAGCTTATGAATGGAATATTGTAACGTTCAAAGGCAAAAAATTAGCCATCACTATATGTGAAGACATTTGGAACTTAGGAGACAACCCACTTTATCGCATATGTCCAATGGATGAATTAATGAAATTTAGTCCAGACATCATGCTCAATTTAAGTGCTTCCCCTTTCGACTATACCCATGATGAAGATAGAAAAGCAGTTATCAAGTCGAATGTATTAAAGTACCAAATTCCTTTATTCTATTGCAATGCGGTGGGAAGCCAAACAGAAATTGTGTTTGACGGTGCATCCCTGGTTTTTGATAAGCAGGCCAATTTAATGAAAGCCTTCCCCATGTTTGAAGAAGCTATTGATTGGGTAGAACTAAATGAAGATGGAACCATTAATGGCCCCATTTTAGAACCAGCAAGCAGAATACCTGAAAAAGAATTAAACCCTGCAACACTTGAACCTGATTTAAATATTGAACAAGTATACCAAGCATTGGTATCAGGTATTAAAGACTATTTTGGCAAAATGGGTTTCACCAAAGCCATTTTAGGATCTTCCGGAGGGATTGATTCTGCTGTTACTTTGGCTATTGCTTGTGACGCATTAGGTTCCGAAAATGTAAGGGCTATTTTAATGCCATCTCCTTACTCAACCGAACACTCTGTAAACGATGCAGTAGCATTAAGTAAAAACTTAAACAATCCATACGATATTGTTCAAATAGACCAAGTGTACAATAGCTTTTTAAAAACATTGGATCCGCTTTTTAATGGTCTTCCTTTTTCTTTAGCAGAAGAAAATATTCAAAGTAGAAGCAGGGGAAATATATTGATGGCCATTGCCAATAAGTTTGGATTTGTATTATTAAATACTTCCAATAAAAGCGAATTGGCTACTGGTTATGGAACCCTTTATGGAGATATGGCTGGAGGCCTTGGTGTATTGGGGGATTGTTATAAACTGCAAGTATATGAATTGGCAAAATACATTAATAGGAATAAGGAGATTATTCCACAACATATTATCAGCAAACCTCCTAGTGCAGAATTAAGGCCCAATCAAAAAGACAGCGATAGTTTACCAGACTATGCAGTATTAGATAAATTATTGTTTCAATACATAGAGAAAAGGCAGAGCCCTGCAAATATTAAAGAACAAGGTTTTGACGCTGCATTAGTAGACCGCACTATTAAGATGGTTAATAACAATGAATACAAGCGCAATCAATTCTGCCCCATCATTCGCATTTCTCCAAAAGCATTTGGAGTTGGAAGAAGAATGCCGATTGTTGGTAAGTATTTGAGTTAATCATTTTTACTTAAAACCAAAATGGGAACATGGCTATGAAAAGCCAGTTTCTTGGTATGGCTTGAAGCAAATAATTGGGCAAAGAAATTGTGCTCTTTTGGAACAGTAATCACTAAATCGATTGCTTGTTCATCTACAAAATGATTGATGCCTTCCACAAAATCTTTATCATGAGAAAAATGATAGCTTGGGTTTAATTTTTCTAAAACCGTGTGTACGGCAAAGCTTTCCCCCATAACAGTTCCAGGAAAAGTTTGTTCAAAATCATCTGGTTCAGCCTCCACATTAAATACCATTAATGCTGCTCCTGTTAATTGCTGCATGTTTGCAATTTGGTTTACAGGAATATATTTTTCTGCATCATTAAAGTCACAAGCAAACAAAAGTTTTTGAACTGGCTTAAAGCTAGACTTAGCAGGCACAATAATCAATGGAATATGGCTGTGCTCAGCAATATGAACCGTATTACTTCCAATTAAGGTTTCTTCTAAAGCACCACCGCCTGTAATACCCATTACTACTAATTCAATGGGATTTTTTTCAGCTAAATCTTCTAACGCAGAAAGAATAGAACCATACACCGCATGTATGTCAAATACCAAACCAGTATTAGCATATTTCAGAATTAAATCTGCCCTGAATTGATACAATCTTTTTTCTGCAGATTCTCTAAAACCGTCAATTTCAGGAATCTGAATACCTGGCATCATTGGATCAATTGCAACAGGAATTTCGTAGGCATGCAATAAAACGATTCGCTCTGCTTTCACTTGTTGAGCAAACTGAACTGCATAATCAGCAGCATTGCTGGCTGTTGCTGAAAAATCGGTAGGTACAATGATGGTTTTCATAATCCTTTTATTTAGTATGAAGTTCCGTTAAAAGAACTACACAAAAAATGAAAAAAATCATGTTTAGAGATTTTCAATAATGCCTGCTATTCCCTGACCACCTCCCACACAGGCAGTTACCATACCATATTTTTTATTCAGTCTTTTCATATCATTCAACAGCTGTACCGTTAATTTACAACCTGTACAACCCAGCGGGTGGCCTAATGCAATGGCACCACCATTGATATTCACTTTAGTAGCATCTAGTCCTAATTCTCTAATAACTGCCAAAGACTGTGAAGCAAATGCTTCATTTAACTCAAATAAATCAATATCCCCTACATTCATTCCTGCTTGCTTTAACACTTTTGGTATAGCAGCAACAGGTCCGATTCCCATAATTCTAGGATGCACCCCAGCAGACGCACAGTTCACCAATCTTCCAATTGGCGTTAAACCCAACGATAACATCATGCGCTCACTCATTACTATTGCAAATGCAGCACCATCACTGGTTTGAGAAGAATTACCAGCAGTTACTGATCCTCCAATTGCAAAAGCCGCTTTCAATTTGGATAGTCCTTCAACGGTCGTATCCGCTCTTAATCCTTCGTCTGTATCTACTATATAAGACCTTACCGCTTTTTTACCCTTCTCGTTTACATAAGTTTCTTCTACAGAAATAGGTAAAATGCCCGATTTAAAATATCCATTTTCGATGGCTGTTTTGGCCTTCATATGAGATGCATATGCAAAAGCATCTTGGTCTTCTCTTGAAATATTGAATTCTTTCGCCACTGCTTCTGCAGTTAAACCCATACTCAAATAATAATCTGGTTCATCTTTGGCGATGGCATAAGATGGAACTGTTTTCCAGCCTGCGGTAGGAACTAAGCTCATGCTTTCCGTCCCCCCTGCGATGATGCATTCCGCCATGCCCGATCTAATTTTAGCGGTTGCGGTTGCAATGCTTTCTAATCCACTTGCACAATATCTGTTGATGGTAATACCTGCCACTTCAATTCCTAATGCTTTAGCCGCAATGATTCTTCCAAACTGTAAACCCTGCTCCGCTTCTGGAACCGCATTCCCTACAATAACATCATCTACCAGTTTAGCATCTAATTGTGGCACAGACGCCATTAAACCTTTGATTACTTCAACAGCCAAATCATCTGGTCTAAAAAATCGGAATCCACCTTTTTTACTTTTAGTAACCGCGGTTCTATATCCCGCTACTATATAGGCTTCTTGCATAAACTTCATTTAATTAACCAAATGTAGTAAAAATGATTAAAAGTTGTTTATGCAACTAAATTTTAAATCAGGCTTTCGGGGTATTTTCGCAAAAAATAACAACTTGTATACTTTACTTAGAAATCTCTTATTTAAAGCCCCTCCCGAAAAAGTGCACTATTTTTCGATGAACTGCCTTAAAATAGCCACCAGTTTAGGGATAGGTGAAGCAATTGTTCAAAATTTATTCCAATATAAATCGACCAACCTGGCAAAAGAAGTAATGGGTTTACCCTTCCCTAACCCAGTAGGGTTGGGCGCTGGCTTCGATAAAAATGCCGCTTATTTGCATGAATTAGAAGCGTTGGGTTTTGGATTTGTTGAAATAGGTACAGTTACCCCCAAAGCCCAGCCTGGGAATGATTTACCCAGACTATTTAGGCTGCCTGCAGATAAAGCCTTAATTAATAGAATGGGGTTTAATAATGAGGGAGTAGCTGCGGTAAAACAGCGATTGATTAATTGGAATAGCAGGGGAAAATCAACTGGAGATTTAATCATTGGGGGAAATATTGGTAAAAATAAAATTACTGCAAACGAAGATGCTTGGAAAGATTACAGCATTTGCTTTAATGAGCTACACGAACAGGTAGATTATTTTGTGGTTAACGTTAGCTCACCTAATACACCCGGTCTTAGAGCTTTACAAGAAAAAGATGCATTAACCAAAATCTTTAATGAATTACAACACCATAATGCGGGCAAGCGATTGGCGAAACCAATTTTACTTAAAATTGCCCCTGATCTAACAAAGGAACAGTTAGATGATATCATTGAACTTTCTTTATCGATGAATTTAAGCGGATTGGTAGCAACCAATACTACACTAGATAGATCCAAATTAAGTGCAGCTTCAGCAGCGCTGAGCGAATCCATTGGTATGGGTGGTTTAAGCGGTAAGCCAGTACAACAAAGATCAACCGAAATAGTACAATATATAGCTAATCAAACTGCGGGTAAAATTCCCATTATTGCCAGTGGAGGAATTTTTACTGGAGCAGATGCTGAAGAAAAATTAAAAGCTGGTGCTTCATTGGTTCAAGTTTGGACCGGATTTGTTTATGAGGGACCTTCAATTGTAAAAAATATTTGCAAATACTTAGCTGAAAAAAAATAATTCATGGAACATTTATTCACTACCGAAAGCCTTATTAGTTTTTTAATCCTAACCATACTTGAAGTGGTATTAGGCATAGATAATGTCATTTTTGTTAGCATTATCATGAACAGAATGCCTAAAGCATTTCAAAAAAATGCCAGGTTGATTTGGATGTTTACGGGCATTATTACTAGAACCATTCTATTATTTGGATTGAGTTGGCTATTAACCCAAAAAGGCAAACCGGTCTTTAGTTTATTCAGTAAAGATTTTGATTTGGCAAGCTTGGTAATGTTAGGTGGGGGGCTTTTCTTGATTTATAAAACAGTAAAAGAAATTCACCATAAACTAGAAGGTGAAGAAGATGCGATTGCTGGAAGAAAAACAAAGGAACTAGGAATTGCCAGCGGTATTGCTCAAATTATTATGATTGATATGGTTTTTAGTTTTGATAGTATTATTACAGCAGGCGGAACCGCTAAGCACCTTGAAGTGATGATTGCTGCTGTAGTGATTGCTATGATCATCATGTTTTTATTTAGTGCGAATATTTCTGCGTTCATTCATAAACACCCAACTTTGAAAATGTTGGCATTGTCATTCTTGGTAATGATTGGTATGGTGTTATTGGTAGAAGGATGGAATGCAGAACAAGCGCATGAACTTCACTTAAAGCATTACGTTTATTTTGCAATGGCTTTTTCTTTTACAGTAGAATTACTCAATATGAAAGTGAGAAGAAAATCAGCTCCTGTAGAACTAAGAGAGCCCAAACTCGAAGTACCCAATGAAGGGTACTCCGATCAGGCCAAATAATTATTGGTATTAAAAATCAAAACCTAAAGCAAAATAATAAACGGGTGCGCCTTTAAAGATTCCCTTCATAGGCCAACCTGCATCAAATTTCATGAAGTATCCTAACAGCGTACTTCTTACACCAAAACCATATCCACCAGCGAAAGGTCCTAAACCGCCTGCATCAATTTTTACCACCACTGGAGTTTGATTATTGGTAATCACTTCTCCTGGGCGCTTGATGCCATTGTACTTGCCATTCCAAGCAGTTCCAAGGTCTAGAAATTGTACTAGCTGGAAATTACGTAAGAAGGCATTATTAATAGGTCTATCAAATATGGTTGCAAACAATGGCAATCTAAATTCACTGTTAATAACAAAAGCATTATTTCCATTGGCAATATTTTGTCTATAACCACGCATATTCACGGCAAGTGATTGGAATGCATAATTCTGGTCTGCAGCTGGTTGATTACCATTATTAAACTTTGGTCCTATCCATCCATCTACACCACCTAAATAATAAATCAACTTTTGGTTTCCCCAAGAGAAATCCGCTGCTACCCTTCCAGCCCAAATAAAGTTTCGATAAATTTTATGATAATACCTTCCATCAAAACCAAAATTCATGGTAGGCTTACCATTATTTAAGGCGGTTTTTAAGGTTGGCATATTTACATCTAAATAAACTTTGTATCGCAATCCATTCCAAATATTCTGGGTTGGGTTAATAGTATTATCATGAACATATTCAATTCTTGATAGAATAAATTTCGAAACAGTATCTTGAAATGCCAACGCATTAGGATTGGGTTGTCCAGAAATATTATCATAAGATTTTAATACTCCTCTGTCAGAACGCAAACCAATGGTAGCTCTTATGCTTTTTACTTCATTAATCGGGTAAGTAGCATTTACCTGATACAGATTGGTATAGAGCATATTATTAAACTGAGTATTAAAGAAATTGGTCACATTACTTCTATAATAAGTAACACCCCAATCTAATTTTTTACGCATGTTTTGAAAAGAGAACATTAAATCTTTATCAGCTAAATTGGTTCCGAAGCGCATACCAGCAACAAATTTCACGTCTTCCATCAAATCACTCACCCCAACTCTAAAAGTGAAATTGAAATCATTTCCATTATTTAATTGAATGGGGCCAGACCCACCGGCATATGGCTGATAACGATTGATTAAAACATTATTAGTAAAACCGCCTAATAAATAATCGGAACTGAACTTTAATCGATAATCAAATAATTTTGATTTAGCTAAACTGCTCTGTTTTTGAAGTGCGGTAGTAACTAAGTCGGGAATAATATTGGCTGTTGAATCTGGCTTTTCGTCTGCAAATTCATTCTGGAATACTACCGCTTTTTTAGAAGTATCATTTGCCGGTTTATTATTGTTGTATTGAATAGCTCTACCTTCTGCAATTTTTTTATCTTCCAAAACCTTTTTTACATATTCCGTATTCCGAGCATTTACATTTCGTCTAGCCAATGCTAATTCATCTACTTTCAATTTATACACAAACTTAAAATCACCTTCTCGTCTTACTTCACTCACCTGACCATTGTTACCAGCTATCCTAGTTTCTAGTAACGAGCTTTGGTAATTAGTAATTGGGAAGGTATAAGTGGAATCTTTATATACTTGAAAATAACTCACACTGTCTGGCTCTTGTTTTTGCCATGCAGTTAATGTAGAATCAAACTCTTTAGGCGCAGGATTTCGAAGTATTTCTTCTCCAATATAATACAAAGTATCTAAGCCATTTCTTTGGGTAGAAAAGAAACCAGCCCATCTATTGCCAATTCCATTTTCATCAGACACAAAGGTAAAATGGTTGGTATTGTATTGCATTGGGTAACGTGCATTTCCCATTTTAACATTGGTTAATTGGGCAACTTGTTTTTCCTTGCTATCATTCAAAATATCGACCATGTAAATATTGAAAGGATACCTACTGGGTAACACAGTGTCTTTATTAGGTGCGTTGTTACCTGGTCTATTTGAAGAGAAAATAATACCTACTCTATTAGGGAATGACACCATTGTTGGATCAAGGTCATCATAAATATCATTGGTAATTTGAGTCGCTTTCTGTTCTTCTATTTTGTAAGTAAAAATATCTGTGTGACCATTTTTAACCGCGCTTAAAACAAGGGTATTTGCATCAAGCATAAAACTTGCATCTAAAATTTGGTCAAAGCCTTCAATGGTTTGTTTGAATCGCTTATAACGAGCAATCAAGTCGTACACAAACATGTTGATCTTGCCTTTCTCCCAATAAATGACCAACAACCTCGACCCTTTGCCATCCCATGCCATGATTGGATAATTTGGATTTACATCATGCAAGTTGGTAAGCACCCCACTCTTCAATAATACTTTCTCATCATAAAAATTTTCCATCAACTTTACTGTATAGATCCCTTTCTTGAATTCCAATACAGAATAGGTATTGCTGCGCGGATTAGGGTTAGCTTGGAATCTGAAATAATCTCTCTTGCCAATTTCTTCTGTTACTGTTAACTGTCCTTTTAATTGATTTCTTCTTTGACGTATGTCTTTAATGTATCGGTCTTGTTGAAACTGCATAAAATCGGCCAACACATCTTTGAATTTTTTCTTACAAATTCTTAAACAAGCATTGTTGATGTTTTTATACATTCTAGCCAAATACAATAAGTAAGTAATATTTTCCTTACGATATTTTTCACCGATATAATTCCAAAATGCATGACCAGCTAACAAAGGCTTTTCGAAAGCGAACTGATAAAACGAATTATACCTTCCACTCAATATGGCACTTTTTAACTCGTCGTCTTTTTCTGTACTCCAAGATTGACCTGCATAGGCAACATATCCATCTACCATCCATTTGGGCAAGTCTAATAAAGCTTGGTTGCTTGCAAACTCTCCAATATCATCCCCAAAAAGCAAATTGTCGGTTAATACTTTAGCTATGCCCTCTCGAACCTGATTTTTTAACTTAGTATGATTGCCATTGAAGTATACAATGATTTTGTTATTCACCAATTTGGTAACACCACCTGCATTTTGCCAATCTGAGCCGAGACCTATATTGCTGCTTTTATAATCATTGTAATTATTGTAAACCACAATATTTGCACGACGTTGCAAAGAATACTCAATAAAATTTTCAATTGATTTTAATTCCTCCTCGGCAACCTGACTCACAAATTTTCCTAATTCTACCCCACCTTGGGTTACATAGGTATTGAAATTGGGAGATTGGTAAAACTTCCAATTAAATTTCTGGTGTTGAATTCTGTTTTTACCAAATTCAACACTATTAACCTGTGCATTTAATGCAGCAGAACTTAATAAACCAAGAAAAAAAATTACTTTACTAATACTATTCAATTGCATATCCGAACTTTGGTATTTAAAATTAGTCATTTACCGTTAAAAGCAGGTAAAATACGTATATGATAAAGGTTAAGGTTTTCACATTCAGTCCAATTCAGGAAAATACCTATGTATTATACAATGAGCATAAAAAAGCCATCATTATAGACCCAGGTTGTTATTTTCCAGCAGAACAAGAACAATTGCTTCAGTTTATTGAATCAACTGGGCTTGAAGTGGTTCAATTGTTAAACACACATTGCCATTTGGACCATGTTTTTGGCAACAAATGGGTGTACGAAACTTTCAAAACACCACTTTATATTCATCCAGAAGAAGAGCCCATGTTAAAAATGGCTCCTTTATCGGGTGAAAAATGGGGATTGCCTTTTGAAAATTACAATGGACCATTACAATTCCTGCATGAAGGAGATACTATTTTACTGGGAAATGATGCCCTGAAAGTGATATTGGCTCCGGGGCATTCACCTGCTAGTATTTGCTTTTACAGCGAATTTGAAAGCTTTTTGATAGGGGGCGACGTCTTGTTTAGGGAAAGCATTGGCAGAACAGATTTACCAGGAGGCAATCATGAAAAACTATTAACCAGCATAAGATCGCAACTTTTTACCCTCCCCAATGATGTGAAAGTATATCCGGGTCATGGACTAACAACTACGATAGGTCATGAAAAAAGGCATAATCCATTCTTACAATAGGATTAGTCTGTTTCTTTTTGCATATAGGTATTGAAAGCAGTGATAAAAATGGCTCCTAAATTTTTATAGGGAGGAACATAATCGTCAAATTTTTCTTTGGCTGTTCCACTGAAACGAATACCCAAGCTATTCCATAATGCTGGCCATTTTAAGTTTTTACCCAATCTTAACTCTTCGCTGATCACATTTATTAACCCTTGATTGATGATACCAGTTCCTATTTGCTTTGAAGAAATAATATGTGCACCAGGTGCAATTTCTAAGACTTCGTTTAATCGTTGATACCCACCACAACTGCCTAATAATACTAATTTGGCAGAGGAAGGCATTTTATGAACTGTTTGACTCAAGTAATAACTATGACCTCGATGAATCACAATAGATGGATGTAATTTTTCTTCATTTAAATACGCAATTAAACTGTCTTGAGATGCCGCATCTAATTCTTCTTTTTCATCTAAGGGAAGGTTGGCGTAAATGGTAATGGGCGTACCTTTTCTAGAACTAACTTCTACCCATTGCGTTTTTTTGGTGATTTTCCAATTGGCATTTCTGAATTTATTTAAAAATGCATTGAATACGACCATCCCATCTTTATCCCCATAAAAAAACTGTTGCATGACTACCCTACCGTTCTCCGCGTCTTTCAAATAAGCATTGGGCAATTCATAAATGGGCATAATACCCAACTTTGCAGATAAATCAATTTTATTAGCTGGCTCTAATGAAGAAAAGATGGTTTCTAGTAAGTCATAAATAACTTGCCCTCTTTTATTTTTTATTTCAGTACACCTTTTTAATTCACTTTGAACCTGAGACAACATGAGTTTTTTCAAAGCGGGATTGTACACACTTGCATAGGAATCTGCCACATCCACCGCATCTTCTAATGAATTGGTTTTTTCTAATCCATTTACAAACCCCCGCATCAATTGTTCCGCATCTCGCTTATCCATTTTTGCCAAAAAATCGTCTAGCTTATTATAGGCGGCAGTTATTTTAATGAACTTTTTATATTGATCATTATTGACCATTGCGAGTAAAGAATCAGATCGTGGATTTTTCATTCCCAAAAAAATTCTTGGGTAAACCCCATTCACAAAACTAGATGTGTACATTTCTTCTTCCCCTGTTACCGCTAAATAATACAATTCTTGTGGACTCAATTTACTAATGCTCTTAAATCGAATAAAGTCACTGTTTTCACTATGCAATGCATTGATTTCATTAATGTATAATTCAATACTTTTTGACTTTAGTTTATCATACAACACTTTTGCAGCCATTGGCGTATCCCCCTGTTGAATTCGTTTTGCATAATCAATTCTGGTACTCACTAAGAGTTTGAAATAGCCTGCAGAAGTATCGTTTCCAACAAATTTGGTAATTGAATCCATCTTCAATTTACCTGTGTACAATTGATCCAAAAATGGAAAATACATTCTTCCAGTACTTGTTAAAGAAAGTCTTGAAACCAGTTTAACAAATGGATGATTAACCGATTGAATTTTTTTACCCAATGCATTGGGTGCAGCAGCATAACTATATAATTCTTCTGGATCTCTGAAAGCAGCTAACACAATTAAAGAGTCTGCTGATGCAGTTCCTGGATTTCTAAATAATATGGGTAAAATTTTATTGGGATTCCTTGTGCATTGTTTAACAAGTATACTGTCTTTGGCAGCAGTCATCCCCCTATTCGAAGAGAGGGCAAAATTTTCTGTTAAAACAATAGCAGATTCTAAATCTAATTGTTTCATTAATGGAGCAATTGAACCTCCAGTTAATTGTTCATGCATTGCAGCCTGATAAGTATCCAATAAAACATCTAATGGAGTGAGCGTCACTTTAGTGCTTTGATAATTGGTAAGAAACCCTTGCAATAAATCATTCACCCCTCTTAGCCAGGTATATTTGGCATTGTTATCCAATTCAGTACTCAACTCGATCTTACTTCTTAATCTGGTAATGATTTTTGCCGCATTATCCAGTTCTTTATCTGATAATTTATTTTGTACAGCAGGATAAGCTTTAATTGAACTAAATGTTCTGTTAATGTACTCATGGTGCAATTGACGCATTGCAGGAATCGGGGGAATAGAGTCTGATTGCTGTGCAGACAGAAGACTATTAAAACCAATGATAAAAAAGAGGGTATGTAGTAGTTTATTCATATTCAAGGTAAAAATAGGCAATCAGTCAGTTAACAATTAGATAATAATGCAAAAAGAGCTTTTTGCGGTTGAATGAAATTAACTTTGTGTAAACAGAATGTTAACATGGAAGGGAAGGCCAAACAGATACTTATTGCAGACGATGAGCCAGATATCTTAGAAATTATCCGCTATAACCTTGAAAAAGAAGGTTATGAAGTGCATACTGCTAAGGACGGCAATGAAGCAATTGAGAAAGCCAAACAGCTTTATCCCGATTTGATTATTCTAGACATTATGATGCCTAGAAAAAATGGAGTTGAAGTTTGTCAGATTCTAAGAACCCAGCCCAGTTTTCAAGATACCCTCATTATTTTCCTAACTGCTATGAGCGATGAGGGTTCACAAATAAAAGGCCTTGAAACAGGCGCGGACGATTATATTAGTAAACCCATCAGTCCTAAAGTTTTGGTGAGTAGGGTAAATGCTTTATTTAGAAGGGTAACCAGCAAAGAAGCGGGTAAAACATTACAGGTTGGCAATATTTCCATAGACCCAGTTAAATTCTTGGTTTCAGTTGACGGAAATGAAGTAATTCTTGCCAAAAAAGAATTTGAGTTAATCTATTTATTGGCATCAAAACCAGGAAGGGTTTTTTTGAGAAACGAAATCCTCACCCAGGTTTGGGGTAATGAGGTTATTGTTGGAGACAGAACAATTGATGTACACGTAAGAAAAGTAAGACAAAAATTAGGTATAGACTGCATCACTACAGTAAAAGGGGTAGGATACAAATTTGAAATTTGAACTTTTAGTTCAGATGCAAAAATGTAAATTGCCCTATGCTGAATACCAAAAATCTCTCTCCAAAACAATTATCGGCTTTTACAGCAGCTATTTTAGCCATCCCCATTTCGATAGGTATTTGGTTTATTAAACCCGATTGGATAATTGCTATCGTTTCTTTAATTATAACATTCATCGGAAGTTATTTGCTAATCGGATTTGTATTAGAATCCTTTATTTATAGAAAGATAAAGTTAATTTATAAGTTTATCTATCAAACTAAAGCATCAAAAAGAGAGGAGACTTATTATAAGTATATTTTACCACAAAAAGGTATTGATGAAGTAAGAGAAGATGTGGAGAAATGGGCAGAACAAAGAAGTGCAGAAATAGAAATATTGAAACAAAATGAAGTCTTCAGAAAAGAGTTTCTACAAAATTTAGCCCATGAATTCAAAACCCCCATTTTTGCCATTCAAGGATATATTGATACTTTAAGAGATGGCGCCATTGACAATAGAGAAGTTAGCATTCGCTTTTTAGAGAACACAGCTAAAAATGTAGATCGAATGGTCAATCTTGTTAAAGACTTGGATGCGATATCAAGATTAGAAAGTGGAGAACAACCTCTTCATAAGGAAACTTTCATCATTCAAGAATTAATTAAAGAGATTTATGAAACCCTTTCTATTAAAATAGACGCTAAAAAAATTAATACTGGTATTAAAAAAGGATGCGAATTCCCCATAGCTGTTTTTGCAGACAAGGAAAAAATTAGGCAAGTGATGAATAATTTAATCATCAATGCGATTAAATATGGCAAAGAGGGGGGCAATATTATTGCCAGTATTTACAAAACCGATGAGGATCATGTTTTGGTTGAATTAAGCGATGATGGAATTGGGATTGCAGAAGAGCATTTACCCAGGGTATTCGAAAGATTCTACAGAACGGACCGCGGAAGAAGTAGAGATATTGGCGGAACCGGGCTTGGATTAGCAATTTGCAAACATATTATTGAAGCCCACGGACAAACAATTCATATCCGTTCTAAAATTGATATAGGTACTACCGTTGGATTTACCCTACCTACCAATAAATTAGATATATCATAATAGTTGTATATTATCTAATTATTAACTTTTCTTTATCGAATCATCTGCAATACCCAAATGGGTAGTTTTGCACAAAATCACCAATATGGGTATCAATAATATCGGCCGTTTTTTCATGCCAAAGAACAAACTCTTTTATGAGCTTTTTGAAGATGTTGCAGACAAAGCACATGAAATGGGAATCAAGTTAAAAGAAATGGTTAGCGAAGCCGATCAAGACAAAAGAAGAGCCATTTTAGCCCAAATTGAAGACCTGGAACACAAAAACGACGACAATACCCATAAAATTTTTACCGAATTAGGCAGAAACTTTATCACCCCATTTGATAGAGAAGATATCCATTACTTAGCAACTGCTTTAGATGATATTGCAGATTATATTTTTGCATCTGCTAAAAAAATAAACTTCTACAGTGTTAACCCGAACGATACGGGAATTCAAAAAATGGCTGATCTTATTTTACAGGGTACTGTTGAAATTAAGAAAGCGGTTTTTGGATTGAGGGACATGAAAAACCTTCGTGAAATGACTGAAGCGATGGTTAAAGTGAACAGTATAGAGAATCAAGCGGACGATGTATTTGATATGAGTATTGAAATGTTGTTCCAACAAGAAAACGACTTCAAAGAAGTAATCAAAAAAAGAGAGATTTATCAAGTAATGGAAATCGCAACTGATAAATGTGAAGATGCGGCCAATGTAATTGAGTCAATTATTATTAAATACGCTTAATCGGCACTAAAGGGAGTTATGTTTACATTACTGGTAATCATCATAGTACTTGCTTTTATTTTTGACTACATCAATGGATTTCATGATGCAGCAAACTCAATAGCAACCATCGTTTCCACCAAAGTGCTTACCCCTTTTCAGGCGGTAGCATGGGCAGCATTTTTTAACTTTGCAGCTTTTTTTATCTCAAAGTATATTTTCAAAGAATTCGGGATTGGTAATACGGTTGCTAAATGGGTAAATGCGGACTTTATTACCCTAGAAGTGCTAATGGCAGGTATATTAGCTGCTATTACTTGGAACTTAATTACCTGGTGGTTTGGAATACCTTCTAGTTCATCACATACATTGATGGGTGGATTCATAGGTGCTGCATTAGCACATGCAGGAGGATTATCTGGGGAAGCAGGCGATGTTATTAATTACGCAAAAGTTATCCCTACTTTTCTTTTCATCTTTTTCGCCCCATTAATAGGTATGTTTATCGCATTTGTGATAACCATCATTATTGTCCATCTATGCAAACGATCCAACCCTTACAAAGCAGAGAATTGGTTTAAGAAATTACAATTGGTTTCTTCTGCTGCTTTTAGTATTGGTCATGGAGGTAATGATGCACAAAAAGTAATGGGAATCATTGGTGCTGCAATCATCTTTTATGAAAAAAATACCCATGGGGTAATCATGGATTTTAACACATTTGTAGATGCTTATCCATGGGTTCCATTTACGAGTTTCCTTTGTATAGGTATTGGTACTATGAGTGGTGGTTGGAAGATTGTAAAAACAATGGGAACAAAAATCACCAAAGTAACTCCGTTAGAAGGTGTGGCTGCAGAAACTGCAGGTGCCATTACTTTATTCATGACAGAACATTTTAAAATACCTGTATCTACCACACATACAATTACTGGTGCAATTATTGGCGTTGGTGCTACCAAACGTTTAAGTGCAGTTAGATGGGGCGTAACAGTTAATTTACTCTGGGCTTGGATTTTAACCATTCCTATTTCCGCATTTATTGCAGCTGTTTTTTATGCAATCATTAAATTGATTGTATAAAGTTTTAAGCTCCTCCAGTTCGCTTTTTGCAGTATATTGCAATAAAGAATACCCTTCGCTATGGCAAAAATTTTGGTGACCGGTGGAACCGGATACATAGGTTCACATACCATTGTAGATTTAATTGAAAATGGATTTGATGTTATTTCAATAGATAACTTTTCAAGATCCACTACCATTGCCCTAGCTGGAATTGAAAAAATTACAGGTAAGAAAATAAAGAACTATACCGTCGATTTAAAAAACTTTGACGAAACAAGAGCTGTATTCCAGGAAAATACGGATATCAATGGAATTATTCATTTTGCAGCATACAAAGCAGTAGGCGAATCTGTTGAAGAACCATTAAGGTATTATGAGAACAATATGTTCGGTTTGATTAACCTATTAAAATGTGTTCAAGAGTTTTCAATACCTAATTTTGTATTCTCCTCTTCTTGCACTGTATATGGTAATCCGGATGTAATTCCAGTAACAGAAAGTTCTGCAATTAAAACAGCAGAATCTCCTTATGGAGCAACCAAACAAATGGGAGAAGTCGTTATAAAGGATTTTTCTAAAGTAGTCAATACCAATACGATTTTATTGAGATACTTTAATCCGGTGGGAGCACACCCGTCTGGTTTAATAGGTGAACTACCAGTAGGTAAGCCGCAAAATCTAGTACCGGCCATTACGCAAACAGCCATTGGAAAGTTGCCGAAAATGTGGGTACACGGAAGCGACTATCCTACTAAAGATGGTTCTTGTGTTAGAGATTATATTCATGTTTCAGATATTGCACATGCCCATACTTTGGCCATTCAATATTTAATGAATAGAAAAAATGAAACCAAATGCGATGTATTCAATTTAGGTACGGGAGATGGTGTAAGTGTATTAGAAGCCATCCATACTTTTGAAGAAGTAAGTAATGTGAAATTGAATTATGAAATAGGCCCACGCAGGGCAGGTGATGTGGTAGCTATTTATGCCAATAATGACGCAGCAGTAACCAAACTGGGTTGGAAAATCAAATACGGAATCAAAGAAATGATGGATACCGCTTGGAAATGGGAACTTAAATTAAAACAAGAAGCGGATCAAATCATCAATAACTAAAATTGAATTTAAATTCAATTTATTTAGCCAATTGATTGTAATAATTGAAAAGCTTTTCTAAGTCAGCTTGTTTCTTGAACTTAACTTTCTCTTTTTTGAGATAAGCATTGATTTCCTCTTTTTTATCTGCCATCAGCGTTAGCAGTTGATCAGCATTAGATAAATTAAGTATTTTACCATCTATGACCCCATAGTAATTCAAGATTTTATCTGTAGTGGTAACTGCACCTGTACCATATACTTGTTTGGTTTCAGTTACAAATTTGGTATCTAATAGTAACTTGGCCTTGCCTTCCGTTAAGACTTGGTAAAAATTATTTTCATTTAAATTTCCAACAGGTTGGAAGCCTTTTTCAAAAACAGTAACAGTTCCGTTGGGCATATCAAACTCTACACGTATGATTGGGCTTATCACTTCCATATCGCTACCATCCGATCCCAAATAAAATAATCTACTATCTTGTAAGAGTAGCTTATACTTCACATCACTTAATAATTTCCCCTCTTTGGTAAATAATCTTGCCTTTAAGTAATCTGGATGAAAAAGATAATTCGCATTGTCAATAGATGCAGCAGCTGATCTAAGGTCTATTCCGTTAGCGTCTTTTAGAAAGATTCTTCCCCCCGTATCTTGGGCATTAACTAGGCAACATATCAATACGAAGCAAGTTGAAAAAATTACTTTATTCATACTGTTAAGTTAGGAAAGTTTATTGATTCGTCATCTTCTCTGCATTTTCTGCCATTTGCAATGCCTCAATGAATTCATCAATTTCCCCATTAATAACCGCATCCAAATTATAAGAAGTAAGTCCAATTCTATGATCGGTCACCCTACCCTGTGGCCAGTTATAGGTTCTGATTTTAGCACTTCGGTCTCCTGTACTCACCAAAGTCTTTCTTTGTCTGGATATTTCGTCCTCCTGTTTTCTTACCTGTTCTTCATATAACTTGGTTCTTAACATGGTCATTGCTTTCTCTCTGTTACCCAATTGAGAACGCTCCGTTTGACAAACTACCACAACCCCTGTAGGAATATGCGTTAAGAAAACCTTGGTTTCTACTTTGTTCACGTTTTGACCACCAGCACCTCCGCTTCGGGCTGTTTCCATTTTAACATCACTTTCTTTCAATTCAAAGTCTACTTCTTCAGCTTCCGGCATTACCGCAACAGTTGCAGCCGAAGTGTGCACACGGCCTTGCGTTTCTGTATTCGGAACCCTTTGAACACGGTGTACCCCACTCTCAAACTTTAATGTGCCATAAACATCCTCCCCACTTACTTCCACAACTACTTCTTTGTATCCACCCACAGTGCCTTCGCTTTCACTTACCACAGCGGTTTTCCAACCTTTTTTAGAACAATATTTTAAATACATGCCCAACAAATCACCAGCAAATAAACTGGCTTCGTCTCCACCAGTTCCAGCCCTAATTTCTAAAATGGCATTTTTATCATCTTGAGGATCTTTCGGAATCAACAGCTTGGTCAATTCCTTTTCCAATTCTTCTTTGCGAATCTCTAATTCTGGCAATTCCATTTTTGCCAATTCGCGCATGTCTTCATCAGCGCTATTTAAGCCTTCTTTGGCATATTTATGATCGGCCAAAACCCGAATATATTCTTCATAAGGTTTTACAATCTTTTCTAAAGAGCGATACTCCTTACTATAAACGCCAAATTCCTTCTGATTATTAATAATTTCAGGGTTGGTGAGGGCAATCCCCACTTGATCAAATCTTGCTTTTATGGCTTCTAGCTTATTCAGCATATACTAAATTCATTTTCGGACTGCAAAAGTACGGTTTTAGAAGGGTTTATGCGCTTAGAAACGAAAGCTAATTCGAGTCCCTTTTCCTTTTTCTGATTGAATTATGGCTTCCAGACCAGCTTCACTGGCTCTATCTTGCATATTCTGTAAACCATATCCGGCAGAAGTATTTGTTGTGTCAAATCCAATTCCATTGTCTTCAATCAGTACTTCAATAGGATTGTTGATGACAATTTTTATTAAAATATGGGTGCATTGGGCATGTTTTAACGAATTGGTTAAAGCTTCTTGCATTATTCTCAATAAATGAATACTTACCCCTGGGCTCAACAATTTCTCCTGAATTATTTCTTCTTTTACATCTATTTGGATAGAAGGATAGTTGGGTGCGATTCTGTTAATCAAATTCTTAAATCGGTCGCTTAGGGATGTCATACTAATTTCTTGGTATTGCATTACCCAAATAGTTTCTCTGAGAGCACTTACCATATCTTCCGCGTTCACTTTTAGCTGATACATGGTATCGGGTGAATGGGTATCTGATTTTTCTAGCTGAACAATATTCGATTTTATTGCAGCTGCATAAGCCCCTAAATGGTCATGCAAATCTCGAGAAATTCGTTCTCTTTCTTTATAAATGCCTTGCTCAATGGCAGCTTTTTGAAGTTGTTCCTGAATTTTTCGTTTAGTCAAAAATCGAATGAAAAAAATAATTCCTAACAATAAAGAAAAACAGGTAGGAATAATAAAATAGATGTTCTGCCAAAAGGGGGGCTTTCGACTAATATATACTGCACTTACATATGCCAATTTCAGAAGGGCAATATTTTCTGCAGCCCTAAACTCCAATTTCAATTTTTTATATGGCAAATTGGTAAAACTGATTCTCCTATTATTGGATTGCAATGTTATCCATTGGTCTACTAACCCTAAACATCTGTATTGGTAAACCACTTTATCCGCATTAATAAAGCAGGGAGCAGATATTTCTACTGAAATAGATTTGTCGTCTGAATTCAATTGATAATGATTACTAAGACCAACTTGAGCATAGTTAATAGCAGCATCTGTAACTAAACATTTCAATTGACTTGGAATTGGCCAAAAGGTAATGGGATGAATAATTACTAATCCTTCAGAACTACCTAACAAGATATTACCCTGTCTATTTTTTGCAATACTAGCCAGTAAAAAATCAGACGCAGGAATTCCATTTTGTTCAGTTATGGCAAAAACTCTACCAGATTGTTGATTAAGCAAATTCATACCACTAGTAGTTGCCACCCAAATTCTGTTATATGAATCAGCAGTAATGCCTGATACAATATTTCCTGATAAACCATTGGATTGATTAAAAGAGGTAAATCTCCCATTATCCCATTTAAAAATTCCATTACTTAAAGTGGCTATCCATATAGATCCATTATTATCTTCTGTACATCCCGTAATTATTGTTCGTTTAATATAAGGGCGCTGGTCGCTATCTGTTTTGTAATGCAACACTCGGTTACCAGATTGATCTAAAACATCTATTCCCGCATTCGTACTAACCCATGTTCGTCCTTTGCTATCAGTAAAAGAATGGAGCACATAAGAGCCAGTAATTCTATTTTTCAATAAAGGAGCTTCTGCATAAAAGCGACTAATCTGGTTATTTACTAAATTCAAAATGATTAACCCAGACTTCGTTGCAATAAATAATCGTTTGCTTTTATGGTCAATATTTAAGTGAAAAATAGTGTTGTCAGTCAATAATCTATTTTGAACACTAGCAACCATCACTGGAGATAAGGAAGGTTCAATTTTATATAGCCCTTCATTTTCTATTGCAGCCCATATACATCCCTTCTCATCAGCTGAAATTGCCCTTACCTTTTTCGATAATATTCTAGTGGTTTGTTGTACTGTTTTATTTCGCTTATAAAGACCAGAAATAGATGCGATCCATTCATTTCCAAATGCATCTTCTGTATAGGCAAAAACAGTTTCTCGAACCTTATTTGGTTGAAATAACTGAAAAGCAGAAGAAGCCGGATTAAACAATAGCATTCCATTATTTGCAAAGCCAATCCAACTTAAACCAGCACTATCATGATAGGTACATAAAATAGCATTGGACTGGGTTAATGCTTCAGGTAAAAAAGCCGTTTTCCATAAAACAGGTTTTAAATTCTTATCAATATGAATGACCCCAGATAAACTGGCTATCCAAGCAACATTTTTTTGATCAAAACTAATCTGGTTAATTTTCTCATTTAATACAACGCTATCATTCAACCAACGCTTATTTTTTGCATCGAAAAATCGGATAACTGGTCTTGATTCATTGGTTTCATTTACTACCCAAATAACTTGATTTTGATCTTGGCACAACTTGCTTGCAATAACCCGTTGTTGATTGGCTTTATCAGTGCTAATTACTTTTATAAAATTTCCCTTACTGGGTTGATATAAATAGAATTGTCCATTGTTGTATTTCCAAATTCCTTTTTCACTTGCAGTAAAACTAGATTGAAAGTCTTTAGTCTCAATTAGTTTTTTAAAATGCTTCGTACGATGTTCCCATATATATATTTGACTTTCAACAATTATTGCAAGATTACCGTCACCAATAGGATGTATTTGATCAAACACATATTGAATTACTTTTTTCTTAGAAGGATCAGGATGAATACGTTCAAATTTTCCTTTATTTAGATTGAATTTATTCAATCCATTTCTGGTTCCTACCCAAATATTGCCAGCACCATCTTCTGAAATAGCAGTTATATATTGATCACTAAGCGTATTCGAATCTATTGGATTATGCCTGTATTGTTTAAACGACAAACCATCAAAACGATTCAATCCATCCTGCGTACCAATCCATACAAGTCCTTTACTATCTCTAAAAATAGCGGTTACAGCATTTTGAGTAAGTCCATTTTTAACAGTATACTGCAAAAATCCTGGTTGGCTATACCCCAATAGCACGAACAGTAATAGATAAATAAAAGCGAAAATCTTAACACGCATATAAGCTTTAAATTAATACATTTATTTTGAAGAATACTTCAAATACAGCATATGCAGTATGGCATATTCGCATAATAAAGAGGAACTTTATTTACCATGATTCAAATTGGCATTGTAGACGATAAATCTCTTAACCGAAAAATGATTCGGCAGAATTTGTATGGACTAACCAATATTGAAATTGTTTTGGAAGCGGTTAACGGAGTAGATTTTTTAGAAAAGATCAAAGATTTTCACTCCAATAATTTACCACAGGTGGTATTGGTAGATTTAGATATGCCCATATTAAATGGAATTGAAACCATTGCCATTGCAACAATTCGCTACCCTTCAATTAAATTTATAGTGTTAACTGTTTTTGATGACGATGAAAAAATTTTTGAAGCAATAAAAGCTGGAGCAGCAGGCTATTTATTAAAAGATGATGCTCCAGACATGTTGATTGACGCTATCAATAATGCGTTTCATTTAAATGGCGCACCAATGAGTCCTGCTATTGCAAGAAAAACACTTCAATGGCTAAAACAAAGCAATCAACCATACCCTACTCATCCATCCAGTTCAGATAATGTACTAAATATTTTAACAGACAGAGAACAAGAAATTCTTAAGCTTTTAGTTGAAGGACAAGACTATAAAAAAATTGCAAGTACATTATTTATTAGCCCACAAACAGTACGTACACATATTAGTAGAATATATGAGAAATTACATATCAATTCTAAAGCACAGGCAATACAATTAGCCCACAAATACAGTAAAAACTAAAATACAGCATATGCTGTATTGTTTGCAGTATTTGACTACAATAGCTTCATTCTAAAATTTATCATCATGAAGAAGCTAGCAATTTATGCATTACTCCTTTTATGCTGCAATAGTTTATTCGCACAAACTATTGGCGAAGTTGATCTTAAAGAAATTAATAATTATGGACTTCGAAAACTAAAAGATGCTCCCAAAAAAGTTTTCATCAGTCAATTCAGGGTCAATTTTCAAACCATGTATTTGGACACTGAAAAAAAAGCAGGTGGTTTTAGGGGAGGCAGTGACTATACAAGAAGTTATAAAAGTGCAGTAAGTGCAAGTTTATCATTAGGACTTAAAGGTATTCAGGAAAAAGACCTGATTGATATCACCGATGAACTATACAAAAATTTAACAAGTCAACTTAAAGCTGAAGGTTTTGAAATCATCACAGCGGAGCAGGCACTCGCCTCAGATGAATTAAAAGATTGGGTTAAAAGAACAGGTGGATCATTGAATCAAGCTCAATATGATGGATATGTTTCTATATCCCCTACCGGATTTGACTATTTAGTTAAAGGGGTTAATGATGATGGCAAAGAAAAAAACTCATTTTTTAATAAAGCACCTAAAATTTCCCAACAATTGGGTGGAGCAATGGTATTGATTGTAAACCTTGCTGTGCCCTTTGCAAACGAAGCAGAATCTGGAGGGAGTAAATTGTTGGGTAGACTAGGTGGTGGCGCAAAAGTAGTGGCCGAAACCAATTTAGCCATTGGAAGTGATGCACTTGATTATAGTGGCACAACTGGGTTTTATGCTAATGGAAGTTCCATTATTGGCTTGAACGTAAAACAAAGTATGTCGAATATTAGTGTAGGGAATTGGCTGTTGAAAAAGCCTATCACCATTGAAGGTGTGATAGAAAAGAAAAAATACAAGGCAGAAGAACAGGCAAAAGTGGATATGTGGGGACAGGATTATGGTTTATTTCGGGTATTTGATGTAGACGATCGTTTCATGAAAAATGTACAAGCCATTCCAGTAGAGTCATCTAAATACAAAGCGGGTGTTGCTGCTGCTGCAAATAAATACCTCAACAGCGTAATGGATGAAATAAGAAACAACTTAAAATAGGTTAGCATAAATATTAACGATTCATCTAAAAAAATAAAACTAAAATGAACTAGGTTTGGTGCTCATAAATAGCATCCATGTCGATAGTAGCCACCCATTTGGTTAAAAAATACGGAACACAAATAGCAGTGAACGATCTTTCCTTTTCTTTAGAAAAAGGGGAGATCGTTGGCTTTTTAGGACCGAATGGAGCGGGAAAAAGTACTACAATGAAAATGATTACTGGATCTATTGAACCAGATGGAGGGAATATTGAAGTGAATGGAATCAGCATGAGCAAAGACCCCATTGCTTGTAAAAGTAGAATTGGTTATTTAGCTGAAGCCAACCCACATTATTATGATTTGTACATTAAAGAGTATTTGCAATTTGTTGCTTCAGTGCATCAATGCAATAATGTGCAAGCACAAATAAAAAAAGTGATTGAGCAAGTGGGATTAGGGCCTGAACAAACCAAAAAAATTGGTCAATTATCAAAGGGCTATAAGCAAAGGGTGGGATTAGCAGCCGCAATTATTCATGAACCCGATGTTTTAATTTTAGACGAACCAACCACCGGATTAGACCCTAATCAAATTATTGAAATACGACAACTGATTAAAGAACTAGGGCAAAATAAAACGGTACTATTTTCTAGTCATATTTTACAAGAAGTAGAAGCCATTTGTGCTAGGGTGATCATCATTCATAAAGGCAATTTAGTAGCCAATCAACCGATTCATGAATTGAATCAAAACAGTAGTTTAGAAGCTGTTTTCAGAAGCTTAACAGGCGCTATTAGTGTATAAACTACATATTACTTATATTTGAGTCCATTTAAAACAAATACCATGAGTTACATTATTGATGTACATGCAAGACAGATATTAGATAGTAGAGGTAATCCTACCGTAGAAGTAGATGTATTAACCGATGATGGCGCATTAGGAAGAGCAGCTGTTCCAAGTGGGGCAAGCACAGGAATTCATGAAGCAGTAGAATTAAGAGACAACGATAAGAAAAAATATGTTGGAAAAGGGGTTTTAAAAGCAGTGAAGAATGTAAACACCGCTATTGCAGACGCCATTGTAGGATTAGATGTTTCTGAACAAGCAGCTATTGATCAAATAATGATCGATTTAGATGGTACGCCTAATAAAGGTAAATTAGGCGCCAACGCCATTTTAGCAGTGAGCATGGCTGTTGCAAAAGCAGCAGCGGATGAAGCTTCATTGCCTTTGTACCGTTATATAGGCGGAACAAATGCCAAAACATTGCCTATCCCAATGATGAATATTGTGAATGGTGGTGCACATGCAGACAATAAAATTGATTTCCAAGAATTCATGATTATGCCAGTAGGCGCTCCTTCATTTAGCGAAGGATTGCGTTGGGGTGTAGAAATTTTCCATACACTAAAAAATGTATTGAAGAAAAAAGGATACAGTACCAATGTGGGTGATGAAGGTGGCTTTGCTCCAAATATTCAAAGCAACGAAGAAGCCATTGAAACCGTATTGGAATCTATTCAAGCAGCAGGCTATAAAACTGGTTCACAAATTGTGATTGCCATGGATGCAGCTAACAGCGAATTATGGGATGCCAAGAAAAAGAAATATGTATTCCACAAAAGCAGTGGCAAAGTGATGAGCAGCGACGAACTAGTGAAGTTCTGGGAAAAATGGGTGAAGCAGTATCCGATTGTGTCTATTGAAGATGGAATGGCAGAAGACGATTGGAATGGTTGGAAAGCTTTAACTCAAGCGGTTGGAAGCAAGTGTCAATTGGTGGGAGACGATTTATTTGTTACCAATGTAGATCGTATTCAACAAGGGGTAGATAAAAATATTGCCAATGGTTTGTTGGTTAAAGTAAACCAAATTGGAACCATCACCGAAACCATCAATGCTGTTACTTTGGCTCAGCACAATGGATACAATACCATTATGAGTCATAGAAGTGGTGAAACAGAAGATACTACTATTGCTGATTTAGCAGTAGCATTAAACTGTGGCCAAATTAAAACGGGATCTGCTTCAAGAACCGATCGCATGGCTAAATACAACCAATTGATTCGTATTGAGGAAATGTTGGGTGAAACAGGCACCTATCCTAAAGGAAAAATCAAGTTTGGTAAATAATTGATTTGCACGACTGTGCACAAATCTTACTTGGCAGATAAAGGTTTCTTATTACTTTTATCTGCCAATTTTTTTATGAAGAAAGCAATCCCATACCTCACCAATAAATACTTGATAGCGGCTATCCTATTTATTGTATGGATGTTGTTTTACGACCAGCGGGATTATTTTCAGCAAAAAGAACGCAGGGACGAGTTGAAAAAATTAGAACTAAAGAAAGC
>JACCDH010086425.1_pt1 | contig 37739 bp, 53 predicted proteins | sample 7442481 | NCBI WGS metagenome assembly JACCDH01 (sample SAMN15323433, study PRJNA562643) | freshwater metagenome | isolation source: river surface water | place: USA:Blue River Watershed | collected 2017-08-15 | reverse complement strand
GTCTGTGACCACAGGCCGCCCCCTTTTTTTCTGGAACCAGCGCGGGTGGCGAAATTGGTAGACGCACCAGGTTTAGGTCCTGACGCCAGCAATGGTGTGGGGGTTCGAGTCCCCCCCCGCGCACCACACATCAAAAACACTTGTTTATTGATGATTGTGTTTGAGTCTTATTAATAGGCCCGCATCCCTCTGTGGATGCGGGCTTTTTTGCCGCCCTTTGATTGGCTCCGGTATTTTCGTAAGTTATCGAAAAATATCGAGTCTATGATTAAAATCCCGCACTAATCCCGCAGGCGGTGCGGGATTTTTTGGGGGCCAGGCGGTGGCTTATTTCACGAAGACAAAATCGGGCTGGCGGGCTCAGATCGAGCGCAAGGGCGTGCGCAAATCCAAGGTGTTCGCCACTAAAGGGGCCGCGATTCAGTGGGCAGCGCAGGAAGAGGCGCGCATCCTGGGTGGCGCTGTCGGCGAGTTTCCGGACAAGACCCTGACGGATGCCTTTGACAGGTACGAGCTGGAGGTCAGCAAGCACAAACGGGGCAGCAAGGCCGAGGCATTGCGCTTTGCGGCGTGGGCGAGGGACTTCCCGGACCTATGCGGGAAGGTCATGCACACCATTACCGCCGATGACTTGGCCAAGTGGCGCGATGCCCGCCGCCTGCTGGTCAGCGACTCTTCAGTGGTGCGCGAAGCTGCCCAGTTGCGAAACGTCTGGACTGTGGCCAGCAAGGAATGGGGCTGGTGCCCCGAGGCCACGCCATGGACCCGCATTAAGCTGCCGCCCAAGGGCCATGCCCGCACGCGTTTGCCCTCCTGGCCAGAGGTGCGCCGCCTGGTGCGCCACATGGGCTACATGACCTCCAAACCGCCCACCACGCCACAGTCCGAGGTGGCATGGGCTTATCTGGTGGCCCACCACACAGCCATGCGTGCCGGTGAACTGTTAAGCCTGTCCACCGCCACGGTGGACCTGGCCAAGCGCGTGGCCACGCTGCACAGCCACAAAACATTGGAGCGGGAGGGCGTGCGCTTTGTACCCTTCACGCGAAAGGCGGCACGCCTGTTGGCCGTGCTGGATGCTGCAGCGCGCGCAGCGGGGCGGAAAAAGTATTTCACGATCAGTGGCCAGTCCCTTGATGTGCTTTTCCGCAAGGTACGGGACCGTCTGCTGATTGATGATCTGCACTTTCACGACAGTCGTGCCGCCGCCTTGACCAGATTGTCCAGACGCATGGACGTATTGCGCCTGTCACGCATCAGCGGCCACCGGGATCTGAATCAGTTGCTGCGGGCGTATTATCGAGAATCGGCTGCCGATGTGGCTGCATCGATTGGCTGAAAGCTGACCACCCAGACCCAGGGGTTGGATTCCCAACTTGCGGGGCCGTTGATGGATTCCCACAGCTCGCGGTATTCATCGACTGGATCGGCATCGATCACGTCATACTCTCCGCACTGCTGGATTTTTGGCAGGCGCTCGCGGACCGCCTGTGCGACACCTTCCGCCAGCGCGTCGTTGTCGCTGATGTCCTGCAACCTCTCCACGCGCACGCCGGTGATTTCCAACGTGATGCGGCTGGCAGCGCGAGGCATGTGGATGCTGGGGCGCCAGCGATCGCCAAGGCGCCGGTCCTCGCGGTCGGTGGCGGCGTAGACGAATGGACCGTCCCCGTCGCGCTCGGCGGCCATGGCGTGAGTCCCGTGCGCCCAGGTCTCCCGCACCCACAGCCGGTCGCCGGGCTGGCCGTATGGGCATGGCCCGACACGAACACCGTCAACGCTGTAATCATGAAGCGATACCGACTTTGGGCTCTTGATTTTTACCACTCGCCGCGTCTGCGTCTTGGTGCCGTTGAGGATGGCGCGCACCATGGGCGCGCTGAAAAGAATTGGTCGCTCCCTCATTTTCCCACCACCATCTTCAAAACATCCTCGCGTCGCCACTTGCGCAGCCGCTGGCTCAGATCAACGGCAGGCTTTGGGAAGTCGGGCCGTTTGACGATGCAGTTGGTAGCGTGCGCCTGTGTTACGCCCAGCATGCGCGCGATTTCCTTGGTGCCGATCAGATCGAGCATTTGAGTTCCCATGGTCATACCCCTTTCATGTCTTCAGTGGGCTGAATGCCCTGCAAGCGCTTGACCTGGTCAAGTCTGACCATCTGCGCGTTTTCCATCTGCTGCGGACTGCTGGCCCGCAAGATGGCTTCATAGATGTCGATGGCTTCGCGCAGCGCCACCAGGCCGGGACCATCCAGCCCCCACTTGCCCAACTTTTCCCACCGCGATCGACACCGCAACATGGCTTGCGCGGCGGCATTGAGCGAGTCCATGACGGCATCGGCGGCCGCACCACCAATGTCGAGCGTGCGGATCTGGGCCATAGCAATCACATGCGCCATCAAATCGTGCTGGTCGGTGTCATCGGGTTGCACGGATCCATCAGCCAGCATCCTGAGTGTCATACGGGCATTGATGATGGCCTTGTCTGCCACTTCGGCAGTAGGCACTTCATCCAGAATGGACTCGTTGTCATAAGGCCGACTGATCTTGATGGCTTTGAGCCACGCGTATTGGTTGGCCCCTGCGTGGCCCTGTGCATGCAAGCCCATGGCCCGGCGTTTGCGAGCGTAAGCGCTGGTTTTTTTCATTCGGCCACCAGCACTTTCCTAGCCCCGCGCTCATCGCAGGCCGACACCACGCCATCGCGCTCCAGTTGATCAATCAGCTTCATGGCGCGATCTGTGCCCACATTAAGCGTAGCCTTGATGGCACGCACGCTCACTGCCTGCATTTCGGTCACCAGATCGCGCACATCCTCAAGCAAAACATCCGAGCGTTTAACCCCTCGATCCTGATGCCCATCGGCCCGATCGCCCGCATCGGATGGATGTGGCCACGGCACGGTGCGGTCGTCCGCACCGTGTTCGCCGTCCTGCGCGTCAGCGCCTGAATCAACAGCGGCGCAGTCGCCGCTGTCATCATCCAAGCCCTGCATCGCGGCAGCGATGCCTTGCTCTGCCTCCTGAGCACTCAGGCGTTGCTTGTGCGCGTCCGCGCCAGCGGGGGTTTTGTTTTTTGCCCTCTTGCCATTGCCCCCCCGCACCCCTTTAGCTTGCGCAGCAGGGGCAAGGGGTAGATCGGCTTTTGCCGCATCGGCGGCGGCGGTTTCGCGAGCAGTGATTTCCGATTGCACTTGCGCCTTGATACGCCCAAGGTCAACGTCAAGGGCTATGGTGGCATCAAACAACGGCGCCCCAGCCTCCTCAACTTCACCCTTAGAACGCGCCATCCACGCATACCAATGTGCCCCACTGGCCGCACTCAGAACGGTCAAGGTGTCGGCTGGCGTCAATCCATTGCCCATGTCACAAGCCCACTCACGCAGGCCGTGCTCATGTGGAGCCATATCTCCAGCTTCGTCATCGGTGGACGCCTGCACGCCAAGCATGTCGCACAGGTCAACAATCACTTGATGGTCCACGTAGTCGATCAGAAGGCCAACCAGCCTACGATGCAGCGTCGCAGTCAGATCCTGCTCTGGCTCCTTTTGCACGCCGTCAATCACTGCTCGCAATACTCGCAATCGCCAGGTGGTCTCAAATTCTTTTCGCAACTCCATCTCGCGGTGCTCGGCATCAATGCGCTCAATGGATGCCACATGCGCGGCCCTGTCTTCCCTGGCTGTTTCGGCCGCCTTCTTTCGCCCAGCGCGGTCCAGCAAGTTCGGCACTTCAGACTCTGGCACACAAGCAATCAAGTCGCCTTCTTTGTGCGGGTTGACAATCATCACCGGCACCAGCTCGCCACTGTTGAGCAACTTGGCCAACTCTTTGCGCAGCGGGTCTTTGGTGGGGCTGTCGGCGGCATCGTCCAGGCGCGCATACCCCTCAGGCGCACCCATGGCATATGGCATTACGGCCTTGGCGTCGTCGCCGGCAATGATCTTGTGGCCAGCCGCCTCCAGCTGAGCGCGGCGGCGACCGTGGTGCTGCTGCACCTTGTTGTTGTAACAGTCGGGATCGGTGCACATATCTGCGCCCATCACATCCATGAACAAATCGGCATCGGCGCCCGTTCGAGCGGGGCACATCGTGCATGCACGCGGGGCCAGCATGGTATCGGTGTGGTCAAAAGGCGCTTGCTCGATCTTGAGCATGTACCTGCTCCTGATCCACTCGGCAGCCATCCGGTGACTCATCACGCCTTCGGGATGGTTGGCCCGGATGATCTCTTTGAGAGCCTTGACCTGTAGCGCCGTGCTGGGGATGCGCGCCAACAGCAAGGCCTTGCTGGCGTCGATCAGACCATCGCGCATGGCATCGCGGCAGTCCTGCCCCATGTCCAGCAGCTTGAGGCGGCTAAACACGTAGGAGCGGCTTTTGCCAATCTTGGCAGCAACCTGGTCGGCGCCGATCTGGCTGTGATCCATCAGTGCCTGATAGCCCTGAGCCTCTTCGAGGGCTGTCAAATCATCCCGTTGCAGGTTCTCGATGATCTGCACTTCCAGCGCCTGGTCGTCCGTCAACTCGCGGATCATGGCCGGAATGGTGCCAACCTTGGCCAACAGGCTGGCCCGGTACCGGCGCTCACCGGCAACCAATTCATATTCAGGCCTCGGCGAAATGTTGGCGGTGTCCTCCAGCCGGTGCGCTGGCAATGGTCGCAACAGCACCGGGGTATGCACGCCAGACGCTGCAATGCTCTCAGCCAATTCTTTCAGACTGGCTTCATTGAAGGTTTTGCGGGGGTTTGTTGGACTGGTGACGATTTGATCCAGTCGGGTCATGCCGAAGGTGGTCATTTGGCGGCTCCTTTTTTGGGGTAGGTTTTGGTCATGTCGGACTTCATTGAATGACCGCGCTGCAATAGCAGCTTGGCCAAGCGCGTGCGGTCTTGGTGGCTATGGGTGGCCTGCCGCAACAGGCCGAAGTAGCTGTTGGCGGATTGGTGCAGGTCGGCGGCTGGCATTTCTTGCAGACGGTCGAGAGCCGTGTGCACGGTCTTGCGGCGGGTAATTCGGTGCCAAGGCTTGACCAGGTGGCCCACAAAGTCGATGCCGCGCGCCACGGGTTGCAGCACGGTTTTGCGCGGGTTGATTTGCAGGTGCAGACTGGCCAGCTTGACTTCGATCTGCTCGCGTGCCTGATTGAGCCACTGCGGACTGTTGTGCAGCAGGATGAAGTCATCCACGTAGCGCACATAGTGGGGCGCGCGCAGGCGGTGCTTCACAAACTGATCGAGGTCATCCAGCAACACATTGGCAAAGAACTGGCTGCTCAGGTTGCCAATGGGCAGGCCATGGCCGTCTGGTGCGTTGAACAGGCTTTTGTGTGGCGGCACCAGGGCCAGCTGCTGGCGGTTGCCACGCACCTCAACGTCGCCACGCGGATCGTGCATCAGGATCAACTCGGCCAGCGCCATCCACCAGGGCTCAGTCACATGGCGTTGCAGCTGCTCCAGCAGCACCGCCTTGTCGATGCTGACGAAGAAGTTAGCCAGATCGCACTTGAGGTAGTGCGCGGGTCTGCTCCAGTTCTGTGTGTGGCTGCGCACCTGGCGCTCCAGGCGCCGGGCGGCGTAGAGCGTGCCACGGCCTGGAATGCAGGCGCAACTGTCGGCCACAAAGCGTGCGTGAAAACGCGGCGCGATATGGTTGTAGAGCAGGTGGTGCACGATGCGGTCACGAAACTGCGCAGCCCATACTTCACGGGGCTTGGGATGGGTGATCACAAAACATATAGACGGACCCGGGCGGTAGCTGCCAGAGGCAAGCTCTTCGTGGAGCTGGTACAGGTTGCGTTCGGCCTGGGCCTCGAATACCACCGCACTGGCGCTGTTGCGCTTGGTGCGGCGGCAATCAAGGTAGGCCCGCACCAGCTGGTGGAACAGGTGGGAATCTGCGGACGGCAACAGCCGAGCCCTCGTAGCTCTTGTGGTTGTTGTTCTGGTTGCCGTTGTTGAAGTTGCAATTCCAGGCGTAAGATGCGTACCCGTCGCGCTATTGAGGCCACCCTCCCGAAGACCGAGGCCGATCAGGTGGGGGGCTGCACCGGACGCGCTGTGCGTGTGCGCAGCCGTTTCCGTGGCGTGCATGTCCGTGGCCTTGTGGGCCAGGGGCGCGACCAGATTCACTGTGCGCACAGGCATGAGGGCCTTGACCGTCATGCTGCAGGCGCCCTGTTCGTTCGCTTGAGCCAGCCACCGGCCTGCTTGCCGATGCTCCCCAGCAGCTCGATGGAGTCGGCCCACAGTTTGGGCGAGATGTACCGGGCATCGTGGCTGACACGCAGCAGGACGGTGATGGCGCGCTCTTTGGTGAGCATCTGCGCAATGTACTCAGCGCGGGCGTCGCGCTGGGTGGCATTGGCGAGCGCCATCAGGTCCAGCATGTCCACGCAGTGCTGGGTGATCTTCTCGCCCAGCGCGCGTTTGACGGTGCGCGGCATTTGCACCTGCGCCTTGATTGCAAGGTCCAACAAGCGCACACCAGTGCGATGGATGGGAAGATCGGTGTGCAGGGCCATGGGGTGGCTCAGGTCAAAAGGATTGAAGGACTGAAGAAATCAGGCTCTGCGGACGGCAACAGCCGAGCCCTCGTAGCTCTTGTGGTAGTCGTTCTGGCTGCCGTAGTAGAAGTAGCAACCCCAGGCGTAAGATGCGTTGTCCTCATGCGTTTCGCAAGACCAATGCCACACGGGTTCCAGGTGAGGCTTGCAGTTGGCAAACAGCAGGGCCTGCTCTTGGCGCGTGGGCAGGTGGCCGCCCACGCTGATGGCCCAGTCCATGGCGTCTTGCCAGGTCATGGCTTCTTCTGGGCGCTGGGACAGCAGCACCAGGTGGTGCGTGGTCTTGCCGTCCGCGTCCAGCACGATGCCGGCATAACGCTCGCCAGGGTGCAAAGTGATAGCAACCGGAGGGGTAGGCTCCCCGTCCTGGAACTTGGGCTCCAGCGCCCGATACAGCGCGTCCATGACGGCTTTGCTGCGCGGTGTGAGTTCGACTTCAATGGGAATGGTGATGGCGTTCATACGTGCTCAGTAAAGGATTGAAGAATCAAGCGCTCAGGGGAATCGTGCGGACGGCAACAGCCGAGCCCTCGTAGCCCTTGGGGTCGTCGTCCTGGTGGCCGTAGCCGAAGTGGCAAACCCAGGCGAAAGATGCGTCACGCTCATATGACTCGCTGGACCAGTGCCACTTCTCAATCAGTTGTGGCTTGCAGTTGGCGAACAGAATTGATTGCTCCTGGCGGGTTGGCAATCGACCGCCGGCATATGCCGCCCATTCGCCAGCGGCGTCCCACGTCAGATCCTGGCCTCGACCTGGCAACAGAATCAGGTGCTCGTCGGGCCCGCCGTTGGCGCCGAGCACCAGGCCGGCATAGGTCTCTCCGGGCTTGAGGTTGTCTTTGAGAAATTGCGCTTTGCTCATTTTTAACTTTCAGGGGTGGATGAATATGGGGCTTGATGACGGCGAATTCGGCGATACGCGGCCATACTGCAAACAATGCCGAAAGGCCCGCCAATCAGGTAGGCAGCGACCTCCAAGCCGGCCGCATCGGGCGCGAGCTTGAACAGCACCAGATTGGCGGTGCCGATGGCCAATGAGTTGAGGAAGGCGCCGACGTGGTGACCGTTGTTCACCAGCTGGCTTTGCAGGCCAAGAAAAAAGACCAGACAGAACGTGCTGGCCAGCAGGGCAAGGGCGGTCATGCCACAGCCTCCTTTTTGCCCTCGGCCAGCTCGCGGACGGCCTCCTCGTAGTACCAGACAAAAGCCCCGCCTGCATCGGTGTCCAATGGGTAGGGGCAATGCACATCGACGCCAACACCTTGCTGTGCCGCCTTGCGTGCCTCGCGCTTAATGCGCTCCAGGGAAATGACTTGTCCCATGATCAGCGTCCACGCTCGCTCATTGGCGAAAGCGCCTTGAGTTTTGTGACCGTTTCAGCCTTGAGCCGCTTGATATCACTCACGGAGATATCGACTTCATTCAGTGGAGGCGCAGAAAGCCCCCATTCGCGGCCAGTTCGGCGCAGGATGTCCAGCGCTGCCGCCTGAGCATTGCTGCAAGGCGCGCCAATGGCAGGCTTGAAGTTGGTACGAATGGCAATGCCACCATTGGGCGTGTCAGTCAGGGTGATGGTGATTTCAGCCATGATCAGGTTTGTTCCTTGATTAGTTTGGATTGATGCAATGTGCACACGCATGCGCCTTGCATCACGCGGCAACCGCCGCATGTGCACGCGGGACCAGCGCACAGCTTTCGATGTGCGCCTGAATCTCGGCCAGTGGGCCGACCTGGTGCGTGCGCAAATGGGTTGCGGTGATGCTCAGGGGCTGGCCAGCGGTCAGATCGGCCGCGTGCCTGGCGTGAAAGTCAGCTGCAGCCTGGCCACGCCAAAAAAGCGTCCAGGCCTCGGTGTGGTGCTTGCCAGCGCGGTGCACCACGCGCAACAGCAGTTGTGGCTCGCCGCCAGCCTCGCGGGTGAGCGATGGCGTGCTGCGGCTCATAAAAACGAGTCCGGTGGCTTTCATGGCTTGCGTCCTTTCTGCGGGTTGATCTGGTGCCTGTTCAGGCTCGTCCGCCTGCTGGGCAAAATGGATGGCCGCAAAAAACAGCACAGCCACAGCAATGCCACCAAGCCAGTTGGGCTCGGGCATATCGTCATGCGCGGGAGCGCCTCGATCTGGTCGACCTGGGCAATGCAGATCCGCGCAGTCAGGGCTGTGGTGGCACGCACCTCCGGCTGGACAGCCTGGACCGCGATCGCAGCGGCCCGCAGGGTTGCAGCAGCTCCAGTCGTTCATGGCCACAACCTCAACTGCAAGATGGCCACGCACAGCTGCTCAAAGCGCTGCCGGGCTTGCTCGAATGGCGTGGGCTTGCTCATGTCGCCACCGCCACATTGGTGAGGTGCAATGCGCCAGGCAGCAAGGGCATCAGCGGATGCCACTCGTCAATCACCCTGGAGCAGCCAATGCGTTGCGCCATGGCCCGCGCAATCGTGCTCTTGCCCATGCCCTGAGGAAGGGACAAAATGGCAGTTTTTTCAGGGGGAACTTGACCGTGGGAACGACCGAATCCGAATTTCGCCAACTCTTTTTGATTTACTGCCTCGACCTGATGGCCGATGGCAGTTATGTGGCACTTAACAGGCGCTACAAGCCAGTGGGCTTCAGCAGCACGCAGCGGGTCAATTACGAGGACTTTCCCGTGCGCTTCAAGTTCAAACGCGCCCTCAGTGCGCGCCAGATCGCCGCCATCTCCTTCAAGGGCGACACCAGCGCCGAGCGCATATACCTGTACAACGATGCCTGCGTCCCCACCGGCTCCGATGCCGCCTGGGCCGCTTACAGCGACAGACTCGCCCGCCTGGCGGGTTACAAGGTGATTCACTGATTTGTTCATGCTGCCCACCAGTTCACAAGGGCGGCAGCCAGGCCGGTGCCGATCAATACGGCGGCAAGGATGTCAAGCGCAGGGCGCTGACGCTGTACGCGCAGGCTGCGCGGGTCAATCGTCTGGGTGTGTGCAGAGGTCTGCATGGTTCGCTCCTTTTTCCGCCATGGGGTAGCGGGTGGAGCGAATTATTGGCGGCACTGGTATTGGTTGTCAACAGTGGCACTGGTTTTGTGTGAAAATATTTTTCCCGGCATGGTGCCGGGCGCCGGGCCGCTGTGGCCCACACGAGGGGATAAAGATGGAATTGCTTGATTACGCAGAGGCGCAAGGCGCCGAGGCTGCCAAGTTCAGCTTGGCAACATTGGAGCAGGCGCGCATCCGCTGCCACCAATTTATGGTGTTGTTGCTGGGTGGCGCTGGGGCGCTGTCGGGAGTGGGGCTGGCCCAATGGCCGCATTACCGTTGGATGGGCACCCTGGCCCTGGCGGCGGCCCTTTGGTGGTTTGCAACAGCGGCCTGGGTGGCGGTGCGCGGCCTGCGTTCCAGCCCGGTGCGCTCATGGTCGCACCAGGGCGCCACCGTTTTGGATCTGCATGAAAAATGGATCGCCTACAGCGCGGAGCTGGTGCAAGAGGGCAAGCCCGCCGTGGATGCCTTGAGCGAGTTGCGCCAGTCCGCACTGCGTCAACAACAGAAGAGCGCCGAAGAATACCGCGACGCCAGCACTTATGCGGCGCGCGCACTGGACCAGGCCCACGTGGCCATCGCACTCACGCCGGTCGTAGCGACAGCATTGGCCGCCCTGGCGATTTATTTGGGTTGAGGTCGGTCTTGCGGCGGGCGCTGATCGCGGCGCTCCGTCGGCTCGGGTGATTCACCTGGACGGGTTGCATTGTGTGTCATTGCGAGGCTCCTTTGTTCACGATCAATCATCCGAAGGCCTGCTCCAGGCCAAATACAGCTTGAATGGCAGTTTCAGCTGTGAGTGCCGTTTGCTTTAAGCGCCTGCTCCAGCGCTTCAATCTCGTCTTGCATGCGCACCTGCGCCTTGAAGCGAAGCGAGGGCGGCAGGGCCTCGTACTGCTCGCGGTCCACCAGCTCGAATGGCCAGCTTGATTCGAGGGCGGCCAGCCGTGGGCTGAAATCGGAGATCAGGCAGTTCAAGCCTTTGGCGAAACCTTTGGCCGCTTTCAGGCTGAGAGGCGTCTTTCCATTCAGAAACGAAGTAACGGCTGATTGACCGCCGATTTCATTGACTTCTGCAAAAACAGCTTGACTTGGACGGTTTTCTGTTGCGTCCCATATTGCCTTAAGTCTGCCGGATTCAGCCAGAGTTTCTGGCGTCACCTTGGCTTTGCGGTTATTTCTGCTCATGATCGCAATCATTACCGCCACTGTTTAAAAAATAAAACACCGCCAGTGTTGACTTTACGAACCAGTGCCACTCATAATTGAGGTCATGAGCACCATCAAAACCATCCGCACGCGCCTGGGCCTGACCCAGGCCGCCCTGGCCCAGGGCATCGGCTGCACCCAAGGCAATGTGGGCCACTACGAAAACAAGGGCCAGACCGTGCCGCCCGAGGTGGCGCGCCGCCTGATCGCCTTTGCCGCCACGCTGGGCGTCGAAATCACATTCGACGAAATCTATGGCCGATGACCGCAAGCACTCCGAGCCAGTCAAGTGCTGGCTGACCGAGCGCGAGTTCACAGACCTGTCGCGCCTGGCGTCACGCGAGGACCGCAAGGTGTCTGAGTTGATCCGTGTGATTGTTCGTCGGCACATGTATGGGCATATCGGATGCGCGGGCGATGAATTCAACGGGGCGAACAGTGCCGATGAGGGCCGCGAGTGACATGGCTGACGCACCCGAAACCATTGCCCGCCTGTCGCCACCACCGCGCTGCTTTTTTGATCAAGCGTCATTTGAGCAATGGCGCAAGTACCAGAGCCGATGCCAGTACGCCGCATCGATCTGCGAAGACTGCACCACCGAATACCGCGAACTCATGCAAAAGCATGGCCGTTGCGACGCATGGCACTGGATGCCATTGCTGTATGCGGGCTTGAGCCGAAATTCCAAACTGATAGGGGAGAAGAATGGAAACTGAAAAGCGATCACCCGGCAGACAGGCCGGAGAAGTGCGCCAGGCGCTGTACAGCGCAGCCGCAGATCTGGCCACAGCCGATCAGGCACCCACCATGCGCGAGATGGCCATCAAAGCGTGCGTGGGCTTCAGTTCGGCCAGACGCACGGTCAGCAACATGGTGAGGGCGGGTCAGTTGCATCCGGTGCGAATGCGCAGGGTTCCATACCGCAACAAGCCGGTGGCTGAGTATGTGCCCGTCGTCCATGGCGACTCTTTGGGGTTCGATTTCAAGACGCTGATCAGCGTCTGGTGATTCAGTAACAGGGCAAGCATGAACAACACACAAACGCCGGCAAGGCGAGTGCCGGCAGGGGCCAACATCCCCCAACAAAAAGAGGGGCCCCATGTCTGACCACAGCCTCCCACCGATCAAGTTCCGAGAGCTGGCCGAGGCCTTGCTGGCCAGAGCTGAAATGCTGGTGCCCATGTGGCTGCCTGGCGGTCACCGAAACAGCCACGAGTGGGTTTGCGCCAGCCTCAGTGGCGGCACGGGATCCAGCTGCTCTGTCAATCTCAAGTCCGGCAAGTGGGCCGATTTTTCGAGCGACGAAAAAGGCGGCGATCTGGTCAGCCTGTACGCCGCGATCCATGGCCTCGAAATGGGCAAGGCCGCCCTGATGGTGGCCCGCGATGAGGGGCTGGAAGATGTGGCCGGCGTGCAACGTGATGCCGCCCATCAGCGCGCCGAGCGTCCAACACCACCACCGGCCACAGCCAAGCCGCGCACCGACGAGGGCTGGACCACCGTGCGCCCGGTACCGGCCAATGCGCCAGAACCCACATTCAAGCACTACCACCGCAAGCCCGAGGATATTGCTCGCACCAGCGAATACCGCGTTGGCGATGAGTTGCACGGCTATGTGGTGCGTTTTCGCACCAGCGATGGCGGTAAGGACGATTTGCCACACACCTGGTGCCAGTCCACCAAAGACAGCTCGCTGGCCTGGAAGTGGAAACAGTTTGATGAGCCCAGGCCGCTCTATTTGCCCGGCAAGATGCTGCCCAATGGCCGCACGGTTGTGCTGGTGGAGGGTGAGAAAAAGGCCGACATACTGCAGGCCGCACTCGATGTTGTGGCGCCAGGCGTCTATTGCGTGGCCAGCTGGCCCGGAGGTTGCAAAGCCTGGGCCAAGGCCGATTGGGCATGGCTGGCGGGTGCCACAGTGCTGGCTTGGCCAGACTGCGACAGCAAGCGCGAACCCCTGAGCGCAAAAGAGCGCAACGCCTGCGCCAACGATGAAGAGCGCGATGCGGCCGCAGCCGCCAAGCCATACCTGCCTGCGCACAAACAACCAGGCATGGCGGCAATGCTGGGCATTGGCCACCTGCTGATGCGCGAGCATGGTTGTACGGTCCAGGTGCTTGCCATCGACGCGCCAGGCATCAAGCCGGACGGGTGGGACGCTGCCGATGCCATAGAGACAGACGGGTGGGATGGTGAGCGCGTGCTGCAATTCCTGGCCAGCGCGCAGTCACTGCCAGACGACGAGGCCGCCATCGGCAAGGTTGAATCAACTGGCGCCAAAAAAATCGAAACCCCCGCTGACGCCGGGGAGGGCGATCAGGCATCCGGGAAGACGCCCCTGCCGTTTTGGCTGGCCTGTTTCTACGATGCCAACAAAGGACGCTGGAATCTCTCGCGCAAGACCGTGATCAATGCATTGCGCTATGACGAGCAGTTGTCCTGTGTGCTGGGTTACAACCAATTCAGCAACGCCATCGAGGCGCGAGTGGATTGGCCATTCATGCACGGCCGCGCCGGCAAGATCATCGGCGCTACAGATTTGCTCTTGGGCAATTGGCTATCGGCCAAGTACGGCATCCCGGCGATCAGTCGGCAATCGATCATGGAGGGCATCGAAACGGTGGCTTATGAGAATCCGTTTCACCCCATCGTCAACTGGCTGCAAGGCCTCAAATGGGATGGCGTCAGCCGCATCAATAAGTGGTTGATCCATGTGCTGGGCGAGAGCCCGGAAACCCTGACGGCCAGGCAGATCGAATACTTGGAACTGGTTGGAAAGTATTGGCTCCTGGGCATGGTCAACCGAGTAATGGAGCCCGGCTGCAAGTTCGACTACTGCCCGGTGCTGGAGGGGCCGGGCGGTCTGGGTAAGTCCACCCTGGTGGAAGTGCTGGCCAGCAGCGCCTGGTATTCGGACACACCATTTGAAATCGGCAAGGGCAAGGAAAGCCAAGAGCAGGTGCAAGGCATTTGGGGCTACGAGATGGGCGAATTGTCCCAAATGGGCAAGGCCGAAATTACAGCCATCAAGGCCTTCATCACCTCCAAGGTTGACCGCTATCGGCCCGCATACGGGAGGGTGATCGAAGAGCATCCTCGGCAGTGTGTGCTGGTGGGCACCACCAATGAAACCACATATCTGAGAGATCGCACGGGCAACCGGCGTTTTTGGCCTATACCGGCCCGCAAACCCGTCAAGACGGATTGGCTGGCCAAGTACCGTGGCCAGTTGTTTGCTGAGGCCTATGCCCTCTACCTGTTGAGCGAGCCATTCACCCCAACTCGCGAGCAGGAAGACAGGTTGTTTGTGCCAGTGCAGGACAGTCGTCTGATCGATACCGGCGTGACCAGCGAACTGCTCAATGTCTTGACGCGGGATCCAGGCAAGGGCGCACATGCCGACATGGTCAACAACCTGGCCGATTTCGTCACGCTATCGGACATCCTGAAGTCGCTGTGCGTGGATGCGGGCAAATCGAATGCAGGTCTTGAGGCGCAGATCCGCACCTGGATGCAGGCCCAGCGATGGGAATACAAGAAAAAGCAGATCAATGGCGTGAGACAACCTGGTTGGCATCGCCCAAAAAACTGGCCTGACATCGAGACAGAACCAGACCAGGCCCCGGCGCATGCCGAGCCGTTGGGCGAATCCATGGAAATGGATGATGCGCCCTTCTGACGCCCACAAACCAACCCACAAAGGTGCGCCGCTGAATGGCGCCCGTGAGGTGGTCTCAAGCCCAAAGCGGGCCTGGGCCGCTGAATGCGCATTGGCTATCGGCCAGTGCCACCTCGCAGGCGCATGGATGCGGATGCTGCAGGCCGTGCCATAGCCAAAGTGTCCAAGTGTCCGTGGCCACCCATAGAGCGGCTGGCGGGCTGTATAGACCCATTCCAGAGGTCGAGCCGCCGCATGTTCAAAAAGATGACCAATGGGCCACCGGGGCGATTCATAAAGCAGGCGCATGTGCAGGCAGACACACCAGTGCACACGCGCGCACGCAGGCACCTTCACCCTCACAACCTCTCTATAAAAGGCAATGGACAGATGGACACTTCAAAGACCCCAGAGCAAATCAAAGCCAAGGTCGCGGCCGACATCAAGCGAATCCAGCAGCACATGCCGGGCGTCTATCAGGCCATCAAGGACAAGGCGCAAGTCATCGGTGACAGCGCGTACCTCTACGTCAAACAAGCGTGCGCCGGAAAACCCAACACCTTTTACGCCATGGAAAACGGCCACATTGTGGGCACGCGCTTCAACATTCCGGACCTTGACCGTGAAGTGGCCTGGGCCATGTGCGCTTTTGGCGTTGACTTCATGGTGGTTTGGCCCGAAGAAACAACCAAAGGGGATGCATGATGGCGCGCATTCGATGGGTCCAGCAGCGGCTGGAAAACTGGGCAGCATGGTCTCGCGCCCAAGACTCTGGCGCGCTGGGCTACCCCAAGCAAGCCGCTTTTGTTCGATTGGCCCCCAGTGGCACCGCATGGGGCTCAACCATCCCAACAGACAGCCTTGATGCCGCCCTGACGGATCAAGCGGTTCAATCGTTGCGCTTCACCCACGGGCATCTGTGGCTGACACTTAAGGTCCATTACGTTGAGGGCCTGGAAATTTTCAAAGTGGCAAAGCAGCTGGCCGTGGCCCAGTCCACAGTCAAGCTCAGGCTGGAAACTGCTGATGCCAAGCTGGCCGAATGGTTTCAGACCCGCGAACAGGCCCAGCGCGATGCTCGCCAGCACATCAAAAATAGTTTTACGTCATAGACTTTTTTGGTAGATTTCAGGCAAGCTGTGGCGAGCGTACCCCCTGAACACGAACCACATCCCGACGCGAGACCGTCAACCCCAGCATGAGCCGCCTCTTGTGCTGGGGTTTTCTATTTGAACCATGCCGAAAGCAGCACCAAAACCTTGCAGTCATCCTGGATGCGGCATCCTGGTACGCGATGGCACCAATCGCTGCGACAAGCACAAGCGAGCCGAATCCAAGGCGCATGACGCCAGGCGTGGCAGCTCAAGCGAGCGCGGATACAGCGCGGCCTGGCAGCGTGCGCGGCTTGGTTTCCTGAAGTCTCACCCGCTGTGCAAGCGCTGCGACGTGGATGGCCAGGTGGTTGCCGCAACGGTGGTTGATCACATCATCCCGCACAAGGGTGACAAGACCCTGTTTTGGGACAGCACCAATTGGCAGCCTCTGTGCAAGCCATGCCACGACCGCAAGACCGCAACCGAGGATGGGGGCGGCTGGCGGCGCTGACCCGAGGGGGTGGTCAAAAGTCCAGGGCCCAAAACCCTAGACCGATCGCCTAACCAAATTTTTATGTGCGCAAGTTTTGATGGGGGGGGTACCCCCAAACAATGAGTTGACCCATGACTGGAACACGCGGACCACTGCCAAAACCGACCGCCCTTAAATTGCTGGAAGGTAATGCTGGCCGCCGCTCACTCGATCTGAGTGCCGGCATCCATCCGGAGGTCAAAATCCCCAGCCCACCCGCGCATCTGAGCAAGGATGCAAAAAAGGAGTGGAAGCGAATCACGCCACAGCTTGAGGAGCTTGGCCTGATCAGCGGCCTAGACCGATCTGCATTGGCGTTGTACTGCCAGGCCCAAGGCCGCCTGTCCGAACTTGAGACCGCATTCAATGCACAGGTCGCGCGTCTGATGCAAGACAAAGGATTGGAGTACTCCGATGCTGTGTATGCGGCCAGCCATGCAGTAACGCCCAGCGGCTACGCCCAGCAAAGCGTGATTGTTCAGCTGCTGAAGTCGCACCGAGAGCAAGTCAACCGCTACCTGATGCATTTCGGGCTGAGCCCCGCCGCTCGCGGCCGCGTGCAAGCATCAAATTACGTTGACCCCACGCTGACATTGCCAGGCATTGAGGAAAAGCCCAGCGGCTTCGGAAAATTCCGCGTGGTTTGATGAGCCGCTACGTCGATGCCGCGCTGCACTATGCGCGGGAAGTTGTTGCTGGGCAAATACCCGCTTGCAAGTGGGTGCAGTTAGCCTGCGCACGCCAGGTCCAGGACCTGGATCGAATGTCATCTGACGGCTGGCCATGGGTTTTTGATTCCGAAAAAGCATCCAGACCGTGCGAATTCATTGAACTGCTGCCGCACATCAAGGGCAAATGGGCACGCGAGCGCCGCCTGATTGAGCTGGAGCCGTGGCAGTGCTTCATCATTACCACTGTGTTTGGGTGGGTTCATCGGGACACAGGCTTTCGCCGATTCAAGGAAGGGTACACGGAGGTACCGCGGAAAAATGCCAAGTCCACGCTGTCAAGCGGCCTGGCGCTTTACATGTTGAGCGCCGATGGCGAGCATGGCGCCGAGGTTTACAGCGCCGCCACGACGCGCGATCAGGCCCGCATCGTTTTTGACGATGCCAAGGCCATGGCCGAGCGCACTGCCGGGCTGCGAGAGCACCTTGGCGTGGCCATCATGCAGCACAGCATTACGGTAGCGTATCGAGCAAGCAAGTTCACCCCATTGGCCGCAGAGGGCAGTACGCTTGATGGTTTGAATGTGCATTTCGCAGTCATCGATGAGCTGCATGCACACAAGACACGCGCCGTCTATGACGTGATCGATACCGCCCGAGGCGCCCGCGAGCAGTCGCTACTGTGGAACATCACCACGGCCGGGACCGATAGGTCTGGCATTTGCTACGAGCGCCGCACTCATGTGACCAAGGTGCTGGACGGCGTGATCGATGACCCAACGATGTTTGGGATCATCTACACGCTAGATGAGGGGGACGATCCGCACGATCCCATCAGCTGGGCAAAAGCCAACCCCAACTGGGGCAAATCAGTGCTGATGGACGATATGGAGGCAGCGAGTCGAAAGGCTGAAGCCATGCCATCAGCCCTCAACAACTTCCTGACCAAGCGCCTGAATGTCTGGGTGTCTGGCGAATCGATCTGGATGGACATGCGGGCCTGGGATCGTTGCGCACTACCTGCGCTGCGCGACCTGGCCGACTTCCATGGGGCCAAGGCCTGGATTGGCCTGGACTTGGCGCAAAAAAGGGACTTTGCCGCTCTCTGCCTGGTATTCGAGCGCGATGGCTTGTGGCATGTGTGCACACGTCTGTACCTCAACGAATTGGCCATCCAGGAAAGTGGCAATGCGCACTTGAGCGGCTGGGCGAGGCAGGGGTATGTGCAAGTCACCGATGGTGATATCACCGATTTTGATGTGGTGGCGGAAGACTTGCGCACGCTATGCAGGAATTTCGACGTGCAGGAGATTGCCTTTGACCCGGCACTCTCCATGTACTTTGCGGGCAAATTGATCGAAGAGGGCCTGCCACTGGTGGAAATCACGCAGCGAGCACTCTTCTTTACGCCGCCACTGATCCAGGTAGAGAACCTGGTGCTAGAGAAAAAACTACGCCACGACGGCAACCCAGTCATGGCTTGGATGGTGAGCAACCTGGTGGTCAAGGTCAGCAAGTTCAATGAGCTGCGACACCCCACCAAAGAGCGCGCGGAAAACAAGATTGACGGCCCTATTGCCATGCTGATGGCCCTGGGCCGGGCATTGGCAATGGACGAGAAAACCGATATTCAACAAGGCTTCGTAGTACTGTGAACACTCAACTTGCAACATGGAGCGCCGTGCAGGAGCGCGCCGCCATTCCCGGCAGCGTGATCCTCAACGAATGGCGAGCCAAGCGTGAGTCCGAGCGCGCCCAGCCAGTGGCCAATGCGGCCACGGTCAGCACCGCAGACAGTGCAGCAGACATCCTGGAGTTTTTCGGGATTCGCCCTGCATCTTCTGGCATGCATGTCACGCCAGATACATCAATGCGCGTATCGGCTGTGGCTGCGTGCGTGCAGCGCATCACTGGCGCCGTCACCAGCATGCCGATCAACATCTACGAGCGCGGAGAGCACGGGCGCAAGCAGATTGAAAACGACCCCAAGTGGTGGCTGCTTAACGAGCAGCCCACTGCCGCCTGGAACGCTGCCAGCATGTGGGAGCAAGTGTTGTCCGACATGCTGCTCAAGGAAAGCGGCTTTGCCTTCATCGGACGCTCCGCAAGCGGAGAGATTCGCGAAATTGTCCCCATCCCATGGGGGGCAATCAGGCCCGAGCGTTATCCCGGATCCGGTCGCCTGAAGTACTACATCAACGACATCACCACCTTCGGCGCCGATCAGGATGACATCCTGCACTTTCCAGGCTTCGGCTTCGATGGCTTGCGCGCCAAAAGCGTCATCGCTTGGGCCGCCAGAAACGCCACCGGAAACGCCATGGCCATGGATGATTACAGCGGCAAATTCTTTGCTGGTGGCGCCCATCCCAGCATCGTCTTGCAGACCGACAAGACCATGAGCGAGCCACAAGTCAAGCTGCTGCAGGCCGCATTTCAGGCCAAGTACTCCGGTGTGGACAACTCCCATCGCTTGCCTCTGGTGTTGACCGAAGGGCTTAAGGCCGACAGCCTCAGTCTCAATGCGGAGGATTCCCAACTGCTGGATTCTCGCAAGTACCAGGTAGTGGACATTGCCAGAGCCTTCGGAGTACCACCCCATTTGATCGGGGAAACCAGCGCCGCCACCAGCTGGGGCAGCGGCCTCGAAGAAATGAGCCGCGCATTCATCATGCTCACAGTCAATCAGCACCTCAAGCGCCTTGAGCAGGAGCTGAACCGCAAGATCTACCCGCGCTCACAGCGCCTCTACATCGAATTTTTCCGCGATGCCCTCATGGAGGGCAACAGCAAAGCGCAAAGTGACTACTACCGCGCGGCCATCGGTGGCCCCGGCAGTGGCCCAGGCTGGATGACGGTCGATGAAGTGCGCAAGACCAAACACCTTCCCCCACTGGGCGGCGATGCAGCCAAGCTCTTTTACCCATCATCCAACACCAAGGCGCCAGCCGCCGGAGAACCCAAGCCATGAAAAAGCTCTTGCAGTTCCTGCGGGACAACGCCGCCACCGAGCGCAAGCCGCTCAACCTGATCCGCAATCAAGACAGCGGAGACGCTACCCTGTACATCTACGACGTGATCGATGCCTGGTGGGGTGTGGCAGCAGCACAGATTGCGCCCGCCATTGCGGCGCTGGACCCTTCCGTCACCCTGCACTTGCGCATCAATTCGCCTGGTGGCGACGTGTTCGAGGGCCGGGCCATCCGTACCGCCATCCAGCAGTTCAAGGGCAAGACCATTGCCCACATCGATGGTTTGGCCGCCAGCGCGGCCACCACCATTGCTGACGCCGCTGACGAAGTGGAAATTGCCCAGGGCGGTTTCTACATGATCCACAACGGATGGACTTATGCCATGGGCAATAAGACCGAGCTGGCCAAGACAGTAGATCTGCTGGCCAAGGTGGATGCATCCATCGTTGCCGATTACGCGGCCCGCACTGGCAAAACGCCTGAAGAGATCGCAGCCTGGATGGATGCTGAGACCTGGTTTAGCGCTGATGAGGCTGTGGCCAACGGCTTTGCCACACGCCTGGCCGAGTTGCCCGACAAGGCGCAAAACAGCGCCAATGCCAAGACATGGAACCTGTCGGCCTACGACCACGCACCCCAGGCCCTGCTCCAAGCCGCCAAGCCCGAGATCAATGATCCCACCCCCGAAATTGAAGCCCAACGCATGCGCAACGAGCGCCGCCTACGGCTTTTGCAGAACGCCTGACGCGCTCGCCGCATCAGCGAACCCGCCGCCCCTGGGCGGCTTTTTTATTGCTCACTTCCAAAGGAACCCACATGAAGAGCATTCAAGCCCTGCGCGAGCGCAAAGTCGAACTCGCCCGCCAAGCCAACCAGATCCTCGCCGAGAAGGGTGATCAAACCTGGACCAAAGACGATCAAGCCAAATACGACACCATCATGGACGAGATGGAGCGTCTGTCCACCCAGATCAATGCCCACCAGCGCATGCTGGACGCCGAGGCCGACAAAGAATTCACCGCCAAGCCAGGTCAAAAGGCTGTCGAAGGCGATATCTCCAACGTCCTGGCTGTGGCCCTGTACATGCGCCACGGCAATAACGTGACCGCCGAGCAGGCCATCGCCATCCGCAACGCCATGAGCACGACCACACCGGCCGAAGGCGGCTATACCGTGCCCAGCGAAGTGGCAGCCATGGTCATTGATGCCCTCAAGGATTTTGGCGGCATGCGCGATGTGGCTGAGATCATTACCACCGACAGTGGCGCAGCACTGGGCTACCCCACCAGCGATGGCACGGGCGAAGAGGGTGAAATCGTGGCAGAAAATGCCGCCGCCTCTTCTTCGGACATCACTTTCGGCACCGCTGCGCTCAACCCTTTCAAGTACAGCTCCAAAAAAATCGCGCTGCCTGTGGAGTTGATTCAAGACAGCGCCATCGACGTGGTGCAGTTTGTGGTCAATCGCCTGGCCGTTCGCTTGGGCCGCATCACCAACAAACACTTCACCATCGGCTCAGGCTCTGCCCAGCCCTGGGGCCTGATGTCTCGCGCAACCTCCGGCAAGGTTGGCACGACCGGCCAGACCACCACCGTCACTTACGACGATCTGGTTGACCTGGAGCACTCGGTCAATCTGGCATATCGCCGAGGCTCCAAATTCATGATGGCCGACAGCAGCATGAAGGTGGTCCGCAAGATCAAGGACAGCGCCGGCCGTCCAATCTTCACGCCCAGCTATGACGCTGGCGGCACTGCTGGCACCCCCGATCTGCTGCTTGGCCGCCCCCTGGCGATCAACGACGATGTGGCCGCTATGGCCGCCAACGCAAAATCGATTGCATTCGGCGACATGTCGCAATACAAGATCCGCGATGTTCGCGGCAGCTTCAACATTCGCCGCTTTGACGATTCCGCCTTTGCCCTGAATGGCCAGGTTGGTTTCTGTGGTTGGCTGCGCGCTGGCGGCAACCTGATGGACACCGCCGCCGTCAAGTACTACCAGAACAGCGCCTCCTGATTCTCAAGGCGCCAAGTCCGCCCGCCCGGCTAAAACCTGGCGGGCGGCTCCTTTCAACCCAATTACGAGACCACCATGAATACAAAACTTATTGCATTGGCAGCCATTGCCATTGGAATCGTGCCAGCCATCACAGCAGAAATTGCTGAGGGCACTGCTTTTGAGGTGCCCGTCGATCAGGCCGAGCACCTGCTTACGCAAGGCTTGGCCAAGCTGGCTGACGAACCCATCGCAACCAAGGTCAAGACTACCCGCGTCCGCCTGCTGCAAGACTGCCAGCACGGCGTCTGCAACGACGTGGCCGAGATTCCCGCCACCGAACTGAAACAGCTCAAAGCTGACGGCGTGGTGGATGACGACAAGGCTGCAGTGGCCTATGCAGTGAATCTCAAGAAGTCCGCCTGATCACAGGCTGTTTCGTGAAGCGCCCAGTAGATCCAGCTGGGCACTTTGCAAAGCACGCAGAAAATCACCATGTCCACCATCAAGATCACCGACACACCATCCGCATCTGAGTGCGTCACGCTCGCCGAGGCGAAAATCCACCTGCGCGTGGATGTGTCCGATGATGATCTACTGATCGCATCCCTGATCACCGCCGCACGCCAAGATGCCGAAGCTCGTATGGCGCGCACGCTGGTGGAAACCATCTGGGAAGAGCACCTCGACGCATTCCCTGCATGCGGTCAGATTCGCCTACTGAACCCGCCCATCACGTCCATCACTCACGTCAAGTACTTTGACACAAACGGCCTCCAGCAAACGCTTTCTCCATCGAGCTATGTGCTCGATGCCGCAAGCGAACCCGGCCAATTGGTGCGGGCCTATGGCCAAAGCTGGCCAGCCACTTACAGCCGTCCTGGCGCCGTGCAAATCCGCTATTTGGCGGGCCTGCCGATTACCGACAAGGCCAAGGTGCCAGAAATCATCAAGGCGTGGATCAAGCTGAGACTTGGCACGCTTTACGAGCATCGTGAAGAGATTGCACTGGGCACTAGCGTGGCAGAAATCCCGTTTGCAGATCACCTGCTTAACTCTCACAAGGTCTGGAGCATGTGATGCGAGTTGGCACACTCGATCAGCGGGTAGCCCTGCAGCAGCCAATCACTTTGCGCGATGGCTATGGCCACCCATCGACCACATGGCAAACGGTGGCCACGGTGTGGGCCAATGTTCAGACTCTGCGCGGCCGCGAGTACTTTGCTGCAGCTGCAGTGCAAAAAGAGCTGACCGTCAAAATCAAAATCAGGCACAGGACAGACATTACAAATACCTGGCGTGTATTGCACAAGGGATCTACCTACGGCATCAATGCCGTCATTCCACTTGGGCGCCTGGAGTATCAGGAGCTCATGTGCGAAGAGCGCAGCAACCATCCCGGCGAATGATTTGATGCCATTGAAGGAGATGCAAATGCAGGCAAAAAAACAATCCACTATTGCAGCGAGCACAGGGGCTCAAGCCAATCAAAAGCAGCCGCCACAGCGGCAATATGTGTTTGCCAAAAACTGCACCAACACGCACGGAACTTTCAAGAAGGGCGACAACGCCAGAGGTGCATTCTCCACCGACCTGATTGACGCCTACTTGCAGGCAGGCATTCTTGTAAAACCAGCCTCGGGGCAGGCAGTCAGCGATGTCTGAAACCTATATCAATGGCCTGGCTGACTTGCACAAGGCGCTCCAGGATCTGCCAGGAAAGATCGAGGGAAACATCATGCGCGGTGCTTTGCGCGCCGGCCAAAAGGTTTTCCAGCAAGCCGCGCAGCAAGCGGTCCCCGTGAACCACGGAGATCTCCGCAACAGCATCAAAATCAAATTCAAGGGCCGGAGTCAGAAATATGGCTGGGTCCGAATGCATCTGCTGGCCGGAGACAAAACCGCCTGGTATGCGCACCTGATCGAGTATGGAACCGCAAGCTATTACACAGGCAAGGGCCGAACCGTAGGCGGGCCATACCAGATCAAGCCCAAAAAAGCCAAGGGCCTGATTTTTGGTGGAAGCGTGCACGCTGGCGCCATTCATCCAGGCATCAAACCTCAGCCATTCATGAGACCGGCCCTCGATAGAAATCAAGCGCAGGCATTGGAAGCTACGGCTGAATACATCCGAAAACGCCTGCCGCGTGAGCTGAGTAAGCACAGCCAATGATCGAATCCATCATCCAATCACTGCTCAGCGTATCGAGTATCCAGGCCATTACTGGCCCCAACATCGCGCTGCAGCAGCTGCCACAGGCATGCACGTATCCAGCCATCGTGCACCAGATTGTTGACAGCATCACGGTGCAGATGTTGTGCGCACCAGGGTCAACCCACGCATCGCGCGTACAGATCAATCCAATCGCTCCAGACATGGCAACCGTCAACCAATTGCATGACTTGATCAAAACCGCGCTGCAAAGCGATGCGCTGCGTCAAATTGGCGCCTCAAAGGTGATTTCCTGTCGGCATCAGGGCTATGGCCCTGCCAGCAAAGATGAATTTACAGGGATGTGGACCAAGCCAGCGGACTACATCCTGCGTCACGAATAAGCGAACTTTTCGCTTTGGCCACTGCCTTCGGGCGGTATTTTTGCCCGCTTTGCGGGTTTTTTGTCCGAAAGAGGAACCCTCAATGAACTACTCAGGCTCCGGCACCTGCCTTTCCGTCAGCGCAGCCGCTCCCGCAACCCACGATTCGACCGGCTTCGCGGCGCTTACCTGGACACAGGTTGGCGAACTTGAATCCATCGGAGAATTCACCGTCAGCCATGCCAGCGTGAATTTCACCAATCTGTGCTCCGGAAAAACATCCGTCACCAAAGGCGCAGAGGAAGCCATCACAGTACCCATCGGCGTTGCGCTTGATCGTGACGATGCCGGCCAAGCCTTGATGACCACAGCCCGCAAATCGCTGACTGCCATTTACAGCTTCAAGATTGCTGAAGCCAATGGCGACATTGTGTATTTCCGCGCCTACGTCATGAGCGAGCGAATCACTGGCGGATCCGGTGTCAACGACACCAAGATGGGCGGCTACAGCCTCGGCGTTAAAGCCCCCACGACAGGCGACACCGCAGTCGTCGTCAACGCGGCCTGACGCAAGACCAACCCGGGGTCCGGCGAGATCCGGACTTCATCCAAGCACCGACCCTGGCTGGCTCTCCTCCTTTGCGGGTGGAGGCCGGTCGGGGCACGGGCAGTTTTAACCACCCGCAATAGGACTTTCACATGAGCTTCAATCTCAAAAGCATTCGTACACTCGAACAATTCGACATCGAAATCAAAGACGAGCAAGGCACCGGCACGGGCGTTGTTTTCACGCTGGCCGGCCCCAATCACCCAGCCCGTCGCCAGGCGCAGCTGGCGGCTAACCGCAAAATGATTCAGCAGGCCAACAAAACCGGCAAGGTGGAATTGCCAGATCCGGAGGACAGCGAATCTGAGCGCCTCAAGAATCTGGCCGCCGCTACGCTTGGCTGGACTGGCTACTCCGACGAGACCGGCCAGGCAGTTCCTTTTTCTCAAAAATCCGCTCACGATCTGTACAGCGATCCGGAAATGCTTTGGCTGGTTGACCAGGTTGAAGCAGCCATGGGTGCAAAAGACCGTTTTACGAAGCGCGCCGGCAGCAACTGAGCGGCGAACTATGCACCTACGCCAGGCAACTGGCGTGGCTGCAGCAGTCGCCAGACCAGCCAACAGGCTCCGGCGCGGGAGCGATGGACACAAAAAGCCGCCTTGAGCGACTGATTGACAGCAAATCCCCAGTTCTTATGCCGGCAGTGTCGGCGCGCTACCTCTTGGACTGGCTATCTGATTTGGGGTGGGCCCAATCCAATGGCATGGGCGCCACCCCATTGAGCGCCGCAGAAATATCGGCCTGGTGCGGCTTGATGCGGATCGATATGGAAATCTGGGAAGTGGAAATCTTGAGGGCAGCCAGCCGCGCATATTGCGCGCAAAGCGCCACCAAAGACATCGCAGCACCTTGGCGTGATGACGATGGCGCATCCAAATCAAAACCAGGTGTTGCCGGCAGATTCAAGGCCTTGGCCAACATGATCAACAGGACGAAGTGATGCAAATCGGAACGCTCACGCTGGAGATGGCAGCCAATGTGGCTCGCCTGCAGCAAGACATGCAGCAGGCCCGCAAGGTGGTGGACGATGCTTCATCAAACATCCGCCGTGCAGCCAATGCCGCAACGGCAGCACTCGGCATGCTTGGCATTGGCCTTTCAGCAAGTTGGGCCAAAAACATCATCATGGGCAGCATCAATGGCGCTGCCGCCCTCAATGATCTGGCCATTCAAACCGGCGTCACCGTTGAGGCCCTGAGCGGCCTGGCGTCCATTGGTAAGTTCAGCGGACAAAACGCCGAAAGCATCGCGGCCGCAATGAACAAAATGACACGATCGCTCAGCAGTGTCACGGACGAGGGAAAGGGCGCAGGTTTTGCACTCCAAGCCATGGGCCTGGACATTCGAGAGTTCCAGAAACTGGCCCCAGATCAGCAATTCATGCTGCTGGCCGAAACCTTGAATCAATACCAGGATGGCAGCGGCAAGGCCGCCGTCGCCATGGCTTTGTTGGGCAAAGAGGGCGCAAAGATGCTCCCCATGCTCAAGGATTTGGCGCTGGCCGGTGAAATTCAGGCCAAAACCACAACTGCGCAAGCAACTGCTGCAGACAACTTTACCGACAACCTGACTCGCGCAAAAGCCACCAGCGAAGCCTGGCAAAAGCAAATCAGTATGGGCATGGTCCCTGCGCTGGACCTTGCCACGCAAGCCTTCCTGGATGTCATGAACGGCACAGGCGGCATTCGCGATGAAATTGCAAAACTGAGCAAAGACGGCACCATTGCCCGGTGGACACAGGCGGCCATCATCGGCATGAGCTATGTGGCCGATGGCGCTCAGATCCTGATCCGAACTTTTGGCGTCTTGATCACCACGCTTGGTACTCTGGCACTTGGCGCATACGAAATCGCGCAAGGCAATTTTGCGCGGGCTGGTAAGGCGTTTTCAAACGGATGGACTGAAATCACCACCATGTTTGACGACAAGATGCTGGGACAGCGTCTGCGCGACAGGATGGCAGAACTCAAGGCCACGGCTCAAGTGGCCGAAGCCACAAAACCCGTGCTGGACGCCTCTAAGTTGGACATCAAGGCCCAAGAGGCAGCGGCCAAAGCGGCGCAAAAGCTGGCCGAAGAAGCCGCAAAGCTGGCCGACAGCGGGGCCAAGCTGTACATCAGCCTGACGCAGGTTGACAGCGGACTGTCGGGCGACTTTCTGGACAAGTGGAACAGCCTCAATGCCGCCTATTCGGCTGGCAAGCTCACGATTGATGAGCTGACCCGTGCTCAGGGCCTCTTGCTTGAACAGCAGCCCTTCATGAAAAAAGCCGCTGAAGACCGCGCCAAGCTGGAAAAACAGATCAACGACGAAATGGCAAAAACGCTGGCCGATGCCTGGAAACAGGTGGACGCCATTGATGCGCAGGCCAAGACGCAGGAAATGGCAAATGCTACTTTTGGACAAGGCAAAGCCGCCCTGGCCGAACTGACGCTGGCCGAGATGGAGAATCAGCTTGCCGCCATTGAAGCCACAGAAAACGTGATTCCCGGATATGTCAAGGCGCTTGAATCGCGCATTGATGCCCAAAAGCGCTTGATCAAGGCTATGAAAGACGGCGACGTGTTGGACGCCAACCAAAAAGCCGCCAAAAAAGCCGCCGATGAATGGGAGCGCACCGCCAACAAGATCAATGACAGCATTGTGGATGCCTTGATGCGCGGCTTTGAGTCCGGCAAGGATTTCGCGTCCAACATGCGAGACACCATTGTCAACATGTTCAAAACGATGATCTTGCGGCCAATGATTCAGGCTGTGATTGCGCCAGTTGGAGCTGGGGCGGCTGGTGCGTTTGGCATGACCGGGGCGCAGGCGTCCAGCATTTCAGGGTCATCGCTCGGCACTGTTGGCACCATCAAAAGCATTTACGACACCGTGGTCAGTGGATTCTCTGTGCTGGGCGACAGCGTTGCATTTGCCGCACAAGACATCGGCGCATGGCTGGTCAACAACACCACAGGCGTTTTGAATCAGGCCGGATCGTCGCTTATGTCTTCGGCTGGTGCATTGGGCACTGCCGCATCGTATGCAGGCGGGGCTTTGGCCGGATACGGTATTGGCACAGCCATCAGCGGCCAATATGCCGCCTTTGGCAATAAAAACATTGCCACTGTCACCGGCACAGCCATTGGAGCCGTCATCGCTGGCCCCATCGGCGCGGCCATCGGCGGGGCCATTGGCGGGCTGGTGAATCGCGCATTCGGCATGGGAGCCAAAGAAACACAAGATTACGGACTGACGGGTCAGTTTTCCGCAACCGGCGCAAGCCTGAGCCAATACAGCAACTGGTATCAGGAAGGCGGTTGGTTCCGCTCGGATCGCTCCGGCACTGACTATGCGGCCATCAACTCCGAGCTGGGGAAATTCCTCAACAGCGCCGTTGGCATGACCACATCGGCCACGCAAGCCTATGCCAGCGCCATCGGTCTGAGCGCCGATGCTGTCAATGGGTTTTCGCAGTCCATCAGCATCAGCCTCAAAGGCCTAGACGATGCGGCCAAAGAAAAGGCCATTGCCGCCGCCATCACGGGATTTGGCGATGCCATGGCGCAAACCGCCTACGGCGCCACCCTGACCATGTTTGCCAAAGAGGGCGAGACGGCATCCGTCACCCTGGCCCGCCTGGGCAATAGCCTGCTGACGGTCAACCAGGTGCTGGACACGCTCAACCAGAGCCTGCTGGCAACCAGCGCCGTTGGCGCTGATGCGGCCAGCAAATTGCTTGACCTGGTGGGCGGTGCCGATGCATTCGCAACGCTCACGACCTCCTACTATCAGGCCATCTACACCGAAGAGGAAAGGCTTGCCAAGACACAGGAACAGCTCACGGCGGCGTTTTCTGCGGCATTTGGTGGTGCGGCCTTGCCAAGAACTTTGGCGGCCTACAAAGCCCTTGTGGACGCGCAAGACCTGACCACCGAAATGGGGCGGCAGCAATATGCCGTCCTGCTCCAGCTTGCCCCTGCATTTGGAGAGGTCACAAAAGCCGCCATGGCAACCGCCGATGCCGCGCAAAAAGAGGCCGAAACCAAAATCGCGGCATTGCGCGCCAGCGGCAAGAGCATCAATGAATGGCTCACGGCCCTGAAAATCAGCACCGGATCGCCATCGGTCTCGATGTCAGCCGCCCGCACCCAGTACCTTCAGACGCTCAATCTGGCCCGCGCCAATGACCAGTCCGCCCTGGGATCCATCACGGGCATGGCCGACCAGTACATTGCCGTCGCCAAGGGGCAAGCCACCAGCAGCGCCCAATTTGCCGCCATCGTGGCTCAGGTCAGTGCTGAGGTTTCTGGCTTGCCAGCCGTCAGAGGGTATGAGCAAGAGACTATTGCCGCGCTTCAACTGATCAACGAATCGGTCGGAATCGTTGGCGACTACAGCGGCGGAACTATGGAGAACACCGCCGAAGCGCTCAAAGCGGCCACGCGCCAGATTGAGGCCCTTGTCTACATGAACAACGATGGTCTTGTGGCCGTCACCAAAAACACCGCCGCCAGCCTGGACTATCTGGCAGGCATGCGCGACTACCTCAAAAACATTGACACATCCACCGCCAAGACTGCCGCCAATCCGGTGGTAGTCAACCAGTCCGGTGGTGGTGGCGGCTTGATCGGCGGCATCCTGGACTTTTTCGGATTCGCATCAGGTGGCGTATTTGGAGGTCAAGGCATTTACAGCAGTCCCACGCCATTCCTCTTCAATGGGGGGAAACTTGGAGTGATGGGAGAGGCTGGACCAGAAGCCGTTATGCCACTTGAGCGCATGGGCGATGGCGCCTTGGGTGTTCGCACCCTGCCCAGCTACATCTATACCCAGCAAGGCGGGCTAGATCAGACGGCCTACATGGCGGCACTGGTGTCCGAAGTGAGCGCACTGCGCTCCGAAGTATCAGACCTTCGCGCAGAGGCCCGCGCCACTGCCGTGAACACCGGAAAGTCGCAGCGCTTGCTGGAACGTGTGACGCAAAACGGGGACGCTATGCAAACGGTTGCCGTTGTCTAAGGGATTGCCATGAAAGTCATCAAGCCAATCACCTTTTCCGAATCCATGCTGGTCAGCAGCAATGCGGTCGAATCAAGTGCCAACTATGCCGCTGGCACCACCTACGCCAAAGACGCGATTGTCAATTACGGCACCCACCTATACCAAAGCCTGGTCAATAGCAATATTGGCAACACGCCCAGCACCAGCCCAATGTATTGGGTGGACATTGGTCCCAACAACATCCACGCGATGTTTGATGGTCAGGTCAGCACATCCACCATCAGCACCACACCGCTGACTGTAGTTTTCAAGCCCGGTATTTTCAACAGCTTGGCATTTTTCGGCCTGATAGGTAACTCCATGACCATCACCGTGCGTGATGGCACGGGTGGCACGATCATCTACACCAAAACCGTCTCTCTTGATGGGACGCTGATTGCCGATTGGTATCAGTACTACTTCGAGCCGTTTGTCCAGCGGGCCGAAGTAGTCATGTCCGACATCCCGCCATACATCAATGCCGAGGTGACTGTCAGCATTTCTGGATCAGGGAATGTCGCCGTTGGCCTGTGCAGTTTTGGTACGTTCTACGAGCTTGGCGATGCCGAATATGGCGCATCGGCCGGCATCATCGATTACAGCCGCAAAGACACCGATGAATTCGGCGTGACCACCTTTGTTCAGCGCGCCTACAGCAAACGCATGAGCACCCGCTTGATGCTGGATAACGCCCAACTCAACAAAGTGCAGCGCATCCTGGCCGACGTTAGAGCGACGCCGTGCGTCTGGATCGGCGTGGATGATGAAGGTTATTTGCCCCTGACCGTTTTTGGCTTTTACAGGGATTTTTCAATTGACATTGCATACCCCACCAAATCCTATTGCTCACTCGAAATTGAGGGACTGACATGACCATCACAGCACCGCCCAGCCTGACTGCACCACCGTCACCACCGCCCACGCGAACCGACCCGACCAGCTTTGCGGCGCGTGGCGATGCGTACCACACCTGGCGCATCACCAATCACACCGAAGAGGTGGCCGCACTGGCCTGGTCTTACGCGACCGTGCAAGAGACCTACAGCCTGGCCAGCGCCACGCAGCTCGACCGAATCCTGGTGCAACAGGCCAAGGCCGCAATTGACGCGCAAAGCCCGGTTGCCAATGCCGCCGCCGCCGCCGCATCCGCCACGGCGGCACAGCAGTACGCCAGCCAAGCGCAGGCCGTATCACCCAACAGCCCGATTCGCTTGAACACCAACCGAATCACCGAAAGTTTCACCATCCCCAGCGGTCAAAACGCATCGACCGTTGGCCCTTTTGAGGTCGCCCCGGATGTCACCGTGACCGGCCTTGGCAATTCAACCTGGAGAGGACTATGAGCGATTGCGTTTTTGACAACTTCAAGGGGCCGAACGGCTCCCCGGCTTACTTCCCGAACGGGATCCGCATCGGCAATGCCGGTGTCGGTGCCATCAACAACATTGGTGTGGCTGGGGCCGCTGGCTTCGGTGTTGGCGTCTGTCCTGGCCCACTTCCATCGGGCATGCTGGGCATGTACGGCTACCAAGACCCGCTGAGCGACAACTACGGCAATTACGCCTATTCGGACGGCTCCATCATGGTCTGGGTGCCCGCTTTTGCCTACAAATGGGGCACAGGCAGCAATGGCATTGCACTCAATCAGGTGGATGTCAAACCGCTGAGCTACTTTGCAGACGTTGCCACGGCCAACTCGCAGGGCTATGCAGTGCACCGCGCTTTCTACGATGGCGGCTTGCGTGACGGCTTCTTCATCGACAAGTACCTGTGCAGCAACAACAGCGGCATTTTCTCGTCGATCAAGAACGGCATCCCTTGCGACACCGATGGTTCGCAATCGGGCGTTGGCGCGATCACGGGCGTTGGCGGCACCAACAACTATGGCATGGTGCAACAAGCCGCCAAATCGCGCGGCTCCACCTTCCACTCGGCCAGCCTGTTTATGCACAAAGCATTGGCGATGCTGAGCTATGCCCATGCCATGGCAAGCACCAGCACGGCATTCAATGCCTGGTACAGCTCCGGCTCGACCAACTTCCCCAAGGGTTGCAACAACAACGCTCTGGGCGACACCAACGATGCCGCACTGGTGTTCACCACCGCAGGCCACGGCACCTACCCGAACAAGCCGCGCACCGGCTCGGCCAACCTGTTCGCCCGCACGGCGCACAACGGCCAAAACAGCGGCGTGGTCGATCTGAACGGCGCAATGTGGGAAGTGGCTTTCGGCCTGACCCATGACGGCACGAACTATTACGGCCTGAAAACCACCAAGCGCTTGCGCGATCTGACGGGCTCCAACAACACCGGCGCTGATAGTTTCTTTGGTGCCACAGGCATTGCGGCCAACTACGACAGCCTTGGCACCACCATTGGCGGCTTGCAGGGCAACAGCACGGTCAAGACCTTTGGTAGCACATCGCAAGTGCTTTCCGAGGCCACCAGCGGCAACAACTGGACGCTGGCCGGGATGGGTGTGCCGATCAACACGGGCGGCACCAACATCTTTGGCAATGACGGCATTTGGGACTACAAAAACAACGAAATGTGCCCCATTGTGGGCGCGAACTGGAGCTACGGCTCCAATGCGGGCGTCTGGGCGTTGGATCTCTACGATGTCCGGTCTGCCGCGAGCGCCTCCATTGGTGGTCGCGCGGCCTTGTATCTTTGAGGCCTGAGCGATAGCGATGGGCCTGCACGACGAAGCCAAGCTAGACCGGAAATTCGTGGAATTTGCGAAGCTGATGAACACCTACCTCAATCACTTCCCAAAACACGAAAAGTACGGGCTCGCCTTGGAAATTCGGCGCACTGCTTATGGCATGTACGCCTTGATCGTGGAGGCCCAAAAGCGCTATCACAAGAAAACCACGCTTTCAAATCTGGATGTGGTGCACGAGCAATTGCGCATGCTGGTGAATCTGGCCCATGCCCTGGGCTACTTTGCCTTCAAGGCCGGTGCGCAGTGCGACACACCCAAAGCCACAGCCGACCACCGTTACCTGGCCTTATCCAGGCTGGTCGATGAAATGGGCAGGATGATCGGCGGCTGGATCGTCGCGCATCGTGCCCAGCAGGAGGCGTCTTGACATGTGCCCCATTGTGAGCGCGAACTGGAACAACGGCTCCAATGCAGGCGTCTGGGCGTTGAATCTCAACAATGTCCGATCTAACGCGAACAACAACATTGGTGGTCGCGCGGACTCGGCTTCACCTCGCACCGCGCAAGCGGATGGTGGAACCAAGGGAGGCGCTTTCTGGCGGCTGGCAGTGCTGGCCGCGAAATCCATGTTCATGGGCATTTCTGGTAGGGCTGGCCTGTCCAGCGTCGAAGGTCAGGCCACATGAAACGCCACGGATTTCTCTACGAAAAGGCTTTCAGCTTCGATGCGTTGCTGGCGTCTTACTACGATGCCGCCCGCAACAAGAGCGGCAAACGTGCCTGCTTTGAGTTCACAAGGCGGCTTTCGGCCAGCCTCGATGTCCTGCACCGCAAGCTGGGTGATGGCACATACCGTCCGAACCCGTATTACACCTTCATGGTGTTCGAGCCCAAGCCGCGCAAGATTTACGCACCCGCGTTTTCTGACCTGGTGGTGCAGCACGCCATTTACCGGGTCATCTACCCCATCTTCAATCCATGCCTGATTGAGCAATCCTTTGCCTGTCGCACGGGCTACGGCACCCACAAAGCCGCCGACTATGCGCAACGCGCCCTCAAGGCATCGCGGCCTGGCACCTACTCAATCAAGCTGGACATTCGCAAATTCTTCTACCGCATTGACCGCGACGTGTTGCGCCGCCTGATTGAAAAAAAGATCAAGGACAAACGCTTTGTCGATCTGATGATGGTCTTTGCCGACCACGGCGATCCCGTTGGCATCCCCATTGGCAATCTGCTCAGCCAGCTCTATGCGCTGATCTACATGAACCCGGTGGATGCCTTCATCAAACGCGAGTTGGGCGTCAAAAAATACTGCCGCTACGTGGATGACTTCATCCTGTTCGATCTGACCAAAAAGCAATGCGACGAATACCTGGTGCGCATTCAGGATTTCTTGCGCGATGAGCTGCACTTGGAGCTGTCCAAATACACCATTGCGCCCACCACCAAAGGCGTGAATTTTGTGGGCTACCGCACATGGGGCTCCCGGCGGTTCATCCGCAAACACAGCCTTTTCAAGTTCACCAAGGCGGTCAAGGCCGACCGCCTGGATTCCGCCGTCTCCATCCTCGGACATGCCCGCAGGACATGGAGCCTCAGTCACCTTGTCTCAACCATGAAGGAAATCAACCATGACCTCTATCGTCGCTTACCGCAAGCATATCGACGCGATCACCACCAAAGAGCTGCAACTGCCTGAGGGTGAAAACCACCAGCGCATTGGCACCGAACTGGCAACCGTGGACGGCATCACCTACGTGAGCCTGCCCGATGGCGCGACACTGCCCGCCGACCAACCCAAAGAAATCGCGGCCAGCATCGAATTTTTGGGCGCACCGCTGAGCGATGCATTGCGCGATTCCATCCGCGCGGCCAGCCCGCATGTTCGCCTGATTGATCAGCGCGTGGTCGCGCAAATCCGTGACCGCTATTCGGTGGACGATGAAATCAAGCTCTTGCGCATCGCCCCCAGCGAAGAAACCAGCGCATGGAACGCCTACGTCGAAGACTGCCGCGCCTGGGGCCGTAGCCAAAAAGCCGCCCTGGGCCTGTAAACCACCATTGAACTGCAAAGGGTCTTGCAATGGCTGAGCCAGCAACCACATCCGCCGCCGCCGTCACCATGGTGGCCGCGACAGCCTCGGTGCCGTCATTGATCGCTTTTGGCGTCCCACTGGGCCTTCGCCCGGATGTCTTGCTGGCCGGTTTTGCCGGTTCGCTGGTCGCCATCATCCTGCTCAACAGCGTCCCATCCACGGGCGACACCTGGCGGCATTTGATCAGCACTACCTTGCGCCGCATGGCCGTGGTGTTGGCAAGCGCCTTGACCTCTGGTTATCTGACGCCGCTGGCTTTGATGGTCGGCGGGGTGCCGGATTCGCTTTTTTTGGGCGGCGCGTTTGCAGTAGGGGCCGGTGCGCAGCATGTTTTGCGCACAGCCATCGTGCGCTTTGGATCGGACAAGACCGCAGGGAGCATCTGACATGCAATCCATTCTGGAAATCCTGCATTGGGTCGCGGCCATGGTGGTGCTGGCCGAAGGTCTCAACAAGTTGGAGCGCACAGCCCCATTCAGGCCGGGGATTTGCACCCATGAGCGCATCGTGGATGGCCTCAAGGCGCTGGCCTGGTGTCTGCTGGCCCTCGGTGCGGGCGGCGCTGTCATTGCCCCGGTCTTGCCATTGCTTGGCATTGACCAGCTTGCCGCTGGAACCATGATGCGCGTGGAAAACCACACGCTGGCCGAAACAGCGGTCATGCTGGGCTTTGCCGTGCTGATCGTGCGCACCCGCATCAAAGAGGGCTGATCATGCAAATCACCGTTTTGCGTCACCCCAGCTTTGGCGGGGCCACCGTTGGCAAGCTCTACATTGACGGCGCTTTCACTTGCAACACGCTGGAAGATGAGGTGCGCGAAGTGGCGGGCCAGCCGGTGCACGAATGGAAGATCAAGGGCAACACCGCCATCCCGGCGGGCACGTACCGCATCGCCCTGCAAAACTCCCCGCGCTTCGGGGCCGACACCATGACTTTGCTCAACGTGCCCGGGTTTGAGTTCATCCGCATCCATGCGGGCAACACGGCCAACGATACCGAAGGGTGCCTGTTGCTGGGCATGCGGGCCACCGATGTGAGCCTGGTGGGCGGCACCAGTCGCCCAGCCGTCGAACTTGTCAAAGCCAAGGTCAGGGCCGCAATCGAACGGGGTGAAACCGTGACCATTGACATTCAAAACCCCACGGAGCTTGCCTGATGCCGTTTTTTGGACTGATCCCGTGGCGCTCAATGGCCGTTCTGGGCGTTTTCCTGCTTGGGGTGTGGCTTGGGTACAGGTGGCACGTTGGAGTCGCCGCAAAGGCCCAAATTGAAGCCCTGGCAGTGGCTGAGCAAAGCCGCCAAGCTATTCAGTCCATGGCCGACCAGAGGGCCATCGGCCACGCACAGCAAGTGCGTACCCTCAACCAGCAACTCGGAGCCGCCCATGCGCGAATTTCTCAACTCAGCCAGCGCGATTGCCTTGACCCTGGCACTGTCGGCCTGCTCAACGCCATCGGCACCACCGTGCCAACCCCTCCCAGCCAATCTCAGGATTCGGCCCCAGCCGCTCCCAGCTATTCAGGCCACGGGCTCAATTTCAGCACCGCCCGAGACCTCGCCAGCCAAATAGCTGTCTGCCGCACGGCCCATGCGGAGCTGGCCGACCAGCTCAATGCCATCCTGGATATTGAGGATGCAAAACATTCCAAGCCATCAAATTGACATCTACCCAATGCAGATTGACAACATGACCGACATCATTGACATGGCCAGCGACCGCGAGCAGCTTGATCGAGAAAACTCCCTCAGAGCCGCCAGGCGCGCAGCAGAGCGAGAGCTACTGTCCGACACGGGTCGTTGCCACTTTTGCGACGAGGAAACGCTTGGAATAGGCAGATTTTGCGACGCAGATTGCCGAGACAGCTGGCAACGAGAGCAGGCCGCCAAACGACGATCTGGCAGATCTGCAGACTGATTTTTACCGCACCACCCGTGCGGTCCACCGGCTTTAGATCTCACCTCAGAGATTGTAAATATTGGAGTTTCCGCATGCCAAATCCCATCATTCCCTGGCTTGGCGGGAAACGCCGCCTTGCCGATCACATCCTGCCACGCTTCCCCGCGCACAAGTGCTATGTTGAAGTATTTGCTGGAGGCGCAGCACTCTACTTTCTAAGGCCGCCCGCCGAAGTCGAGGTCATCAATGACGTAAACGGAGATCTGATTACTTTGTACAGGGTGGTGCAGAATCACCTTGAAGAATTTGTGCGCCAGTTCAAGTGGGCGCTATCCAGCCGAGAAGTTTTCCGCTGGGCGCAACTGACCAACCCCGAAACACTGACCGACATTCAGCGCGCGGCTCGGTTTTACTATTTGCAACACCAGGCATTCGGCGCCAAGGTCAATGGGCAAACCTGGGGCACGGCCACCACGCAACCAGCGCCGACGGTCAATCTACTAAGGTTGGAGGAATCCCTCAGCGCAGCGCACTTACGTTTGGTTGGAGCCTATATCGAACGACTTGATTGGCGCGAGTGCATTGCCCGGTACGACCGGCCGCACACACTGTTTTATCTCGATCCACCATATTGGGAAACAGAGGGCTACGGCGTGCCTTTTGAGTGGGACCAATATCTGGCCATGGCCGAATTGCTGCGCAACATCAAAGGCAAAGCCATTGTCAGCATCAACGATCATCCGGAGATCCGCGAATGCTTTGCCGGCATGCACACCGAGGTGGTACCGATTTCCTACACAGTTGGTGGCGGCGGAAAAGCCGTCGATCGCAATGAGTTACTGATTTTTAGTTGGGACATTCAAGCCGAGCCATCCGGCTTATTTTGATGTCACCCCCACCAATGCCCGCCAGCCCTTCGGGGTTGGCGGGTTTTTTGCGTTTGGCCAATTGATACAATCATCGGCTTTGCGGGTTGCTGACTTCGGCCTGTTGGCCGCCTCCCATCCCGCGCATTTCCCGCGTGTGTGGTGTAACTTATTGAAATTAAACAATATTTGAATCACCCCCCGCGCACCAAACGTATTTTTTCACCGGTCCCCTCGGGCCGGTCAGCCCTATTCAGGAGAATTTTCATGGCTGTGACTGTTGAAACCCTCGAAAAACTCGAGCGCAAGATGACTCTGACGTT